>JAEEGL017341158.1_pt1 | contig 12336 bp, 11 predicted proteins | sample 9134231 | NCBI WGS metagenome assembly JAEEGL01 (sample SAMN16246548, study PRJNA631951) | gut metagenome | biome: gut microbiome; feature: rumen; material: fiber-attached | host: Bos | place: Iran: Karaj | collected 2018-10 | reverse complement strand
ATCCATGAAGAAAAGTATGCAAGAAAGATTAAATGATTTCTTGGATCGGAACAAATTAAGTATTCAAAGTATTCAAGAAATGATTCGGTCTTATGCTTACTCTGCTAAAGAGTTAGCAAGATCACATTTTTCAAAAGAATACGGAATTAGTTACTCAGTTTTCTATAAGTGCAGAGACTTTGCAATTATTTGTTGGCTCGTAGATGATTTTACTTGCGACAAATTGAGAGCAAAGGCAATTGAGAACTATCGCTCTCATAACCCAAAAGGAACTGCAACTGCATCTATTGCGTTTTTTGACGAACTGTTTTCCAAAAGGAAAGATTATTTGAATTCTGTTTCAGATGAAGTAATCCTTGAAATTGCTGAAGCTTATGCGCAAGGCAAAACTTCCGGAGAGCTTGCATATGAATACAGCAAAAGTGATTCTTTTATCGTAGAAGTTATCACCCGTGGCATTAGAGAAATGTTAATCGATAAAAAAACCGTTGATAGGATTGTTCTTAATGTTCCGAGTTCTTATGTTTATTCTCTTGAATCAGCCATAATTGGCAATGCAGTTATGGACAGAGATGAGACTAAGAAGAACATCTTACGTTATCAAAGAGGTGAGATTTTGACTCTTAAGTTTAAAATTTCAAATTATGATTTGTTTTTCAAATTTGACAATGTAAAACCGAAAAAAACGGAACTGCAGAAACAATTAATTGAAGCACAGGAGCGCTTCATGAAAACCCAAGAGAATCTTTAATCTAAAATGCGTGAGTTTTTTACTCACGCATTTTTTATACTATATTTTTATATTATAATCTATATTGATTCTTATCTGCTCTTTCATCTAGTTTTCTATCAAACTGTTCATTTTTATAAAACCAATGTGTATTCTTGTCATCTTTTCCTTCATGTCTATCTTGATTTAGTCCTAAATCTAATAATATTCCAATTGATAATCCTAAAGCTATTAATGAAACAAATATATTCATAACATCATTCATATCCATCGTTTTATCAGGAATTGCAACAAATTGATAAACATATGATCCAAAATAATATATGTTAGAAATAACATATATTATTCCACCAAACAGTTTCCTTCCAAGTATTAATAATATTGCAAAAAATGTTACAAAAAGTAAAATCATTTCTACGTTAAAATCTAAAGGTTTTACTGGGAAATCCCATCCCATATTATATGCAAATGCAACAATTATTCTTAATACCCAAAACATTATTATAAATATTGTTAATAACCAACTACTTAATTTTTTCATTATTTAAAACATCTCCTTTGTAATTATCTATATATTATTTTACACATTGTAAATTAAAATGTCAATTTATCTTATTATGATTTTTTTATAGTTTTTTTCTTATTTTTGCAATAAAAAACCCTTCATATAATTCTGTTGGACATATTGTTATTGTTCCAGCAATATCCGATTTTAAAATAGGTAATATTTCAAAATATTTCTTATCAATTGGTATGATTTCTATATTATTGTTTTTTAATAGATTTTTTATATTTTCTTCATTTTCACTTTTTAATATAGAACAAGTTGAATAGATTATTTCACCTCCAGGTCTTAATATTGATACAGCTTTTTTTAATAAATCCAGTTGTGTTTTTTCCATTCTATGTAGTAATTCTTTTGTAAAATTTTTTTCTAAATTTTTATCTTCTAAATTTATTGTTCCGCTTCCACTACACGGACTATCTAATAATATCTTATCAAACAAAAAATATTTACTTAACTTCCTTGCATCTCCTGTAAGTACATTTATTCTTTTTGCTCCTTGCCTTTCAATATTATATTTTAATCTCTCTACTCTAATTTTATTTTTTTCACATGCAGTTATAAGCGCTCCATTTTCACTTAGCATTGAAATCTGCGTTGTTTTTCCTCCTGGTGCTGCAGCCATATCTAATATATTTTCACTAATCTTTGGATTTAACAATATAACAGGAATCATTGAAGATAAACTTTGCATATATATTTCACCATTTATATACATATTTAACTTTCTTAAATCAATCTCATTTTTATTTTCTATTATTAAAGCTGTATCAGACCACGCTACTTTTTTATACATTATTTCATTTTTTTCTAATTCTTTAATAATATTCTCAGTAGTTGTCTTTAAGGTGTTTACTCTTAATGTTGTATATCTTTTTGTATTATATCCTTCAATTATTCTATTTATCTCATCATCATTATATTGTTTATATAGTATTTCACTTAAAAAATCTGGTATTTTATTCATTTCTCTCATTTCCTTATTTTTACTATATTTACAATACCATAAAAGCAGATATTTTTCATATCTCCCTAAATAATAAACTATTAATACTAAGTACGTATAAATTATATGTTTTATTTGGAAAATTTTATAAAATGTATAGACTTTTTTTGTTTTTTTGTGTATTATTATATATAGTTTATATATATTTCTTATATTTAGGAGGATTCAAATGTCAAAAAGTTTAAAAATTTTATTTGTAATTATATTATTTTTTATATTAGTAATATCACCAGTTAGTGCAATAAACATGAATTTATCAGATAATTCAGTTGATACATCAAACACTGTTAATAACAATAGTATTGAGAATGCAGTAGATACAACAAGTACAACTAATACTGTAGACAATTCTCTAAGTAATTCAACTAGTCTTTTAAATTCAAACTCTAATACAAACACTGCATCTCCAACAAATACTTCTAGTAATAGTTCAAGCAGTACTTTAGTTAGTAGTTTATCTTCTTTGCCAGAAGCTGATTTGGGGTTAAATAATATTTTAAATATTTTTCTAATTGTTATCGGTGTTTTGTTAATTCTTCTTGGAATTGCAATAATTATTAGATTAAAATAAAATATGAATGGACGTATCATCGTCCATTTTTTTTTGCTATTTTTTTCTTGTTTTAGATATATTTTTTTGCATATTTTATTTTTTTACACTAATAATATTAATAGTTTTCTTTTTGAAAATTATTAATATTTGTAGGAGGTAAAATATGGTTAAAAAATATTTAATTATTACACTAATACTTTTACTTACATTATTCAGTTCTTCTGTTTTTGCATTTAATGAAATTGGAGATGCTGCAAGAGATATGGGTAATGAAATGAAAGATTCTTGGGATAAGATGGGAAATACTGCAGAAAACATGGGAAATCATATTCAAGGTGCTGCAGATAGTGTTGGTGAAACAGTTGGAAATTTTATGGGACTTAATGATGATAATGATTATAACAATGATGTGAATAATAATATTAATAGTGCCACGGCTAACAATAATGACAATTATCAAGCTACTAGAACCTCAGTAAATACTAATGAAAATACTGGTTTACTTGGAATGAATAATACAATGTGGACATGGATTATTTTAGCTGTACTTGGAATAGCTATTGTGGGGCTTGTATGGTATTATGGCTCTCAAACAACTGAACACAATAACAAATAATTTTGGCAGGCTTTAAGTCTGCCATACATATTGACTTTAAACAGTTTGGTGTTATAATTGTTATAATATTATATATTAATTAAAATAATAAAAAGAGGTTAATTTTATGAATAAAACAATTGCAAAAAATCCTACAGCAGGTCATAACTACTTTATAGAAGATAAATTAGAAACAGGTATCGTACTTTCTGGGGCAGAAATTAAATCTATAAGAAATGGAAAAGTAAATATAAAAGATGCATATGCCACAATAAAAAATGGCGAGGTTTTTATACATAATATGCATATTAGTCCTTATGAGCAAGGCAATATAAATAATCAAGACCCATTAAGAGATAGAAAACTTTTAATACACAAAAAAGAAATTTTTAAACTTTTAGGTTTATTAAAACAAAAAAACTATACTTTGATTCCTATTTCTTTATATTTTAAGTTTAATAGAGTTAAAGTTGAACTTGGAATTTGCAAAGGCAAAAAGTTATATGACAAACGAGAAGAACTTGCTAAAAAAGATGCAGAGATGTATATAAAAAGACATTTGAATGATTAATTCAAATGTCTTTTTGTATTTAAATTATTTAATTATTAAATTATTAAATTATTTGTTTGATTCTTTTATTCTTCTATTCTTATTATTCATTCTTTATTTTTATTCTCTTATAAAAGATTTTATCATTTTGTTAAATATTTGTTCATAATCTTTATAATAGTCATCAACTACAAATAATGTAAGAATATAAACTTTGTTTATTTGATCAACAAAGGCTACTTGTGTTACATTTAAATTCATTTTTGCAGATTCTTCTCCTCTTTCTGCAACATAATTTAAAATATATGCTTTTTTTCCATTTAAATTAACTTGTTTTTCCTCTATGTCTGATAGCATCACTGTGTTTTGTCTTAAATATAGTTTTTGGAATCCCATATATGAATCAAAATCTGTAACAACTGTAGTATCTTCACTCATTTCATCATTTGTTGCACTAGCTATTGCACCTTTTCCATCAGAGCTCATAAAAACAGGTTCTTCTTCTGTTCCAATAGATAACCAATTACTAGGATACATAAAACTTAAACCTGATGAATCTTTATATGTCGTATAATTTTCATCATTTTCTTTGTTATATTTTTCTAAATCTTCTATTTTAGTAGATATTGTAGTATTTTGAATTTCTGTATTTCCTCCATTCATTATCTGGTTTCTAAGTGATACTGTATTTCCTTCATTCACACTATTTTCAACTTTATTTGTTGTTTCCTCTTTCTTTTGAAATCCAAACAATACAAATATAGCTACTATCAATACGCAAACTAAAATTACAATTAATAATAAATACTTCTTTTTCATATTTCCTCCTAAGTTTATGCTTTATTAGAAGATCCAAATACATCATGAATTTTATGTTTTACTGCTTCTTTTATTGCCTCTCTTGCAGCTCCACAGTATTTTCTCGGATCGAACTCACTTGGATTTTCCGCAAAATATTTTCTAATATTTGCTGTCATTGCTAATCTTAAGTCTGTATCCACATTTATTTTTGATACTCCTGATAAGCTTGCTTGGTGGAGCATTTCATCTGGTACTCCTTTTGCTCCTGGTATCTGTCCACCATACATATTACACATTTCAACTAATTCTGGGATTACTGTTGATGCTCCATGCAACACTATTGGTGTATTAGGTAATTTTTCTTTTACCTTTTGTAAGATATCAAATCTTAAATTTGCATCACCTTTAAATTTGTATGCACCATGGCTTGTGCCAATTGCTATTGCTAGTGAATCACATCCTGTTCTTTGTACAAATTCGTATGCTTGATCAGGATCTGTAAACCTTGCATCATCTGCTTCTACATTTACATCATCTTCAATTACAGCAAGTTGTCCAATTTCTGCTTCAACCACTACTCCTCTTTCATGTGCATAATCAACAACTCTTTTTGTTAATGCCACATTTTCTTCAAAATCATATTTCGAACCATCTATCATAACAGATGTAAAACCTGCGTCAATGCATGCTTTACATGTTTCAAAGTCTGGTCCATGATCTAAATGAATAGCTATTGGAATATTGGTTTCCATAGTTGCTGCCTCTACCATTTTTAATAAATAATTATATCCTGCATATTTTATTGCACTTGATGAAGCTTGAAGTATTACTGGTGAATTTTCTTCAGCAGCTGCACTCACAATTCCTTGTATAATCTCCATATTATTAACATTAAATGCTCCTATTGCAAAATGTTCTCTCATTGATTTTTCAAACATTTCTTTCGTTGTAACTAATGCCATCTTTATTCCTCCTTCAATAAATTAATTTCTCTATTTATTGATATATTATATATATAATAAAAATTATTTGCAATAGTTTTTATACTTATAAGTATAAATGCTTTTATAAGTACTTTTTTAAAAACTTTCCTGTGAATGATTTATTATTTTTACATACTTGTTCTGGTGTTCCTGTACATATTACTTCTCCACCATTTTCTCCTCCTTCTTGTCCCAAATCTATAATATAATCAGAAGTTTTTATTAAGTCTAAATTATGCTCTATTACAATTATAGTATTTCCTGTATCTACTAATCTTTGTAAAATGTCAATTAATCTATGCACATCTGCTATATGCAAACCAGTTGTTGGTTCATCAAGTATATATAATGTTTTCCCTGTAGCTTTTTTAGATAATTCTGTTGCAAGCTTTATACGTTGTGCTTCCCCTCCTGATAATGTTGTAGAAGGTTGTCCAAGCTTAATATATCCTAAGCCTACATCATATAATGTTTGTATTTTAGTTTTAATTCTAGGAATATTTGCAAAAAATTCTAAAGCTTCTTCTACTGTCATATTTAATACATCTGATATGCTCTTCCCTTTATATTTTACTTCCAATGTTTCTTTGTTATATCTTTTTCCCTTACATACTTCACAAGGAACATATACATCTGGTAAGAAATGCATTTCTATTTTTAATATACCATCTCCAGAACATGCTTCACATCTTCCTCCAGGTACATTAAAACTAAATCTACCTTTTGTGTATCCTCTCATTTTTGCCTCGTTTGTTCCTGCAAAAATATCTCTAATTAAATCAAATACACCTGTATATGTTGCTGGATTTGAACGTGGTGTTCTTCCTATTGGTGATTGATCAATATTTATAACCTTGTCAATATTCTCTATTCCTTTTATTTCTTTGCATTTCCCTGGTTTTTCTGTTGAACCATTTATCTCTTTTGCAACATATTTGTACAAGATTTCATTTATCAATGTGCTTTTTCCAGATCCTGAAACACCTGTTACACAATTAAATACACCAAGTGGAATATTTACATCAACATTTTTTAAATTATGTTCTGCAGCACCTTTTATTTCTAATTTTTTCCCATTTGAAGTTCTTCTTTTTTTAGGCACTTCAATTTTTAATTTTCCACTTAAATATTTCCCTGTTATAGATTCTTGATTTTTCTTAATTTGTTCAACATTCCCTTGTGCCATAATATATCCACCATGCACACCTGCTCCTGGCCCAATATCTATTATTTCATCTGCTGCATACATAGTATCCTCATCATGTTCAACAACAATAACTGTATTTCCTAAGTCTCTTAATTTTTTTAATGTTGCAATTAACTTTTCATTGTCTCTTTGATGTAAACCAATACTAGGTTCATCTAAAATATATAGCACTCCTGTTAAACCCGAACCTATTTGTGTTGCTAAACGTATTCTTTGTGCTTCTCCTCCTGATAATGACCCAGCTGGTCTAGACAATGTTAAATATTCAAGTCCTACATCTATAAGGAATTGAAGTCTTTTATCTAATTCTTTTAATATTGGATCTGCTATCATACTATCTTTTTTGTTTAGTTGTAAACTTAATAGAAAATCTTTTATTCTTCTTATTGGCATATCTGTTATTTCTTTTATGTTTTTGTTCTTTACCTTAACTGATAAGCTCATTTTATTCTATCTTGCGCCTTTACATTCTTCACAATCACTATCGGTCATATAGTATTCATAAAAATCCCTCATTCCTTGTGATTTCGTTTCTGCATATCTTCTTTCTAATGTTGGTATTACGCCTTCAAATGGTGCTGTAAATTTTCTTGTGCCAGATGGAGATGTATATTGAAAATTAATTTTTTCATCACCTGTTCCATAAAGTATCTTATGTAAAAAATCCTTTGGTAATTTCTTTATTGGTACATTTATATTTACATTATAGTGTTTTGCTATACTCTCAAAATACATTTTTGCCATTGTTTCAGATTTTTTCATCGTACTTGCGCCAAAGGCTTTTACTCCATCATATAGTGTTTTATTTTTATCTGGAATTATTAGGTCTTCATCCATTTTCATTAAATATCCAATTCCACCACATGCTGGACATGCGCCAAATGGATTGTTAAATGAAAACATTCTTGGTGTTAACTCTTCAAAACTTATTCCACAATCTGGGCAAGCATAATTTTGGCTAAATAATCTTTCTTCTTTTCCAGGTATATCTATTGTTACAAGATTATTGGCATGTTCTAAGGCTATTTCAACAGATTCTGTAAGTCTATTCCTAATATCTGGCTTTATAACTAGTCTATCAACTAATATTTCTATATTGTGTTTTTTTTGTCTATCTAATTCAATATCATCTGTTATTTCATATATTTGTCCATCTACTCTAACTCTAACAAAGCCTTCTTTTTGAAAGCCTTGTATCATTTTCACAAACTCACCTTTTTTACCTCTTACAACAGGTGCTAGAATCTGTATTCTTGTTCCGTCTTCAAGTTCCATTATATTATCTACTATTTGATCTATTGTTTGTTTTTCTATTTTTCTTCCACAATTAGGACAATATGGCACACCTATTCTTGCATATAACAAACGAATATAGTCATATATTTCTGTAACAGTTCCTACTGTTGAACGTGGATTTCTAGAAGTAGTTTTTTGATCTATTGATATAGCTGGTGATAATCCCTCTATTTTTTCTACATCTGGTTTTTCCATAAGTCCCAAAAATTGTCTAGCATATGAAGACAAGCTCTCTACATATCTCCTTTGTCCTTCAGCATATATTGTATCGAAAGCAAGTGAAGATTTTCCTGACCCTGATAATCCTGTTATTACTACTAATTTGTCTCTTGGTATTGTAACATCAATATTTTTTAAATTATGTTCTTTTGCTCCTTTTATAATTATTTGATCGTTCATCTTTCACTCCTACTATTTATTTTCTCTAATTCTCTAATGTTTTCTCTATAACTTACATATGAAAATTTATCCTTTGTAGAAATTTTAGTAAGTTCCTCATAATGATTATAGTATTTATCACTATTACTTCCAGTATTTATTAAAATATATGTATTATATGGTTTTTTTTCATCTGTATATCCTACTTTTTCTTTTAATTCTATAGGTATTACAAGCATTGTTGATGTATCTATTATGTATTTTTTACCTTTGATTTCAGCTTCAGTCCAAGCGTGTCCACCATCTTCTGAGTTCTTAGTTCCCTTTATACAATCTAATTTTCCTTCGTGAAATTCAGGATCTTTAAACATAACACCTATAAATCTACTTGTAGGGCCACAAAATCCTATGTGTTCTCCTCTACTGAACATTTCATATAAATTAGAATAGCTTTCAATATTTACATCTTTTAGCGCTTCAAGTAATGTCTTTCCATCTTTATATTCAAAAGTTTCAAATTCCTTTATAACTCCGGTTTCTATATATTTTTCTATTTCTGGGTTCTGCTTTATTGCTTCTTTTCTTAAATTTTCTATTGGCTTATTCTCTTTATACTGAAATAGCTTTATAAGTATTTTCCAAATATTAAGTGGAATTATTTCTTTTTTATTATTTATTTTAAAATTCATTTCTTTTATTGGCTTTTCTTCTAACATAAATTCTATGTCTTCCCATGTTGGCCTGTTTTCCAGATTGAATCTTTGCTTTTCAAAAAAATTCATTTCTTTATAGTTTTTATAAAACAACATACACACAACACCTCACTACAATAACTTCTCTAATTCCTTTATTTTATCTCTTAATTCTGCTGCTTTTTCGAATTCCATTTGTACAGCACATTTAAGCATTTCATCTGTCAATCTGTTGATTATATCTTCTACGCTTTCTTCTTTATTTATCTTGTATTCTTCTGAAATATCTTCTACAACAGTTGCTTTAATTGTATCTCTTATAGATTTTCTTATTGTTTGTGGTTTTATTCCATGTTTTTCATTATATTCCATTTGAATTTCTCTTCTTCTGTTTGTTTCTCTTATTGCTTTTTCCATTGATTCTGTAAGCTCATCTGCATACATTATAACCTTACCTTCTGTATTTCTTGCAGCACGTCCTATTGTTTGTATTAATGATCTTTCAGAACGTAAAAAGCCTTCTTTATCTGCATCTAATATTGCAACAAGTGAAACTTCTGGTATGTCTAAACCTTCTCTTAACAGGTTTATTCCAACTAATACATCAAATTCTCCAATTCTCAAATCTCTAATGATTTCCATTCTTTCTAATGCTTTAATATCTGAATGCATATATCTTACTTTTATATCTAAGCCTTTTAAATATGATGTTAAGTCCTCTGCCATTTTTTTTGTTAATGTTGTAACTAGTACTCTTTCTTGTTTTTCTACTCTTTGCCTAATTTGCTCAATTAAATCATCAACCTGATTTGTAACAGGTTTTACTTCTATTTCTGGGTCTAATAACCCTGTCGGTCTTATTATTTGCTCTGCCACATTATTGCCTGAATGTTCTTTTTCATACTCTGCTGGTGTTGCACTTACAAAAATACATTGATTTATTCTTTCTTCAAACTCATTAAATTTAAGCGGCCTATTATCATATGCTGATGGTAATCTAAATCCATAATTAACAAGTGAATCCTTTCTTGCTCTATCCCCATTATACATAGCTCTAACTTGTGGTATTGTAGCATGTGATTCATCTATAAGTAACAAAAAGTCTTTTGGGAAATAATCAAATAATGTAAATGGTGGGCTTCCTGGTTTTCTACCACTTATATGTCTTGAATAATTCTCTATACCTTGACAGAACCCTGTTTCTTTTAACATCTCCATATCAAAATTTGTTCTTTCCTCTATACGCTGTGCTTCTATTAATTTACCATTTTCTTTAAAATATTTTATTCTCTCTTCTAATTCCTCTTCAATAGTCTGTATTGCTCTATCTCTTTTTTCTTCTGTTGTAACATAGTGTGAATTTGGAAATATCATAACATGGTTTCTTGTTCCAATTGCTTTTCCTGTTAATGGATTTATTTCTGATATTTTCTCTATTTCATCTCCCCAAAATTCTACTCTAATTGCAGATTCACCCATATCAGATGGATATATTTCAACAATATCTCCTTTTGCTCTAAATGTACCTCTTTTAAAATCCATCTCGTTTCTGGTATATTGCATTTTTATTAATTTTTGTAGCACTTCATTTCTTTCTTTTTGCATTCCTGGTCTTAATGAAACAATCATATTTTCATAGTCTATGGGATCTCCTAATCCATATATGCAAGATACTGATGCAACAACTATTACATCTTTTCTTTCAAACAATGATGCTGTTGCAGAATGTCTTAACTTATCTATTTCATCATTTATAGATGCATCTTTTTCTATGTATGTATCTGATGAAGCTATATATGCTTCTGGCTGATAATAGTCATAATATGAAACAAAATACTCTACTGCGTTTTCTGGGAAGAATTCCTTGAACTCGCTATATAGCTGACCAGCTAACGTTTTGTTGTGTGCTAAAACAAGAGTTGGCTTTTGCACCTTCTCTATGACATTTGCCATTGTAAATGTTTTACCAGAGCCAGTAACACCCAGAAGTGTCTGGAATTTTTTCCCTTGTTTTATTCCATTAGATAAATATTCAATTGCTTCTGGTTGATCACCAGTTGGTTTGTATTCTGAATGAATTTTAAACAAGTCTATCCGCCCCTTTATCCTCTCATAATTAAGATAATTTGCTGATTTTCGCCTCTTACTAAAGCAAAATCATTTTCACTTTCTTCTTCTATTCTTGATTTTAATACTTTTCTGTTGTATTCAAAAGTCTTATCTTTTATAATTTCACAAGCATCATCATTATCATAATATTTTATGTCAAAATAATATGGATCAAATATGTATGCATAATCTTCATCTAACTTAGTTAATAAACAATAATGCTCTGTTTTTTGCCATACTCTTAATATCGCTACCCCACCATTTTTAATAGTTTCCTCTAGTTGCTTATTATATATATAACACTCCTCTTTAGGTAGTGACTTACATACTATATTCATTCCTTTTGATGGAGCATTATGATTAATCCAATCACATAATTCTTCTAATGCTTTTGGTGATGTGCCACCTTTACCTTCTTCTCCTTTTTTATCATTCTGGTCTAACGTAAAATTAATTATATGTTTATATATTTCTGGTACAATTTCATCTCTATTAAATAAATACCTTAATGCATTCAAAACACTCACTGTTCCACAATCATACTCCGTTATTTGATATTCTAAATGTGTCTTTTTATACTCATATTTTGGTTTTTCTATTTCTTTCAATATACTCTACCTCCGATATTTATTTTTCCATAAAATTAGTCTATTTATTTTACCATTTTTTATGCAAAAAAACAAGGTAGCTATTCACCTTGTTTTTTGTTCCTAATAATAGTTGAGCCAACACTAATCAATATAAATGAAACACCTACAATTAAATAGATTACCACTTTATAATTAGTTGTCCCATATATCTCAAGAAAACCTTTTATTATCGAACCAATAGTTAATGTTGCAACACCTGCATTGTATAAAACATTTTCCTT
>JAEEGL017066327.1_pt1 | contig 12336 bp, 8 predicted proteins | sample 9134231 | NCBI WGS metagenome assembly JAEEGL01 (sample SAMN16246548, study PRJNA631951) | gut metagenome | biome: gut microbiome; feature: rumen; material: fiber-attached | host: Bos | place: Iran: Karaj | collected 2018-10 | reverse complement strand
GACGCCCCAGAGAAGGTCAACGCTATTTTCAGGAAGTGCGGCTACTGTATATTGAACATAAGGATTTCCTGTAGCGTTATTAGCAGATAAAGCAGTTATGCCTTCAGTGTCTGTAGTTCCATCAGGAACATAAGGAGCATAGGCGAAGAAAGTGAGGTAGTCTTTGGCTGCACTTGTGGCTGGAGGGGTCTGGCTGTCATTGGTCGTTTCATTAGGCCAGTACTTAAGCGGATCATAAGTCCATGCACTGGCAGAATAGAACACTCCTTGATTGTACATGAAGTTTGGCGTTGCCGAACCAGCAGCATAAGTAGTATTATCAGTGTACGTGGCAAATACGCCGAAACCACCGCCATTGGCCTCTATGTCTTGTAAAGTAGTTGTTGTCATCACGCCAGTCTTTCCTGCACGTGTGGCAGCCGGGGTGTAAGTGTCAAAGGCTACAGCCTGAGGTGCATTCTGAGTGACCTCGGGGGCATTTGCCTCGTCACTGGTACAAGCAGCGAACAGCATGGCTGTGGCTGCGAAGAATAAAATCTTTTTCATACTTGTTTGTTGTTGAATGAATAAAAAAGGTTAATTGAACTCGAATTAGTTAATGGAAGGGTTTGTTGCTCTTTGCAATTTTGTTAGTTGCTCTTTGCAGATTGTTGTTGCTCTTTGCAGTTTGTTAGTTGCTCTTTGCAGATTGTCGTTGCTCTTGTCGTTTACGGTTTCACCTTTCCTCAGGTTCCATCGTATAAGACATTGTTTCTGTAGGATGGTTTAATTTTCTGTCTGTTTCGTTTGTGTTAGGGGTTAGAGGGTGAAAGAATGATTGCAGGATAATTGCATGTTGCTACATGGGTACGTCCACTTGTTCCTCGTCGCCCCAGTCAGCGACTTCGGCATCGAAGGCACCGGTGCCGGAGGGCTGTGCGTAGGGCAGGTTGGGCACATCGTGGTCTTGGAAGAAGGGTGCCTCCAGGAGCAGGTCGAGTTCGAGCGTGACATCGGTCTTGCTGAAGTAGCCGTTTTCGTCGGCCGTCCTGTATTTGATATGCTTGCCCACGGGATAACGGAAGACGTGTTGTGTGCCGTCGATGAGGGTGAAGCAGAGGGAGAGCGTATTGTTTGTGGAGTCGCGCTGTGAGAGGAGTTCGCGCCCGTGCGGCAGTCCGAAGGTGTTGATGTTTGTGGTGATATATCCCACGCTGGTGAGGGAGTCCGATTCTTCGGGCGACGGTTTCGATGTCCACGAATCCAGGAGGTGGTAGCCCGTCTGCGTGCGTCGCCAGGCCTGCGAGAGCAGAAAGCCCTCTGCCATGCCCGAGATGTTGCCGATGATGCCGCCCATGTATTTGTAACCGATGATTTTCACGCGCACGAACAGCTCGGTGGTCATGGGGTCCACGATTTCGTCGAGGGTCAGCGTCTCCCGCAGGTCCTCTTTCTTGTCTCTCCACGGCACGAAGCGGAAGTTGCCGTCGGTCATCTCCGGCAGCACCGTGAAGGTATCGACCACGCATCCGATGTGCTCCGGCTCCCGCATATAGCTGACGTTGACGTCCCAGAAGTCGGTGGTGCGCTGCAGCTGCTGTGCGTAGGCAAAGGCCTCGTTGAAGCTCTTCATCTGGAAGAAACGCATGGAACCGAACTCGCCGGAGGTGCGGTTGAAGATGAGCATCTTGTAGGTGCCCGGTTCCAGCTCGAGGTCGTAGTAGTCCACGAAGTTGGAGATATCTGTGAAGGTGATGCTGTCGCCGTCCTTGGCCAGCATGATGGTCATGCCGCTCGGTGTCTCTCCGAAGCGCGTTTCCCAATCGACGTTGACGCGCACATAGGCCTTGCCGGTGTAGTAGAGTTCAATGTCATAGCGGTCACAGGCGGTGAAGAGGGCCAGGAGGAGAATGAAAACGAAGACGGACTCTGCCCGCCCTCCCTGCAGGTAGGGAGCGGTCACCTCTGCCATTCGGCGTAAGATATTTCTAAGAGTCCGTGTCATCTCTTTAGCGAATGATTAATGACGAATTACAGTAGCCATGCGAGGCTGAGTTTGAGCTTGGTGGGTCCCACGTAGTGGAAGTCGTTGTGGCGGCGATAGATGAGGTGTGTGTCATCGAACTCGTTCTGATAGTGCACCTTGGGTCCTCCGACATATCCTGCAGACGCAGAGAGTTCAAGGTTCCAGTGCCGCGAGAGGACCCATGAGTGCCCGAGTGTCAGTCCGATGCTGGTGAACTCGCCCTGGTCGCCCTTCCCGTCGAGCCCGAGGTCATACTTGCCGCCGGCACCGTAGAGACCGATGAATGTGCCTGTGAGGACGGGCCGTGCCGCCCGGCAGCGTGGTGCCAGCCAGTAGCGCAGCTCCGCGCCGATGGTCAGCAGCTCGTAGGCGAGCTTGGTGGGACGCTGGTCGGAACGGTAGTACTTGTGCTGCTTGCCCTTGGTGTTCTGGTCGAGGCGCCACCAGGGGAACCACACTTCGGCCATGATGCTCCACCGGCTGTCACGGCCCAGAGGGATCTCCACTTCCACGTTGGGGCAGAGGGCGGCGTCGAAGAGCAGGTTGGTCTTGACGGCGAAGAGGGCCCGATAGGTGTGGAAGGGCAGCGGCTGAGCGGGGGTGAAGGGGGCGGTGGGGAGGAAGCTATCTCCGCCGGCGGAACCGGCGGACACACTGCTGGTGAGGGATGGGCGGGTGGTGGTGGCGGTGGCAGCGGTGGCCGTGGTGGCGGCGGTGGATGTGGAGGATGGGGTGCTGTGGCGGAAGGGGGAGAGGCGGGGCTGTGTGGTGTCTATGTGTTCATACTCAATCTCATAGTCGGAATGACGCAGGTAGGGCAGGGCATTCTGCTTGATATCGGCGTACTCGCGGGGGAAGCGCTGCTGGATGAGTGCGAGGCGCCGGTCTGGGTTTGTCTCGGTGTCCATGATGTGCAGCATCTCGGGTGTGGCGGGCCACGCCTTTTCTGTGACATAGCGTCGCAGTCCTGCCCAGTCCTCGGCCACGAAGGTGCTGGAGATGATGTCGCGCGGCACGCCCCACTGTTCTGAGATATATTGGCTGAGGGTCTCGCTGCGTCCGCTGGCCAGCCGCACATTGTTGTCATAACTGCCTTCGGGCGAGGCAAAGCCGGTGACGGTGAAGCGTGTGATGACGGCTGTGGTGTCGGCAATGAGAGAGTCCAGAGAGGCACGTATCTTCTGCAACTCACGGGGGTTGTTGTGCAGGGTTGGCACCAGGTCGATGCGGTTGACGATGAAGTCCACGTATGCCTTGCCGCCTTTCTTGAGGACGAGGGGCTGTGTCTCGGGTGTTGAGGTGGCTTGCAGGGCAGCGGTCTGCGGACCGGTGGGGGCGGTGGAGCGCTGGGGGGTGATGGAGTGCTGGGGGTTGATGGGGAACGAGGTCCCGCCAGCAAAACCGACGGGCACACTGGGGGAGGGGAGAAATTCCCGGGTCTGTGTGAGCTCGGTGAGGATCTGACTGCAGCCGTCCACAAGGTAGTATTGCAGGTGGACGTTGATGCCTTGCTGCATCCAAGCCATCCAAGGTGTCTGCGCCGCGTAGGGAATGGTGTCGGGCAGTTCTCGTGCGCGAATAAACATATCATCCTCGTCCTGGAAGGGGTTGAAGCCTCCGCGCACGACGTGATAATAGATGCTGCGCCCATAGATGCAGAGGGTGGCCAGGGCTACGGAGTCCTGCCCTGTGGCGGCACAGAGCCACGGCTCCACGATAAGTGCTTGTCCGGCAGGAATCTTGATCTGATGCGGCATGATGAGCAAGGACAGCGCCACGGAATCCTGCTGGCGTGTGAGACCGACGTCCTCCGCCATGGGCCATATACGCAGAATGCTCTTCGCGTCCGCTTGCATGGGATGCATGATGGTCACGAAGATGGCAAGAATAAAGGCTGTGGATGCTTTTACCCAATTGCAAAAAATCCTGCTTTGTGGTGTCCTCTTCATCATACCTTTTTTGTTCACTGTGCCGCCTTCTCCTTGTAGATGAATAGCGGTCACAAACACGGGCAGTATGCGGCCGACGCATGCTGCTTGGTGTTATTTTGGGGGCAAAGATAGATGTCTTTTCTAAAATTACCAAATATAATTGGAAGAAATGTATAATTTATAGGAAAAAATGTCATTTTTTTCGATATTTTCTAAAGTTGGTAACCATTTACCACTTACTGATTTACCATTTTGTTTAGTCCACTTGAGAAAGTCCCGGAATAATGCTTTTGCCCTTGCAGGGCGAGTTCACCTTGGTGCCCCAATACCCAGGGCGTTGTCCTGGGCTAAGTGCTTTTTGGCCTTTCAGGCCGCATCTGCACATTTGGCCCTTCAGACCGCATCTGCATGTGTGGCCCTTCAGACCGCATCTGCACGTGTGCTCATGAGTTTGGGGAGCTTGAATTGAGTCCACTTGAATGGACTCAGAATTTTTTTTCTATGAACAAATGCATAGCCTTCATCATTCCGTATTTAACATGTTGATTGTCTGGGTGTTTGATGGGTGAAAGACGTGCCAAAAGCCTTCACTGGTTCAACGTTGTTGTATTCAATTAGTTAGATATAGAATGATGAAGGCTGTGTGATCGTTCATAAAATTTTTTTGTGTGGTGGAAATGCACAAGTCATTTACGCTCAAGAAGGGGAGTACTGCTGCTTTCGTCTATAGGGAACGCTGCTTTTGGCTATAAGGAACGCAGCTTTCTGCTATAGGGAACGCTGCTTTCGGCTATAAGGAACGCTGCTTTCAGCTATAAGGAGCGCTGCTTTCGGCTATAGGGAACGCTGCTTTTGGCTATAAGGAGCGTTGCTTTCTGCTATAGGGAGCGCTGCTTTCCGCTATAAGGAGTGCTGCTTTCTGCTATAGGGAGCGCTGCTTTACGCTATAAGGAGTGCTGCTTTCTGCTATAGGGAACGCAGCTTTCTGCTATAGGGAACGCTGCTTTCGGCTATAAGGAGCGTTGCTTTATGCTGAAAGGAGCGCTCCTTTCATTAAAAAGGAACGCTCCTTATAGCCGAAAGCAACGCTCTGTATTGCAGAGGCGTCAGCCTTGTTTTCTTTTGTGTCGCGAAGGTAGTGACTCTTTGGGGAATAACTCAATAATGTGAGCGATTATTTCAATGTTTTCGGCCCACTATTGAATCTTCTTTATAGTGACGGAGCCGTCTGCCCGGCGCTCACGGACGATGAACACCTGTGAGCCGAGGCTTGGCAAGGTAATGCGCTGCCCCTGCAGGTTATAATAGGTGCGGGAAGTGACAGCGGCGGCGGGCCGTGCATCGACGATGGCCGTAGCATCGTCCTTCACACCCTGGAACGATGCGGCGAAGTCGGGCAGATAGTATCCCAGATGTGGCGGCTGGTTGTAGGCGCAGTTCTGCCATGCTACGCCCATGCGGTAGAGATGGTCGTGCATGAGCGACGGCACGCGGTACTTGGTCGTGCTGGTGCTGCTCACGATATAGAGCTGCGACGGGTTGTTTGCGTTCCACCAGATCACCTCCTCTCGCCAGTCGCCGAAGAGGTCGGCCTGCAGGCAGGGTGTGGCCTTGGTGCTGTTGCATGAGGCGGGTGTCAGCCCCATGGATGCGAACGTCTTCTGGCTGGAAGCGTTGACAAAGATGCCCAGTTCAGTGGGTCCCGATGCCGACCACTTGGTGATGGTGGTGCCGTCGAGTAGCTCTTCATACACGTCGCCGTCCCAGAAGATGCGGAAGTTCATCGAGGGCTTTTGCGAGCCCGCCTCCCTGCCGGTGATGGCGTTGAAGGGATTCTGGTTGCGGCTGGCCTTGTCGAAACCGCCGTAGGCCGACCAGAACTCGCAGCCCCGACTGCCCGGGACGATGTCTGCCGCCAAGCCACGGCCGTTATCGGCGCCCTCTTGCCCGCCTTTCCACAGGATCTCGCCAGTGGCGGCGTCGTGCAGGTCCCAGGCAAACTCGCCCTTTTCCTCGTGGATGTCAAAGAGCTCCAGACCGGGGCGGTCGGGGTTCAAGTCTCCTAAGTGGATGGCATCGCCGTGGCCGAAGCCCACGGCATAAAGCATCTTGCCGTCCTGGTCCAGTGCTGCCGAGCCCCAGATGATCTCATCGCAGCCGTCGCCATCGACGTCGCCTACAGAGAGATTGTGGTTGCCGTTGGCGTACATGGTGTTACGCCCCATAGCAGCCGTGCCGGCCTGTGGCGTGTAGGTGCGCGTTTTGTTGCTGGCATCCCGCACGCTGTAGCTGCCTCGCTTGTCGGAATTGTGTAGCCAGCGTGTCTTCAGTTTCTCGCCGTCGAAATCCACCGCCCAGAGGTAGGCAAAGGTGTAGTAGCCACGACACATCACGGCCGATGGCGGTTCCTGTGGACCACCCAGATAGGCGACGCAGGCCAGGTAGCGCTCGCCGCGGTTGCCGTAGCTGGCATAGTCACTCTTGCCGCTGCGGTCGTCCCAGTTGAACGAGCCTGCTGCTTCGCTCAGACTGGCCTGGGCGTTGCGGTTGGGGAAATAAGGGATTGTGTGTATGGCCTTGCCCGTGAGTCCTTCGAAGACGGTCAGGTACTCGTGCCCGCCGTCGATGCGGCCGTTGCCGTTGCGCCAGTCTTTGGTATTGTTGACGTTACGGATGGAGGCCACGCTGCCCACCTGGCTGACGTAGGCCCCTGTGGCGTCCTTGGAACCGGGCGCCGTCTTGCAGATCAGTTCCGCGCGACCGTCCTTATCGAAGTCATAGACCAGGAACTGCGTGTAGTGCGCTCCTGCGCGGATATTGACGCCCAGATCTATACGCCACAGTTTCTCGCCGGTGAAGAGGCGGTAGCAGTCAATCAGCACATTACCCGTGTGACCGCTTTGCGAATTGTCCTTGGAGTTGCTCGGATCCCACTTCACGATGAGCTCGTACTGGCCGTCGCCATCGACGTCGCCCACCGAGCAGTCGTTGGGAGAGTAGGTGTAGCTGCCGTCTGTGTTGCTGCCCGCCGCCGGGCGGTCGAGCTGCAGGAGGTGGTAGCCGCGCTTGTTGAACGTGACGGGAGTGATGGTGTCTGTGGGCACGCCGTTCTGCAGGGTCACCAACTGTAACACCGACGTTGCCGAGGATGCCACCCGTTTGCTGGTCGCATTGCGAATGGTGTCGCCCACGACAGCGCCGTCCTTGAGCACGAGGAACGAGGTGTGGGCGTCATCGCTGCCGAGCAGACGCCATGAGAGGAACGACGACGTTGCCGCCGTGTTGATGCACACACACCCGCGATCCAGCAGTTCCTGCTGGCTGGCGGGTGTGGTGGGTGTCTGCGCTTTCATGCGGGCTGCCGATGTCAGCATCAGGCAACCCGCGAGGAATAAGATCTGTTGTTTCATTGTTCTGCGTTGTGACCGTGGTGCGTGGTCAGTGAGACTGCCAGGTCACGACCTTTCCTGTTGAGAGTGAGCGAGGTACGTCGATGAGGCGTTGGTTGGCCGAGCCCCGGAAGCAGAGGCTGGTGTCTCGCTGCGCCTGGATGAATGGTCCGTCCACGAGAACGTCCACTTGCTCCAGGAGCTGTCGCTGAGCGGGCATGTGCTGGAGCGCCTCGAAGGTGTAACCCGTGTAACACCATATATTTTTATTGGTACGCGCGCGTATGGCTTTGGCGAGTTCGGTGAACGCTTCGGCCTGCTGCATGGGATCTCCGCCGCTGAAGGTGACGTTGGCAAAGGGGTCGGCCTCAATGACCTGCATCACGGCTTCCACGCTCATCTGTGTGCCGCCGTCCCGCTTCCACGACTGGGGGTTGTGGCAGCCCGGGCAGCGGTGGCTGCAGCCCGCGCAATAGATGCTGGTGCGGAAGCCGGGACCGTCCACGGTGGTGTCTTCTATAATGGACAGAATGTTAAGACCCAGTTCCGTCTTCCGTCCCCCCTCAAGGGGCGACGTGGTGACTGTCTGGGAGGGTGGGGTTGCGCACTCTCCGTTACCCGTTGTGTCAAGGCACATCGTTTGTGCTTGACAACTTAAATCCGTTTCTACTTTCATGGTTGAAGTCTATTCCTTAAATTGCAGATATTCTGTGTTGTGGATGACACGGTCGTTGAGTTCGGCCAGCTTGGCACGGTTCCAGCGGTCGGTGGTACCGACGAGGTAGCCTGTGATGCGCTGCAGGCGGTCCAGGTTGGTACTGTGGCATTGTGGGCACTCGTCGATGGAGTCGGCCGTCTCATAGCCGCAGTCCATGCAGCGAACGCGGGTGTGGTTGACGCTCCCGTAGCCGATGTCCATGGCGTCCATCATGTCCACCACGTTCATCACGGCCTCGGGGTTGTGGGTGGCGTCGCCGTCAATCTCCACATAGAAGATGTGTCCGCCTCGTGTGAGGACGTGGTAGGGAGCCTCGATCTCGGCCTTGTGGCGTGCCGAGCACTTGTAATAGACGGGTACGTGGTTGGAGTTGGTGTAGTATTCGCGGTCCGTGATGCCCGGCAGCTTGCCGAACTCCTTCTGGTCGCCGCGCGTGAACCGTCCGCTGAGGCCCTCAGCCGGTGTGGCTAAGACGCTGTAGTTGTGCTGGTAGCGCTCACTGAAATCGTTGATGCGGTCGCGCATATAGGTCACGATCTTCAGTCCCAGCTCCTGTGCCTTGGCGCTCTCGCCGTGGTGCTTGCCGATGAGTGCGACGAGGCACTCTGCCAGTCCGATGAATCCGATACCGAGTGTGCCCTGGTTGATGACGCTCTCGATGGTGTCATTGGGTCCTAATTTCTCGCAGCCGTTCCAGAGACTGTGCATGAGCAGGGGGAACTGCTTGGCGTAGGCCGTCTTCTGGAATTCGAAACGTTGGTGCAGCTGCTTGGCCGTGAGTTCCAGCAGGTTGTCTAACTTGGCGAAGAAGGCAGAGATGCGCTGCTCCTCGTCCTTGATGTCCATGCACTCGATGGCCAACTTCACGATGTTGATGGTCGAGAAGCTGATGTTGCCGCGTCCGATGCTTGTCCGTGGTCCGAACCGATTCTCGAAGACGCGGGTGCGGCAGCCCATCGTTGCCACTTCGTGGATGTAGCGCTTGGGGTCGTCGGCGCGCCAGTCGGGGTCCTGGTTGTAGGAGGCGTCGAGATTGAGGAAGTTGGGGAAGAAACGGCGTGCGGTGACCTTGCAGGCCAGCTGGTAGAGGTCGTAGTTGGGGTCGGTGGGCAGATAGCTGACGCCGCGTTTCTTCTTCCAGATCTGAATGGGGAAGATGGCCGTGACGCCACTGCCCACGCCCTCATAGGTCGAGTTCAGGATCTCGCGGATGACGCAGCGTCCCTCGGCACTGGTGTCGGTGCCGTAGTTGATGGAGGAGAAGACCACCTGGTTGCCACCTCGGCTGTGGATGGTGTTCATGTTGTGGATGAACGCTTCCATGGCCTGATGTACGCGTCCCACGGTTTTGTTGATGGCGTGCTGGAGGACGCGGGCTTCGCCTTCGAGGTTGGTGAGGTCCTTGACGACAAAATCGTCAAGCACACTGTGATAGAGGTGGGAGTAGTCGGCGGCGAAGAGTTCTTCTAACTTCTTCAGCTCCTCGATGAAGGTCAAGCGCACATAGGGGGCGAGGTAGAAGTCAAAGGCAGGGATGGCCTGTCCGCCGTGCATCTCGTTCTGGGCCGTTTCCATACTGATGCAGGCGAGGACGCTGGCCGTCTCTATGCGCTTGGCAGGGCGGCTCTCGCCGTGTCCGGCCACGTAGCCGCCTTCGAGGACGCGGTCCAGGGGGTGCTGCACGCAGGTCAGCGACTTGGTGGGGTAGTAGTCTTTGTCGTGGATGTGCAGGTAGTTCTTCTTCACGGCCTCGCGCACTTCCTCGCTCAGCAGGTAATCGTCCACAAAAGGCTTGGTGGTCTCGCTGGCGAACTTCATCATCATGCCCGCGGGCGTGTCGGCGTTCATATTTGCATTCTCGCGCGTGACATCGTTGCTCTTGATGTTAATGATTTCCAGAAACATCTCACGTGTCTTGGCCTTGCGGGCTATGCTGCGCTGGTTGCGGTACTGGATATAGATGCGTGCCACGTCCTTGCGTGCGCTCTTCATCAGTTCCAGTTCCACCAGGTCCTGGATATCCTCCACCGTCATCTGCGGCTTGCCGCGCATGGCAATGCGGTCTGCTATTTGGTGTACGAGGTGCTCGTCTTCACCCTCCTCGGTGCGAAGCATGGCTTTACGGATGGCTGCTATGATTTTCTCTTCGTTGAAGCCAACGATGCGTCCGTCGCGCTTGACTACTGTCTGGATCATAAATAAAGAATATATATGTAAAGGTAAATGTAACCTGTGAAAGATTGAATCGGCGTGTGACACCGCAGAGAATCAAGCCCATAAACAGACAGCACTCAGGAAGAGTGCCTCATCTGTGGCCGATGGATCTGCTCGTGATGCCGAAAGACGCCACAAAGGTAGGCAGATTCTCCGAATCGTGCAAGAGTTTGCGGAAATATTTTTCAAAGTTTTCCATTTTATTTAGTGATAGTATTGATTAACAGTGTCTTAATAAAATTGGGCGCACGAAAAGTTTTCCAAAAGTATGGTCGGGGTTTGTGCTTGACTTTAATTTCTGAAGTATAAACGAGTGAAAGTAAAGAAGGTATTTCTCATCAAGTTTGTGGATGAAGTAAAGAAAAATGGCAGAAAATTTGGTGATACGGCAAAGAAGGTGTACTTTTGCAGCAAGAATGAACAAACAAAAGACCCTAATTATGAATCGCAAAACTTTTCTGCTGCCGCTTTGCGGCATGTTGCTGAGTGCTTGCAGCACAGTGTCTATGACCGGTCGCAAGCAACTGAACCTGGTCTCTGAGTCTGAAATCCTCTCGGCCAGCCTCTCTGAGTATCAAACTTATATGAGCTCTGCCAAGGTGTCGGCCGATGCCAACGCCACAGCCATTGTCCGCAACGTGGCACAGCGCATAGCTTCTGCTGCCGAGAACTACCTGCGTGCCTCAGGGCAGGAAGCTGACCTGCAGAACTACGCATGGGAGTTCAATCTGGTGCAGGACGACCAGCTCAATGCCTTCTGCATGCCCGGCGGAAAGATTGTGGTCTATACGGGAATGTTGACGCTGGCAGGCACCGGTGCCGACCGCGACGATGAACTGGCTGCCGTGATTGGTCACGAGGTAGGCCATGCGATAGCCAAACACGGACAGGAACGTGCCAGCCAACAGGTGCTGACGCAGCTGGGCGGGCAGATCCTGGGTGCCGCCGTGGCCAACAAGACCGCTCAGACACAGCAGGCTGTGGCACTGGCCTATGGCTTGGGCTCTCAGTATGGTGCGCTGTTGCCTTTCTCGCGCAAACACGAGTTGGAGGCCGACTACATCGGTATTGTGCTGGCCACGCTGGCGGGCTATGATGCCAATGCCGCCATTACGCTGTGGCAAAAGATGGAAGCTGCCAGCGGCGGCTCTGCCAATAACGAGTTCATGAGCACGCACCCCAGCAGCAGCACTCGCATCAAGCAGTTGGAAAAAGACATTCCCAAGGTGAAAGCCACCTATGCGCCGCAGCCTGCTGCCACCACGACCAAAGCTACCAAGTCCACCAAGAAGTCCACGACTACCAAGAAGGCCAGCACCGGCTTCAAGATCGGGTGAAGGCGGTAGTGTTTGACCTGGATGGCACGCTGCTGGACACGCTGGAAGATTTGGCGGCTGCCACGAACTGGGCGTTGCGGCAGCATGCAATGCCGGAGCGCTCGCTGGACGAGGTGCGTCAGTTTGTGGGCAACGGTGTGCGACGACTGATGGCACGCGCCGTGCCCGATGGCGAAGACAACCCCTGCTTTGAACAGACGTTCTCGGACTTCAAGCGCTACTACGTGCAGCATTGCCAGGAGCGTACGCGACTCTACGACGGCGTTCCAGAAATGTTGACCGCGCTGAAAGCACAGGGCTTGCGCCTGGCCATCGTCAGCAACAAACTGCAGGCGGGCGTGGATGAGTTGTATGAGCGTTATTTCCGTGACACCGTCACCGTAGCGGTAGGGGAGCGGACGGGTATGCGCCGCAAGCCGGCGGGGGACATGGTGCAACTGGCCCTCCGGGAGTTGGGCGTGACCGCCGCAGAGGCCGTCTATGTGGGCGACTCGGATGTCGATCTGCAGACGGCCGCCAACAGTGGCTTGCCCTGTATCAGTGTCCTGTGGGGCTTCCGTGACCGTGACTTCCTGCTTGAACACGGTGCCACGCATTTCGCCGCGACACCCTCCGATGTGGTGGATTTCCTGATCACAGATTCTTGAGCAGACGACCGTGTCTGCCATTACCTTTTGTTATTTGCATCCATGAAACTGCAAACCCCCATTGAAATACCCCAGCCGCTGCGACTCATCGGCCT
>JAEEGL016910020.1_pt1 | contig 12336 bp, 5 predicted proteins | sample 9134231 | NCBI WGS metagenome assembly JAEEGL01 (sample SAMN16246548, study PRJNA631951) | gut metagenome | biome: gut microbiome; feature: rumen; material: fiber-attached | host: Bos | place: Iran: Karaj | collected 2018-10 | reverse complement strand
GCAGGCGCCGTTCCCGGCAAGATGGGTGATGATTCCCTTCTCCATCAGATCTATGAGATAGAGCGACATGTTGTTCTTGATGACGTGCGCCCCCATGGAGAACACGACGGGACGGCCGTTGCGCCGGGCCTTTGCGACGCGCTCCACCAGCTCGTCGAAACCGTCGTCCGTCCATTCCGGCACGGGATCGACGCCCGGACGGAACATGGATTCGATGGTGACCAGATTCGTGCGGTCATGCGCATCGTATGTCTTGATCTTGTCGAACGCAAACGGCGGATTCGTATCGATCCCGAGGAAATCCAGCAGCGGGCGCAGATCGCGAAAGTCGCCGGCGACGAAGTCCGCGCCGGCCTTTTCGAGACGCACCTTCTTCTCTTCATTCAGCACGGAGAAGTCCGTTTCGTTCGTCGCAAGGCCGATGGTACGCGCACCAAGAGACTTGCCGAGCATGATCTCCACCTTGCCGTCGCCGATGACGGCAAGTTCGTCCGGCGCGACGCCAGCCTGGGCGACAAGACGCTTCAACGCCTCTTCTTTCGCGCACGATTCGCTCTTTGGAAGCGCACCCTCTATGCCATCCGCAAATCCGGCGAATCCAAGCGCATCAGCTTCGGTCTGCACGTCCGCCAGATCCGTTCCGCTCGCGAAGTATACCTTGACCCCGTGCGTCTTCAACGCCTGCAGAAAGAGGATCGCGCCGGGCACGTGGTATGTCGCCGCCGGCACCTTGCCCGCAATCACCTCATCGCGCTTGACGGATACGGATTCCATCAGCATGCCGTTGTACTCGTTCTTGTAGAACCACGGATCGTCGGGAGGGACGCGCTCCTGCGCGCCCGCATCGGTCGCGCAGGAGCACGACCCTCCCCTGCGCTTCAGTTCGGCGACGAAGCCCTTCATCTGAAGAATCGTCTGCACGCCTGTGGTTTCGCCGATGAAGTCGTCGATCCACGCTTCATCCGGCAGATACTTCATCATCATGCGCTTCATCACCTTTTCCCACCCGCACCGCAAGGTGGAAAAAGTTCCGTCAAAATCGCACACGATGGCTTTTATGGGTTTGTTCATGGGATTCCTCTACTTCGCTCTCTCCGCCAAGCCGATCCTCTCTATGGGAATTCGCGGGAACGATGGTACGGCCCTGCGAAACTCCGGCAAGTCCTGAACGGCCTTCGGATCGACGTTTTTAAGCATTGATGCGGGCAGCGACACGTTTCCGCTTATCACAACCCTTTCCGCTGCCATGGGCGACGAGCCGAAACATTTCGGCTGCATGAACGCCGCGCATCCTACCGCCACATTGCCCGTGAACTCCGTTCCCATCGGCCATTTGGGATCGTTCGACAGGATACGCGCAAGCGCGGGATACCGTGACGCCCAAGGCTCGTTCGTGTAATCCCAGCGCTCTATCTTGGCGAGCAAGTTCCATCCGTTGTTGGCATTGGGGTCGAGTCCGGGGCGATCATCTACCACGGAACGGCCGCGCGTGTCAAGGTAAGCGGCGTTGTCGAAGGCCATCACAAGGTTGTCGCGCATCTTGTTGTCGCGTCCGCCGCCAACGAAAAGGCCACATCCAGCCGCATAGAAGAGGTTGTTGGTAACGGTGTCGCCGCTGTCGCAATCATCAAGATATACGCCCATGAGCATTCCATGGCGACCGGTCTGAATCGGCTCGAACTCCATCTTCGCGCCGGTCTTCTTCTTCCACTCCATGCCTGCCTTGCCAAAGTGGTGAAGATAGTTGCACCGGACCACATTTCCCTGGCTTCCCCAGTCGCGCCCCGTGTAGATGCCGCCGCCGTCGGCCGCTTCCATCATCGCGAATGCGATCTCGTTGAATTCGATGACATGATCGTTTCCGCCGTAGGAAAGCGCTATGTAAGGCATATCGTGCATATAGTTGCGGTCTATGCGCCCTCCGCATCCTCCCAACCTTACGCAAACGCCTCCGTTCATCATGCGACGGCCGGCATGGTGTATCTCGCATAGGGTCACGCGATGTCCGCTCGGCGTGAGGGTCTTTCTGTCGCCGCCTTCCACATGTACGCCGTAGAAACCTAGTTCGTGTATGTCGGAAGCGCGCACTTCGCAACCTCTGCCGCCGATGATTCTTATGCCGCCCAGAGATCCGAATGCGACCTCGCAGTTCGCAAACACCACGTTCTCCGCATCTTTCACGTCCGCCATCAAACCGGCCGAATGGAGGAGCTTCAGACCCTCGAACGTGATGAACTTCGCCCCGTTCACCGACACAAGGGGCGTTCTGCGTACAGCCAACTTCATGTCCCCCAACCCCGATTTGTCAGGAATGACGTATAAGACGATACGCCGGCGGTCGATATACCACTCGCCTGGCGAATTCATCTCTTCCAGCAGGTTGTACACGTAGTAGCGGCGCTTGACGGCATAGTTTTTCCACGGACATCCTATCCCGTAGCGATGGATCGCGCCCAGGCGCACCTGCCGCTTCGCCGTATCGATGGAATCCACCTTAAGGGATTCCGTGCTCCACTCCCAGCACCAGTATCCGTGCATATAGATGCGTTGCGAAACGTCCCATCTCGCAAACGAATCGTCCGGCGAATAGACGAACGTGCCTGGACGTATCGGCTTGCCGTACTTGCCGGGAGGGAAATTCCCGGCTTCTCGTCCAGAATCCGCGACCGATTCCATCTCGAGCCACCCGCTGTCAGGATATCGTGCCAATGTCAGCGTCTCGGTTCCGGAATACAGTTCCTCGTATCCCCATGCGTCAAATTGCGCAGACGGCTGCTCGACCTTGGAAAGACCAACCTTCTTGAGGTCGAACTCCATTGCCTTCCCTCTCGCCTCCGGACGAAGGCGCGAGAGAACAACTTCGTCCGTCACTTTCCTCCATCCCTCCGCGGGCAGGCGTTTCGCACCGAGGAACGTGGCGCCGCGCGCAGAGGCGGCGTAGACGACACGTCCGTCCGCCGATACGCCGCCGTCGGCCGCACCAAGAGCGATAAATTCCCTGCTGCCTTCGAAGACTCCGGTCAACTCCACGCGTACGCCGTCCGACGGGAAATTTCCGGCCTTCTTCAACTCACGTATCGCGGCGCGGGCGCGAACTGGCGTCTTGAAAGGATTTGCCGCAGTCCCTGCCGCCGCGTCATCTCCGCATTGCGCATCCACATGGTATGTGACGGCCGCAAAACCGACGCTCGGGGACAATGCCGTCGAAAGTGCCGCCGCAACCGATATCGTCCATGCCAGAAATCTCATTTCAACTCTTTTTCGTCGTCTGGAAGTCTTCTCAATCGTTTTCGCCCACGGCCATGTATTATAACATATTCCCCGCGTTTTGTGTCTCAACCGCGAAAGAAAGCTGTTATGAGGCACCTGGACAAGGGTGGGGAAAAGTGCCGTCAAAATCACTCACGATTGCTGACCGAAAAACGCTGGTGCTCTTCCGGCGGAACGTATCCGTGCGTCGAGCCCTGCACCCAGTTGATCTTCTTGGGGCCAGGTATGTTGTTGTACAGCACCGCGATGCCCGACGGCGGACAGCAGTAGTCACCGAGACCGGCGCGCATGATCTCCACCAGGCACGTCTTCGGGATTCGTTTTGCGATGTTGACAGGATCGTAGTAGCGCAACGCAGGCGTCTCGTGTATGTACCAAGGGTCGATCAGGCGACCGAGCGTGTCGCGTCCGCCCATGTCGCAGCACCACGGCACCGTCGGCGTACAGAGCGTGACGCCTTCCGCAAGCCCTGCCGCCCAGACGGATTGCAGACCTCCCATCGAACCGCCGTTCACACGTAGGCTGGTTCCGTTCCACTCCGGCAAAGTCCTGAGCCACTCTATCGCGCGCATGATGCGATAGGTGTATCCGCTGAAGTAGGAGTTCTCCGGGTCCGCATTCTGTTTTTCGTCGAAGCAGAACGTCCTACCGCCGGAACAGATCGACCTGAAGAATTCGTCGTAGTACTCAGGTTCTCGCCCAAGCTCGTATCCGTGCGGCGAGCAGTGGAAGCAGATGACTTTGTCGCCCCAGTACGTCGGCGCGACGACGTAGCCCTTGTTCGGATACGTATGTCCGTAACCATGGAAGTCCACGACAATCGGATACTTCCCGGGCTTCGCCGGTTTCGTGAGGTAGCCGGTCGAGGGGCGCGGCCCGGCGCATGCAATGGAAACCTCGTACACCTTCATCGCCGGCCACTTCGACGCCACCTCCTTCGTCTCGGCCTTGAGCGGCACCTTTGCGAGACGGGCGCGGCGACGTGCCCAGAACGCGTCGAAGTCGTCAGGCTCCGGTACGCTCTGCAGCTTGTCGACATCCACGCCGGCACCGCCGTCGAAGAACACGCGCTTGTCCATCTTCTCGAAGCGGTTGAGCGCCTTCTTGCCCTCCGGCGTATTGGCGTCGCCGACGAACTTCTTCCTGTACGGAACGCCCTTCTCGTCCACCACTACGGCCTTCACCCTGACGAAGCCAGGCTTGTCGAGCTTGGTCTTCACGACAAGCGGTTCGTCCGCCGAGGCAGGCACCCTGCCGCCTTCCTTCCTGCCGTCATCGCCCGTCCTGCTCCAGTCGATGAAGTACTTGCCTCTCTCCAACCTGCCGGCCCCGCGCAGCGACAGGGTGAACGTCATCGTCTCGCCCGGCTTGTAGTCTATGGCGCGCGGCTTGTCCGTCTCGCCGTGCAGCACCGCTTCGTCAAGTTCGTTCGCCGAGACGGCGGACGAAAGCGCGGCGACCAGCGCCGCCACTAAAAACATTCTACTGTTCATCATCGCTTGTTTCCTTTATGTGCCACCATTGCATTCACCTTATCTCGAAGACGGCGAGATCACCCGCGGCGACGCGCCAGCTGAACGACCCGCCGGAGACCGGGACTTCCCTCTCGTGTACGATCTCCCTGACGGATGCAATCCTGTCCTTAGCGCGCGATATCTTCACTTCAACATCGAAGGAATTGTCCACCGAGTGCGGCAGGTCGGTGAACTTCGTCACGCCCTTGTTATTGAACACCCAGAGCCACCACCCTTTCTCCGTGCGGTTCGCGCCATACAGGCAGTCGCCCTCGACCTTAAACGGAAAATAGTCGCGTTCCAATCCGGCGAGAAGCGTCTCGACCTCGGGGAACGACACCTTGCCGGACTTCAGTTTGCCGGGGAGGCTTCTGCTCGGCGACGGCAGCGCGGCCTTGTCGATGCGCAGAACGCGCCCGCCGCCCTTCTCGTATTCGGCGAGGCACTTCTCGACTTTAGGGTCGTCGAACTCTCCTGCGACGAGAACCGCCTTGTAACACTTGAGGACCTCCAGGACCGTCTCCTGCGACTGGCTCGGGACGTCTGGGCAGACGACATCGTACATCTGCGCGAACTTCGAGTTGTGCAGGCACGTCTCCACCCCGGCCTTCATCGCCTTCGCGCGTTCGAAGCCCGGCACGAGCGAGAAGAACACCGCATCGGACATGAGATCGCTCATTGTGTACTCGAACTCGTCGCACGCCCACGCCCATCCGCCATACGCAGTGTATCCGCGCGAGAGAGGCAGACACACCGCCACGGGGGCATAGGGGGCGCCGCGGTCGGGATGGGCCTGGGTGAAGTCGTAGTATCTGGCGTAGTCGCGACCGCGGCCCGTGAGGACGGTCTTGCCGGCGTCGGAGTCCCAGGTGAGGAAGTACGCCGACCACTCCTCCGGCTGCGTGACGTTTGCCCCGTTGAGATAAGAGAAGTAGTAGACACGGCGCATCAGAGACGCAGAAGTCCCGAACTCCGGCCCGTGGTTCATTATCGCCGGTAGGGTCTTCTTCACGGCCGGGTACTCGCAGACGGCGTTGTTGTGCCACTCGCCCGTGTGCCTGAAGCCGTTCATGTAGGCCGCCCAGTACCACTCCCACGGTATGCCGAACTGCCTCGCGGCACCGCGCGCGAAGATCGGCGCCATGTTCCAACGGTACTCCGTGTCGTTGCTGGGACTGCCCGAGGTGTTGGTCATCTCCGTGCCGATCACCTCGGCACCGCAGTCGGCGCCAAGGTGGCTGCTCAGCACGTTCGACGTGTGCGCGGCCATGACCCCGCCGTATGCCGCCCTCTTGCGGTCTGAGAACATCCGCCTCATCGCGGCCATGCGTTCCCTGCGGTTCTTCGGCCGTTCGCCGATCACGGTCCTCACTTCCGCCCTGCGCCTCTCGTCGGAGAGCAGGTTGTGCGGGCGGGTTGTATTGCCCTCGATCCTGTCATACGAAAGCATAAGGTCGTTGTCCCATTCCGAGACCATACCGTCGTAGAGCGCATTGGGGTGTGCCGCGCGCCATTTCACGTATTCCCCGATGTCGAGGTCGACGGGCGCGCCCCAGGTCTGATAGGGCCTCTTGCCGGTAGCGGCGAAGAGGAACGGTCTCTCGGGGAAAGGATTGCCGTCGATGATCTCGCGGTCCGGCTCGATGTCGGTAAAGTTGTCCGCGAAGTGGCGCCACGTGCCCGACGGGCCGTCGTATGGCGGCGGGTTCCTGCGGGCCCAGTACACAGGCGCGAAGTCGCGGAAGGCCGGGATCCTGAATATCTCCGGGTTGTCGAACCTGACTGCGGACGTGCTGGTCTTCCAATCGGTGCGCGGCAGCCAGTCGCCGTACTTGTAGAGCGCCGGCCAGTAGTCCCGGCCCATGATACGCTTGGGCAGGTGGCGCTTCGGCACGCCGGGGATCCGCCGCGACGCGCCACCGTCGATCATGTCGCCTATCTCGCCGTGCGCATCGCGTACCGCCGCAGGATCGCGCGTGAAATCGGTGAGCGAGCGCACGAGCCGCCTTGACACCGCGTCGACCGTCTTGCGCCCGCACTTCGACTCGGCCATGCGCAGCCATTCGAAATCCTGCACGCCGTCGCGCAGAAGCGCGAGCCTGATTGACGGAAGCACGCGATCCTTCGCGGGATACAGGAACACGCCGTCGCCGGGGCATCGCAGCGAATTGCGCGTGGACCAGCCGCTGATGAACGTGTCGGACAGTTCGAACGGTGCGTTGCCGACCGCCTTCCAGTTGTTGACGTGCCAGAACAGGAATCCGTCCGCATTGAACAGATGCGTCTGAAAGCCCATGACGAGGCGCGCCTCGATCGCAGGGTTCTCGTACGACGCGAAGTTCGCGTACGGCCAACGCGGTCCGCAGCAAGTGTACCAGAACACCTTTCTGCCCCTGCCCCGCAGGAAATCCGTGAGCTGCGGACACCATGCATCGGTGACAGGGCAGTATATGTCGGCGCTCAGGAACTCCTCGAGACCGGTCTTTCCCGCCTGATAATCCTTCCACTTCGCCGCGGCATCCTTGTACAGACATGCGGAAGTAATGACCGGGAGCGACGGGAAATCGGCCTTGATCTTCTTCCATAGGTCCATCATTCCGGCGTAGTACTCGCTGCCACGCTCGTCGAATCCGTAGAGTCTGGCGTACTTGTCGAGTCCACGCTTCTTCAGCTCCTCGTAGTACGGGGCGAGCCGTGCCCTGAAAGCCGGATAGAACGATTCGCGGAAAACCTCATCCGGCTGCGCAAAACACGTCCACAGATGGTTGGGGTTCTTCGGTTCAGGTACGATGTTGAGTATGGTGAAACCGCTCATGCCACGACTGCGCGCATGGACGAGGTCGTCGATGTCCGGCGGCGACGTGCGCGTTATGTCGTCGGGGTTGAGCCTGTGGTCGAGCAGCACGTCCTGGGCCTGGCGGCGCATTGCCTTCCAGCAGTCTGGATACGTGCGGCGCAGGAACCCGTCCATGAGCGCAAAGCACGTGTCGAGACCGAACGTCTCCGGCAGCGAGAAGTCGCGCACCCTCACCGACACCGGCACTTTGCCGCGCACCTTGCCGCGCTCGACCACCTCGATTTCACCGAAGTAGACGCCAGGTGCCGCGTCCGCCGCGGCGGCAGCGGTTATCCAAAGAGCCTGCGTGGAGCCTTTGCGCACGGCAAACGGAGCGGCCGGGAGAAGCGGGTCCGGAATCCAGTTCTCGCGCGAATCCGGCGAATACGGGTGCGCCATAATGAACGTCTCGCGCGGTATGTATCCGACGCGCTGCCAGCCAACGCTTCCGCCGAACTCGCGCCCAGACCTGTCCGTCAGCCGCGAGACGCGCAGCGTCGCGTCCGTCCACTCGACGTCGGCCGCCGTGGAGACGAGCACCTGCGCGCTTGCGCTGCCGCGTCTTGCAACGTCGAGGTCCATGCGAGGGGCCGTGGCGAGGTCGTGCTCCTCCGGAAAGCAGAGCGGCGAGACGCGCCGCATGGAGCTCGCCGCCCAGACCGCAAAGCTTCCGGCCGCCAGCGGCGAGCGCCCGAACCCATCCGCGGCGGGAACGGTCTCCTTTTTGAGGGTACGCTTCCTGCCTTCGAACGTCTCGTATATGACCATGTCGGCGTCGGCGAACGGTCTCAGCGAGCGGCGCACCTCGTGGAGGACATCGCCCTTGCCTTCGCGACGCTCGAGGAAGAAGTCGCGGAACTCCGCCTTGCCGATCCTGTCGCCTTTTCGGCAGAGCGCGAACACCTTGATCCTCTTTACGGGCTTCTTCGGTACGATTGCGCCGCAACGCTTCTCCCAGCCGTGGGTTCCTGGAGTGAACTCCACGCGCTCCGCCCATGTTGCGGAGCCGTCTGAATGGTAGATGTCGAGGTAGATGCAGTAGTCGCTCGCGTGGACATCCTCCGCGCGGCTCTCGCCGCCGTATACGATCGGCGTCATGTCCGGGACATCGTAGGCGAATTCCTTCCACAGCCCCTGTTCCACCGGCTCGGCGGGCCCCGTCCCGCCGACGACGGGGACCACGACATGCCCGTACGGGCCGAGGCGGCAGGAACCATTGGCGCCCAGTTCGCCATCTTCCGAAAGAAGCGGCTTCGCGCCCGCCGCCGGGCGCAGGGAGCCGACAGAGAACTCGATCGGCTCGTTGTGCAGGTTGGCGGCGACGAACACCGCAGTCGAGCCGAGTCTGCGTACGAACGCGACAGCGCCCTTCGCCTCGCAGCCCGTCACCCATTCCTGCAATCCGTCGGAGAACACTGGCATCGTGTGGCGCAGGCGCGATAACGCGCGGATATGTGCAAGCCGCTTCCTCCCCGCCGGTTGCAGAGCGCACGCCCAGTCGACGGTTCTGCCCGCGCGCGAAGGATGCTCGACGGGCATCAGGAAAGAATTGAGGGACCTGTCGGCGATCTCGTTGCCGCTGAACAAGAGGGGCACTCCGCGACGCAGAAACACGAGGACGAATCCGGCGTTGCCCGCCTCGACCGGCAGTCGCCTGTCAAAACGGTCGTCCCCATCGTCCTGCGCCGTGTCGTGGTTATCCAGAAAGCACAGCGTAAGGCCGTCCTTCGGGAGCTTCGCCTCGTAATCGCGCACGTAGCCCATGCGCCAGGCGAAGTCTTTCCCGACGGCATTGAAGCTTCTGATGAAGCCCTTGTTAAAATCGGACCGCACGAGCTCGTCACGGATGAAATAGCTCCACGGCAGGGCATAGCAGGCGTCAAAGGCGCACTTGAGCGATTCGGGCTTACAGCCTTCGTTTATCATGCCAAGGTCCGGCTTGACGGCGCGGCATGCGGCGGCGGCCTCTTCCCAGAAGTCAAGAGGTACATAGTCGGCCATGTCGCACCGGAAGCCGTCGCAGCCGAGGGACGTCCAACGCAGCATGGAATCGATCAGATATTTGCGCACTGGCTTGGACTCGAAGTTCACATACGGGAACTTGAACGACGTCACGCGCACAGACCCGTCTGCATTGCGCTGGAATGCGTCAGGGAACATGTCCTTCATCACGTTGTTGGGCCCGCAGTGCATGTACACGAGGTCCATGTACACCTTCATGCCGAGCGCATGGGCCCTGTCGCAAAAAGCCCTGAAGTCGGCGTCGCCGCCGTACTCCGGGTCTATCCTGTCGTAGTTTGATATGCGGTACGGGTTCTTTGGCGACCCGCCGCTGAACCTCTTCTGGCGAGGGCTCCAGCCAGACCGGTCCATGTCCCGGTCTGCCTCGACGAACGGCGTGAGGTAGACGATATCCACGCCGACGGACTTCACATGGTCCAGCATCTCCGTCGCGGCGCGGAAGTTGCCCTCACGCGTAAACGTGCGCAGGGCGATCTGATAGACGACCGAATTCCCGAGCCTGTTCCTGGATGCCGCCGCAGAGAGCGTCAAAAAGGCGAAGCCGGCAAGCAAAAACAGGTACTTGTGGAATAATTTTCCCTTTGTCACGGTCTTGTCCTTTCAAAATAGATGCCAACTTCTTCAAGCGCCAAGCCTGGCGATCTCCTTCGGCGAAAGCTCAAGGCAAATCGCATCCCCTTTTCCGTCAAAGGCATTCACCGGACGCACCGAGAACCTGAGAAGTGCATCCGACGGCAGTGAAGAAACGTCGAAGTCGCAGACTACGGGTTCTACGTCCATGCTCTCGGCGAACATGTAATGCTGCGAATAGACTCTCTTGGTCGCAGCGATCCTCTCTATGCCGTGTCGGACGGTGGACGCCGTGACCTCGTAGTCGTTGGCGCGCGGACGCTCCTCCGCCGCATGCGCTGGAGGAAACGCCACTTCGTATACGTCATGCTCCTTTCCGTCGCGTTCCTTCTTCTTAAGCCGCTTCGCCGAAACCTTGGCGCCGGCGGCGAACCTAGGTGCTGGTTCGGTCTTCTCGCGCGTGGCATACGCGAAAGGCTTGTTCGGCCCCGACAGCGGCAGAGGAATCGTCCAGTCCGGTCCAAGCGGCAGGTCGTGCTTGAAGTCGTAGCGCGAGAACACCATGGCGTCGTCGTAGACCCTGAGGAACATGCCCTGCTTGGTCGCGCCAAGCGGGATCATCGGCATGTGCCAGTCCGGAGCGGCCCATCGCTCGTCGTTGACCGCATAGCCGTTATCGCGCCCGCCCTGCGTGCAGCAATATCTCAATGACGGAACCTCGATGCACGTAAACGCCCCCTGCCAGACGGCCTGCTCGTCGACGCAGGCGAGATGCTCGTGTCCGCAGAGCGAGCATAGGTCGGGGAATCTGGAGAACAGTTTCGTGGACCTTCCGTCATCCTGCCCATAGATGTATCTTCCGCCGACCGTACCCCGCGGCATCCTATGCTGTGAATGGAAAAAAGGCTTGCCCTTCTCAAGCCGGGGCGCGATCTTATTGAAGAACTCCTCCTGCCCCGGTGCGAAGTCGCCCCACTCGTTGTCCTTCTCACCGCAAGTGAAGTTCGTCAGCAGGAAGTCGTAACCCTTGACGCGCCTGTGCATGAACGGGCTCCACTCCTCGCCAAAGCATCGCTCCCACACGGCCTTGCGGTCCGAGTTGGCGATCTTCACCCTGCGCATAGACTCTTCGTCCGGATACTCCTTCACGCACCTCGGATCGCGGCGATATGTGACGAAGCCGCAGTCGTGGTCGCCGTAGTGCATGAGGTTGGCCATCTTCGCGCCGTCGCTACGCTTTCCTCCGGGGAACACCCTGAACCACGTCTCCGCAACGCGCTCCAGCTGCGGCACGACCCCCCAGTCGGCTAGGTCTCCGCATACAAGCACCCCGTCGGCGCCCCATTTGTCGAACGTCCTCAGCGCCTTCTCAAAGTCGGAACACGAGGCGCTGTCGGTTACGTGTATGTCGCTCAGCAGCCCGATCGAGAGACGCAGAGAGCCCTTGGGCACGAACGGTGGCCGCCGGACTGCGCCAAGCGGCACTGCGGCGAAAGTCGCCGCTCCGCCCAGAAAGTCCTTGCGCGATATCATCGTCTGCCCTGACATTTCGGGACGAGCCTACTTTATGCTAATCATGATCCCGGGTTCCCGGACATTGAGCACAAGAGATCCGCCATCGACCGCGACCAAGTATTTGCGTCCCTTGCGGCCGCCCGTGACGGTCCATTCGGCAGCTGGCGTGATCGCCCCGGCCGTGAGGAGGACATATCTGCCTGGCTGTATGCTGGCGCCGTACCCGGAAAGCGCAATCGTCACGGCGGACGAGAAGTCGACCTTCCCGCTGACAGCGAGGCACGTACCTGCCGTGCCGTCAGACGCAACCGGCACGACAAGCACGCCGCCGGACGTGACCTTGATGTCGCCGACAAGCGTGCCGCCACCTGAAAGCGACGCCGTCTCGATTGGATCGCCCAGCACGGTCAGCGTAGCGCCGGATGCGACCTAAAGCGCATCCGCCTTTGCCGCGCCGTATCCCGGAGTCTCGATGCCGGACCACTTCCTTGCGAGATACGCCTCCACTCGCGCGACTTCACTTTGCGATAGCATGCGCGGATAGAGTATTATCTCGCCGTACTTGAGCCCGCCGCAGTAGTCGCCTGCGGAATAGGAGTTGCCGTACGT
>JAEEGL016472255.1_pt1 | contig 12336 bp, 7 predicted proteins | sample 9134231 | NCBI WGS metagenome assembly JAEEGL01 (sample SAMN16246548, study PRJNA631951) | gut metagenome | biome: gut microbiome; feature: rumen; material: fiber-attached | host: Bos | place: Iran: Karaj | collected 2018-10 | reverse complement strand
TGGTCGAGGCGGAGGAGTTCGGCGTTGAAGTAGGAAATGCCATGTTGCAGGTCATCAGTGGTGCGCATGGAGGTGAAGAGAGCGAAGAGTGAGAGGCGCAGGTGCTCGGCAAAGACGGGCAGGCCGATGCGGGCGAGCAGGATGTTGATGCCAACGGCTCGGAGAAATGTGCTCTTGCCAGCCATGTTGGCGCCGGTGATAATGTAGTAATGGCCGTCCTCGATACGGAAGTCATTGCGCACGGCCTTCGTGCCAAGGAAGGGATGCCAGAGGGCGGTGGCGCTGAAGAGGATGGGGGCCTCGGCAGGGATACCGCCGAGCACCAACGCTTGGGGGGGATTCACGATTTCGGGGTCGGTGGCCTCGGGGTGATTGAACCGAAAGGTGGCGAGGGAGACGAGGGCGTCATAGTGGCTGACGCCATCAATCCATTCGGTGATGTGCTGCTGGTGGCGTGCTCGCCAAGTGAGGAAACGCCGGATGATAAACACATCGGCCATGAAGAGGGCGTTGGAAAGGAATATCCAAAACTCGTTGCGGCGGTCGATGCTGGCCACGATGTCTTCAAGAGAGTGAAAAGCCTTTGTTGGCTCATCGTTTTCGAGAGAGCAAAAGGCTTGTGTGGGCGATGTCCTGTTCATGGCACCCTGCTCGACGCAGTGCTCCACCAACTGGCGATAGACTCTCAGTTGCCGAAGAATGCCTCCGGCCGCGCGTCCAGTTTTTTGCAACGGACGGGCACAGAACAGACAGGCCACCAGCACTTCCAACATTGCCCACGCCATCACCGCACCAGCGCTGACTAATCCTAAGATGGCGGCAAGGAGTAAGGCATAGAAACCGGCTATGAGCACGACGGACATGCCGAAGACAAGAGTGGACGCGGCGAAGGCCGGAATCGGAATCGCCTGCATGTCGGCCAATGTTTGTAGCACAGCCTTAGTGTCAATGTGTTCCTTTTGTCCTTTTGCAATAAAGGCTGTGCGAACCGTTTCTTTTTCAGATAGTTCCTTTATAGCTTCTTGCCAGTGTGCCACCTCGTCTGCTGTCGGCACATAAGTATCTGCGAGCAAAGCCGCCAGGTGCTCGCTGCCGCCGGATGTGATGGTGCGGTTCATGCGATGGAACAGCGAGTCGGGCCCGAAAACATCCAAATCCAGCGTGAACGGATGTTTGGCATCCACAAATTGTGTACCGTCATCGAAGTGCGAGAAATCTCCTTCCAGCGCAGCCAGTTCACCGCCATAGACCGCCAGCCAAGCCTCGCACTCCTCTAAGCGTGTCGAACTTCGTACGTCGAGGCTGCGAATCCACAGATAGGCAAGTGCGACGAAAGCCATGAACGCTAATAATGTCCATCCGCCATCCGTCAGTGCGTAGGTGATGACCAGTCCCACTGCCAAGGCAAAGCTCACCAGCTCCGCCACAACGAAACTCCGCGTCCGGGACCGCAATGTTGCAGCTTCTGTTCGCAGAACCTCGGCCTTCTCTAAGTAATATTGTTTCAAGTCTTGTTGCATGGTTCAGAAACTCGGCTCAGCCGCGCCGCGCTGATAGCGGATGACACCGTCTTCGGTGTGGAACCAATAGCTTTGGAAACAGAGGGTTGTGTCGTCGGCATAGTCAAAGGATAGCCTTGAACTGTAGGCTAAATAGTGGGCACCGTCACTCTCGAAGGCGCCCCAAAGAGAGAGCTGATTGCTGCCCACACCTTTTTCATCGCGGTCCCACAGCAACGTCCACTTGCCCGTGAAGGTGCCCTCGGACCATGTATTGTTTTCCCAGTCGGTGTATCGCTGTTCGCCATCGATGGTGACGAGCTCTCGCGATTGCCATTTGCGCACGCCTGACAGGGTGCCGTCCTTCTGGAACGTCAACTGTTCGAAAAAACGCTGTTTCTCGGTGAACTGTTCAACATGCCACGTGCCGATGATGAATGGTGTATATTGTTCACGCAATTTTTCCATCATCTCGTGTGCCTCCGGGTCAGCATATTCGGGATCGCTGCTGCAAGAGGCGAGGGAGAAAACAGCAAGCGTGACAAACGTAATTCTCCAAAGATTTTTACTTCCCATTACTGTTTTTATTGTTGATGTTTCTGACTAAATAAACGCAAGGCAATGGGAAATGTTGTATAATATTTCAAATATTTATCTCGATTAGTCTGTCATCTCAAGGTTTTCTATCATTGTGCCCAAAATCTTGCAGGCCATCATTACTGTCGGGGAAACAATGATGGTCAACTATTTGACCACCGCGGACGGCCAATGCTGCAACGTTGATGCCAATTATTCGTAATGACGGATGCGCACATCAATGCCCTTGTCTGTGAGCTGTGATGGAATGACGCTGACATCTGTTTGTCCGTAGTGATATGGGAACAGCACTCTCGGCTTCACCATCTCTGCGGCTTTTACCAGTTGCTCCGGAGTCATCGTATAGGGCTGATTGCAAGGTAAGAAGGCGATGTCAATGTCCTTGATTTCTGCCATCTCTGGAACGTCCTCTGTGTCGCCTGCGATGTAGATTCTCAGCCCGTCTATGGTCAGGATATACCCGTTGTCGCGGCCTTTGGGGTGGAATTGCAGGTGGCCTTCTGTCGTGTTGTAGGCGGGCACGGCTTCCACCGCGATGTCATCGGTCAGCTGCTTCTTCTCTCCGTTGCTCATCACTTGGCCAGAGCCGTACATTTCAGCACACCGTTTGTTCATCACCAATTGTGTATGCGCTGCGGATAGCAGTTTGAGCGTCGCTGCATCATAATGGTCTCCATGTTCATGTGTCACAAAGATGTAGTCGGCTTTCGGTATCACGGAATAGTCCACCGTCCTGTCTCTGAGCTTGGCTACGGGGTCAATCTCTATCTCTTTCCCATCGTATGTGATGCGGATGCAGGAGTGCATCAGCGCATGGAACTTGATGACTTTTCCGCTCTTCGTCTTGAACACATCCACTTCGTAAGTCTCTGTTGTGACAGGCAATTGAGCTGCTTTCCATGCTTCGATGCCTCCTGTGAGGTTCACGCATTGGTACCCCTCTGCTGCCAGTCTCCCTGCGGCGTTGGCAGAGCGGCGACCGCTTCTGCAATAGACGGCAATCTTCTTGTCAGCAGATAAAACGGCCTTTGCCTGTTCCAGGAAATCGCTCTGTCCCTGGTCAATGTTGATGGCTCCCTCGATATGTCCTGCTGCAAATTCTGCAGCCGTGCGCACATCAAGCAATACAACATTGGGGTCTTCAATCAGTTCTGAGAATCCATTTGCTTCTACGTTCTCGAAATTCTGTTGGCTGCAGGCAGATGAGAGTCCTAACGTTGCCAGTAGGCATGTGATAATCTTCTTCATAATGGTGGATTAAAGGATAAAGAAAGAAGTTTAAAGATATGATGCATGTTGCTATTGGTTATCAAACGATACACACTTAAGGCGCTTTCCTAAATATGTACATGCAATAATTGCTTCTTTCGTCTTTATTATTATTTATTATGCGATGCAAAATTAATCAATTGATGAAGAACAGCCAAATTTTTATGCAATATTCTGTTTGAAAGCCATTATTTTGGCGCCTTTTGCACATTAACCTCAACAAATCGTAATAAAACAATAAAGGAAGTGTCACATAACACTTCCTTTACAGGTCCTTTGCGGAAGGAGAGGGATTCGAACCCCCGGCACGTCTCCGTGCGCCGGTTTTCAAGACCGGTGTAATCGACCACTCTACCATCCTTCCGTGCTGTTGATTCACAAGGGAAATACATTTGAGAGGTTTTGCGGTGCAAAGGTAAGCATAAATTACGATTTACGAATGCTGAAAGGCAAATTTTTTTCATTATTGGTGTTATTTTTGCTTTTTTATACCCTTTTTCTTTGGTGTTTCTGGTGCTTGTGAGTTAAAAACCGCTAAAAGTTGCAAGAATTCTTGCTGCGTTCAACCCTTTTTGCTATCTTTGCACTGCGACCCGAAACGGTCATGATACATTAACTTTTTAACCTATCAGGAGGACACGGCTATGAAAACCCAGAAAGAAATGCATTTCCAGCAAGAATATGAGCTGGACAACTACCAGAACGAGGACGATGACACCCGTTACTATGAGGCTTCGAGCAATGCCACCATTTGGTATAGTTAAGTGGTAAGCTAACGCCTTTTGACTCCGATTTACAGCGAACCCGCACAAAAAATGGGCGGGTTCGCTCTTTTTTTGTCCGTTTTTGCGCGCGCGTTCATATATATTTTGTACCTTTGCGCCCAAATTTTGCAAAACTATGCACACGAGAGAAAAGAAATTAGAAGCCTTTGGACGACTGTTGGACGTGATGGATGACCTGCGGACAAAGTGTCCTTGGGATCGCAAGCAAACGAATGAAAGTCTGCGTCCCAACACCATCGAGGAGACCTACGAGTTGGCAGATGCCATCATCAAGAACGATAAGCAGGACATCTGCAAGGAGTTGGGTGATGTGCTATTGCACATTGTCTTCTATGCCAAAATTGGCTCCGAAACAGGTGATTTTGATATTGCAGATGTCTGCAACAAACTCTGTGACAAGCTTATCTATCGCCACCCACATGTCTTCGGACCTGAAGCTGAGCGCATAGAAAAGGGCGAGATTACCGTTGACCAGGTTCTCCAGAATTGGGAGCAGCTGAAGGTGGCAGAGAAGGGCGGTAACAAGCGCGTACTCAGCGGTGTGCCCGACGCGCTGCCCTCGCTCATCAAGGCCTACCGCATCCAGGACAAGGCCCGTGGGGTGGGCTTTGATTGGGACAAGCGTGAGCAGGTGTGGGACAAGGTGCGTGAGGAACTGGGTGAACTGGAAGCAGAGTTGGAACGTGAGGACAAGGAGAAAAGCACACAGGAACTGGGCGACTTCCTTTTCTCTGTCATCAACGCCGCACGTCTCTACAAACTCAACCCCGACAACGCCTTGGAACTCACCAACCGCAAGTTCATCCGCCGCTTCACCTACTTGGAAGAACACAGCATTCGAATCGGCAAACCGCTGACAGAGATGACCTTGGCGGAGATGGATGCAATTTGGAACGAAGCAAAACAACAAGAAGAATAATAAAAATCAAGGATTACATAGGTTGGACAGATAATACCTAAATTGACTAATCTTCAAAAAATGATGATATAAGATGTGTTCTACTTCATAATAGAACCCACCATAATAACAAAGATCACCAGTTGCTTGGAATTTGATCAATCTGTGGAATCCGTGGTTCGTAAAGAAAGTATTTATGGAAATTAGCAGTAAGTATTCCCCCTCCGAAGTGGAGGGAAAATGGTATCAGTATTGGTTGGATAACAAGCTGTTCAGCTCCAAGCCCGACGGCCGCGAGCCCTACACCATCGTCATTCCGCCCCCCAACGTGACAGGTGTGCTCCACATGGGCCATGTGCTGAACGAGACGATTCAGGACATATTGGTGCGTCACGCCCGCATGGAAGGCAAGAATGCTTGTTGGGTACCCGGCACCGATCACGCCAGCATCGCCACCGAGGCCAAGGTGGTGAACCGATTGGCAGAACAGGGTATTAAGAAGACAGACCTCAGCCGAGAGGAGTTTCTGAAGCACGCTTGGGCTTGGACCGAGGAACACGGCGGCATCATCCTCAAGCAGTTGCGCAAGCTCGGTTGTTCCTGTGACTGGGACCGCACAGCTTTCACGATGGACGAGGTACGTAGCGAGAGTGTCATCAAGGTGTTTGTGGACCTTTATCGCAAGGGCCTCATCTACCGCGGTGTGCGCATGGTCAATTGGGATCCGAAGGCGCTTACCGCCCTCTCTGACGAGGAAGTGGTGTACAAAGAGGAGCACACCAAGCTGTATTACATGAAATACTATTTGGCCAGTCCTTTCTGTTGCGATGCCATCGCAACAGATGGTACAGACGGCTGCACCATCACAAAAGACGGCAACGTCATTCACAAAGACAAGCGCGGTTACTATGCCGTCGTGGCCACCACCCGTCCCGAGACCATTATGGGCGATGTGGCCATGTGCATCAACCCCAAAGACCCGAAGAACCAGTGGCTGAAGGGAAAGAAGGTGATCGTGCCGGTGGTGGGCCGTGTGATTCCTGTTATAGAAGATGAATATGTTGACATTGAGTTCGGTACAGGCTGTCTGAAGGTCACTCCCGCTCACGATGTCAATGACTATATGCTGGGCGAGAAATACAATCTCGAAGCCATTGACATCTTCAACGACGACGCCACGCTCAGCGACCGCATTGCCACCGCCCAGCAGAAATCGCTGGCAGAGGTGAGTGTGCCCGATGATTTTGTCATCGGGTTAGAGAAGTATGTCGGCACCGAGCGCTTCGCTTGTCGCCAGCAGATTGCAGAGGACATGGTGGCTGCAGGCCTCATGGAAAAGATTGAGAACTACGATAATAAGATTGGTTGTTCAGAGCGCACGGGCGTTCCCATTGAACCGAAACTCTCCATGCAATGGTTCCTGAAGATGCAACACATGGCCGACATCGCCCTCTCGCCTGTGATGAACGACGATATCCAGTTCTATCCCACTAAATACAAGAACACCTATCGCCACTGGCTTGAGAACATCAAGGACTGGTGCATTAGCCGTCAACTCTGGTGGGGACATCGCATCCCTGCGTGGTATCTGCCTTCGGGAGGCTTCGTAGTAGCTGAAAATGAGCAAGAAGCGCTGCAACTGGCTCGCGAGAAGAGCAGCAATGCTGACTTGCAACTTTCCGATCTCCGTCAGGATGAGGATGCCCTGGACACCTGGTTCTCCAGTTGGCTATGGCCTATCAGCCTCTTCGACGGCATCCGCAACCCCGGCAACGAGGAAATCAAGTACTACTATCCCACCGCCGACCTTGTCACTGGTCCGGACATCATCTTTTTCTGGGTGGCCCGCATGATCATTGCTGGCTATGAATACGAAGAGAAGATGCCGTTCCGACATGTCTATTTCACGGGTATCGTGCGTGATAAGTTGGGCCGCAAGATGTCTAAGTCTTTGGGTAACAGTCCCGACCCGTTGGAACTCATAGAGAAGTTCGGTGCCGATGGCGTGCGCATGGGTATGATGCTCTCAGCCCCTGCCGGCAACGATATTCTCTTCGACGAGAGCCTGTGTGAGCAAGGTCGCAACTTCAACAACAAGATTTGGAATGCCTTCCGCCTTGTCAAGGGATGGGATGTGGCCGATGGCGAGCAGCCCGAAGCTGCACGTCTTGCCACCAACTGGTTTGCTGCTCAACTTCGCCTTGCTGCTGAGGATCTGGCCGATGACTTCTCCAAGTATCGCCTTTCCGAGGCTTTGATGACAGTTTACAAACTCTTCTGGGATGACTTCTGCGCCTGGTATCTCGAGATGGTGAAGCCCGCCTACGTCGATGGCAAGCCGCAACCCGTGGATCGTGCCACTTATGAGGCTACACTTCAGTTCTTTGAGACCCTGCTGAAAATGTTGCATCCCTTCATGCCCTTTATCACAGAGGAATTGTGGCAGGCTCTCTATGACCGTCAGTCTGGCGAGAGCATCATGCGTGCTGAATTGCATGTGCCATCTTCCACCCAGGCAGATCGTCAGCTCTGTGCTGACTTTGAGACGGTTAAGGAAGTGGTTACCGCCATCCGTGCCGTGCGCAGTCAGAAGAATATCGCCCCGCGTGAGGCCCTGGTTCTGAATGTCCTTGGTCAAAATCCAATGGCTGCATTCGAGGCACCCATTCAGAAAATGGCCAATCTCTCGGATATCAGCATTGTCACGGAGAAGAGCAAAGGCAGTGCCAGTTTCCTGGTGGGAACCACGGAATATGCCGTGCCTCTGGGTAACCTCATCGACCTTGACGCAGAGCGCAAGAAACTTGATACAGAATTACAGCACCTGGAAGGTTTCCTGGCCAGTGTGGAGAAAAAACTCAGCAATGAGCGCTTCGTGCAGAATGCCCCTGCCGCTGTCGTGGAGATGGAACGCAAGAAACAGGCCGATGCCCAGCAGAAGATTGCTTCCATCCGCGAGACACTCGCCAACCTCTGAGATGAAGTCTTCTCACTACGGCTTTCACGGGGCAAATAAGCAGTAAAAACAATCTGTTTCATCCGTGAAACCCGTTGTCAGAAGATGGCTTGAATCCCTCATTTTTTTGACACACGTCAACAAAACGCGCCGTTTATGTGTTTTATAGCATAAAAACGGTGCGTTTTCTGTAAATAGTCCGTACCTTTGCAGCGTCAAAAGACAAGGATAACACATCACAACAGTAGGTGCGAGGCTCAGCGGAGCCAGATGAAAGGCACCACAGGATAACACAAAGTTTAACTAAAAAAGGTAAAAGGATTATGACAGTTATGACAATTATTGCCGTCGCAATTGTAGCAATTGCAGCAATCGTAAGTAACGCTTCCGTTTTCGCCGGTAGCATGAACTCGTGAAAACCCGAGTTTTCATTCAAATTAAACATTATTAACCCCTTAATACGAGCCCGAGAGGAATCTACTTCCTCCCGGGCTCAATGTTCTGTGCAGATGAAGGAGGTCAAAAATGGAATGTGACGTCGAGATGGAAGGAATATGATAGTGAACTAACAAAACATTTTTCTCCTTTTTCTTTGTTATCTCAGATAAAAAGATTACTTTTGTGCCCGAAATAACGACTAAATCAAATCAATCAAACATACAATCATGAAAAGAAGAACTCTTTTTGTAGCCTTGCTTGTGGCAAGTGTCTGCTCATGGGCACAGAATTGGACGAAGCCCGCAACCCCCGAAGCGATGGAACTGACCAAAGACGCTGAGTGCTATCTCTTCAACGTCGGCGCCATGGGCTTTTATATGGGGGCGTATGACTGGAGCACCCGTGCCTGTGTGAAACCCACTCGCGGGTACAAAGTTTATATTCAGGCATACGATGCGGAGAAAGACCCCGTTAGCGGGGAACTGAAGGTTTGGGACGGCAAGTCCTACTACATCACCAGCTATATCGAGGACGGTGCCCCTGCCGGAAATCTGATGAGCCTGTTCATTTCCAATGAAGATGCCTTGTATGTTGACCGGGCAAAGAGCGATGACACAGACAAGGGTTTCACTTTCACACCCAATGGCGATGGTACCTACCGCATCGGCCTTTCGGACATGAATAACACGTTCAACACCACCAATTTCATGGGGCTGTTCCTCGGTGTACTGCCTGCTCCTGGCGATACCCGTCTGCGTCTGCTGGATCCCGAACTCCAGCCTACGGCCCAAATTGACTGGCAGTTCGTGACCCCCGATAACTATCAGAAATATGTGACAGCTGTGCAGCAATACGAGGCAGCGGTGGCTCTGGGTGCTGTCATCGATGATGCCAAGAAGCGCTTCCCCAACGTCGATATTTCCGAGGCCACCCATGTCTATTCCAATCCTGCCAGCACGACAGAACAGTTGGCTGCAGCCCGCATCCAACTCATTAACAGCCTCATGGATCATGCCACTCCAGCGCTGCCCGTGGATGTGAGTGATGTCATTGTCAATCCTTCCTTTGTAGATAACAACAAGGACGGTTGGGAAGGTACCGTACCAGGTTTCCAGGAGTACGGCAATGCTGAGTTCTTCAACAAGAACTATGATTTCTTCCAGAAACTGACCAGCCTGCATCCGGGCGTTTATACCGTTCAGGCCACCGCCTTCTATCGCGCTGGTGGTGCCGACGAGGATGGCGAAGCCCTGAATGCCCTGCAAGGCGGTGATGCTTCTAAGCAGTATGCACAGCTTTACGCCGCCAGTTCTTTCCTCAGCAACGTTACAGCTCCCATACCATTCCTGAGCACTGGCGCATCCCCCGATGTCATTGGCGACAACACCGTCTCCAATGGCTTTGGTTATCTTCCCAACGACATGAAGACTGCGGCCCTGTTCTTTGAGGCTGAGCAGTTTACTCCCACTGCCCTTACCACCTACACGGCCGATGGCACACTCACCATTGGTTTGCGCAAGCAGCAGCAGATAGACAATGACTGGACACTTTTCGATGACTTCAAGCTCTTCTATCTGGGCAATACCACTGAAGCCATTTCGGATCTGAAGACGCGTCGCATGGCGGCTTATCCCGATTTCAAGAGCCTAGTCGAAGGCGGTGACATTCAATACTATGGCGTTGTAGCCTACGATGAATATAAGTCGGCATTTGCAGCCCTGGAAGCGGCCACAGCGGCGCTGGATATCATTAATATCCTGCCCACTTTCGAAGCCAAGGCCACTGCTTTCCAACAGAGCGTTGATGCCTATGCCGCCTATTATCAAGCTTGGGAAGAGACATGTGCGTTCCTGGCAGAACATCAGGCAGATATCATGGGCGATGCCGTGGATTTCCTGACAGAATATCTCTGGGAGGAGACACAGCCTTCTGCAGGTTGCCCGTATCCCCATGGCGGTGCCGTGTATATCATGAACGACGGTAGCCTTTCTACCGAAGAGATTCGGGAAGAAACAACTTACTTGCTGAACCTCAAGGAAAAAGCCTTGGCAGAGGGTATGGCAGATGGCATGGACTGCACAGAGCTCATCAAGAACCCCCATTTCGAGACCAGCGACGGCTGGGTGAAGGAGGGTCTGGCCAACTTCCCCGCAGGTCCAGAGGACTACCGTATGGGCGAGGCCTACACCATCGTGTTCGGCATATCTCAGGAAATCAAAGGACTGCAAAACGGACTATATGAACTCTCGCTCTATGACTTCTATCGACCTGCTGATATAGGCAATGCCGACTATTCCAAGGATTATAAGGCATACGTCTATATGAATGATTTCCGTCAGAAGATGAACCATATTGAGAGCGGCGCTATCGAAAGCGAGGACGAGAGTGCTACACAACCCATCCTGCTCGTGGGCTATGTGCCTAACTCACTGGACGAAGCCGCCAAGGCTTTTAAGGCTGGACGCTATCAACAGAAGATTTATGGTCTGGTCACGGACGGTGTCATGAAAATTGGCATTCGCAATGATCTGCGCTACGAAGGCTGCTGGGCCGTGTTCTCCGACGTGAAACTCACGTTCCGCGCCAAGAATCCCGAAGTGCTGGCAGAGGTGATAGAGAGCACCATCCCCACGGCGCAGGAAATGCTCACCAACAAGGCGGGCTCGGTGGAACTCTCCACATTGAACGAGGCCATCACTGCTGCACAGGATGCTGATGACGATCATCGTTATGACGCTATGGTCTGCCTGAAGAAGGCCATGGACGCTGTGACCGCCAGCACGGATACTTACGCCTTGATGGCTACCGCATTAGACGTCCTCGCACAAGCCATTGAAGACTATCCCACGGCCAAGGATATCGATGCAGCCAAAGCACTGTACGCAGCAGCCGTGCAAGCCTATGACGGCGGTGCCTATGACCTTGCCACTGCAGAGCAGAAGCTGGAGGAAATCAGCAGCATGACCGTGGCTATCAAGCTGGGAAGCGGCAACGAAGGCGAGGAGCAGGACTTCTCCAACCTGATTGTCAACCGTGACTTTGACCCGGCCAAGGGTAGCAAGGACGAAGGCCGCATCGATGGCTGGACCACTACCGCCATGAACGGTTATAAACAATACTCTGTCAGCTACAACCGCGCAGGATTCGAACTCTATCAAGACCTCACAGGTCTGCCCAAGGGCAAGTACAAAGTGACCGTGCACACCTATTACCGCGCCGGTTACTGGTATGATGAGGAAGAACATATTAAGAACGGCGAGAATACACACCTCACCACCCTCTATGCCGAGACCTCGGCCGGGAAGGAGAGCAAACCCGTAATGACCCTTACTGAGGGTGCCGTGGCTGCTGCCGATGCTCCCGAGGGTGTGAACACCTATACTCTCTCCAACGGCCTCGTAGCCCCCGACGGCACCACACCTACCGTGGCTTTCTTTGCCGCCGGCTACTATCTTAATGAACTGGAATTTACTGTCCCGGAAGATGGCAAGTTGCGCATTGGCCTCAGCAAGACAGAGACTTACCCCAATGATTATGAGGTAGTAGGTGAATGGAACCTCTATTATTATGGTGATCCTGAAGCCGTGCAACGCGAGGATTACACCGCTCTCATCGTGAATCCGAACTTCGACCCCGCCAAGGGCAGTAAGGACGAAGGCCGCATCGAAGGTTGGACCACCACCGCCATGAACGGTTATAAGCAATACTCTGTCAGCTACAACCGTGCTGGTTTCGAACTCTATCAGGATCTCACGGGTCTGCCTGCTGGCAACTATGAAGTGACCGTGCACACCTACTACCGCGCCGGTTACTGGTATGACGAAGAAGAGCATATCAAGAACGGCGAGGACACACACCTCACCACCCTTTATGCCGAGACCTCAGCTGGGAAGG
>JAEEGL014965846.1_pt1 | contig 12336 bp, 10 predicted proteins | sample 9134231 | NCBI WGS metagenome assembly JAEEGL01 (sample SAMN16246548, study PRJNA631951) | gut metagenome | biome: gut microbiome; feature: rumen; material: fiber-attached | host: Bos | place: Iran: Karaj | collected 2018-10 | reverse complement strand
CATTGAAAAGTACCTCAAGGAGAAGGATCTGGACTTAATGGCTACGCTGGATGGAAAGGCTGCTTACAGGGATGCTGAGTTTGTTGTGATAGCTGCTCCTACCAATTATGATCCTGTAAAGAACTTCTTTGACACATCTCATGTGGAGGAGGTTGTGGAACTGGTTCTGAGCGTGAATCCGGGTGCTGTGATGGTTATCAAGAGCACCGTTCCCGTTGGGTATACCAAAGGCCTCCAGGCCAGGTATCCGGAAGGTAAGTTCCTCTTCAGCCCAGAATTCCTCCGTGAAAGCAAAGCTTTATTTGACAACCTCTATCCTTCCAGAATAATTGTTGGTTACGACAACGTCCGTCATGCCCGACCTGATCGGGCATCTCTAAAGGAAGCCGCCGAAACCTTCGCCAGCCTCCTCAAAGAAGCTGCTTTGAATGATCCAGAGGTCCTATTAATGGGCACCACGGAAGCCGAAGCCGTTAAGCTTTTTGCCAACACTTACCTGGCACTCCGTGTGTCTTACTTCAATGAACTGGACACTTATGCAGAGATGAAGGGTCTTGACACCAAGGCGATTATAGAGGGCGTTTGTCTGGATCCGCGTATTGGTACTCACTATAACAACCCGTCCTTTGGTTATGGCGGCTATTGCCTCCCCAAGGACACCAAGCAGCTTCTCGCAAACTTCAACGATGTTCCGGAGAACCTTATAGGAGCAATTGTAGAGAGTAACCGTACCCGCAAGGATTTCATTGCAGACCAGGTGCTCAAGAAGGCTGGATATTATGATTATTATAGTGCAGGCAGTTTTGATGCTGCCAAGGAGCATGAGGTAATAATTGGTGTATACCGCCTCACAATGAAAACCGGATCTGACAACTTCCGTCAGTCCGCCATCCAGGGCATTATGAAGCGCATCAAAGCCAAGGGTGCCAAGGTGATAGTGTATGAGCCAACTCTGGAAGATGGCAGCACCTTCTTTGGCTCCAAGGTGGTCAACGATCTGGCCTCCTTCAAGTCTCAAAGTGACTGCATAATAGCCAACCGATACGAACAAGCGCTGGACGACGTCCAAGCCAAAGTCTACACGCGCGATATATTTAAAAGAGATTAACAAAAAGGGGCCCCCAATGGTAGGCGCCCTTTAAGACCGGATGGGTAAATAGAGACCGGCTATGCCGGACAGGGAACTACGTTACCTTCCGATAACGGGTTCTGATGGTCTCCTTCACAACCCTCAGAACCTTTGAGATGATTCCGGTTGTTTCCCGGACCTGCTTGGATTCAAGCTTTAGGTCGAAGGACACTCTGGTTGAGATATGAACCATAATAGTAAGGATGGGAAAAGTATTACAAATAAACCATTGGATGAGACTGGGGACCATTACCCCTGGGAGTACGCATTCGGTGAGAAAAAAAGTAGAGCATTCCTCCTTACGGAAAAAATGCTCTATGTAAGTTTTGGCCTTTCTCAAGGGCCTCCCATCACTTGCTGATACAAAGGTAGTCCTTTTTGATTTAAAAACAAACATTTTTAGAAGAAATTGTAGATTTTGTCATTCTGAGCGAAGCCGAGAAATCTCAAATAGACTACTATATGATATACGAAGATATCAAGACCATAGATATTACACAGATTCTTTCTCCTGACTTGAAGAGCAGGACTCGTGTACACGACCTCGATTTATTCATACGTAATTGTGGAGAGGAAGATGTTGTGCTGGATTTCAGTAAAGTTCAGTTCGCTACAAGGAGTTTTATAGATGAGTTTTATAATCTTTTCTTAAAGAACTCTGATGAATTACCGTATCGTGTGAAGATAACAAATATGCCTGAGGATATTAATACAATCCTTGAGACAGTGAGTCACACGCAGAGTGGCGTCAAGGTTATTCCTTCTCATATTCCTGAACGCAAATTCAGGGATGTAAAGGAGTTGCTTCAGTTTTTAAGTAGTGTGGCATTATAGAATCGATTTAAGAGGTTGCTGAGAAAGGACATTGGGATTTGGGTCACGGTTGGAGCGGAGATATGACAGGGACGAGGTAAATATCATTAATTGCGAGGATGTCGATATTTATTTAAACTAAAAGAAATTTTCCAGATTCCATTGAAGAATCAATGGTCTTGATTGATGGACTCTTGGCATTTTTCAAAGAGAAAAGACAAAATGGAATCGATGTCATCATTATGATGTCCGTTAACTTGAGTCGGCGCAAAATAGGGGTTAACTACATATTATAGGATGATTCAAGGATTGATTATTTACCATTGGAGTCATTCAAAATTTGATTCGAGGATTAAATAATATAGATGGATTATAGACAGTATTTACGTTCGGCTGAAAGGCATCTCCAAATATGTAGGCAATTAATGGCAGCGTGTGACACAATAGTTGATAGTCAGAAAAAAGCGTACATTTTGTCTGAGGTGTATTATTTGAGTGGTTATATTCTTGAAACTGGACTTAGTTATGCTTTCTTCTCCCATATTCGCTACACCGGAGATATTTATTCTTCAGTACACTACTCAAACAAAGGTTTTAAAACTCACAATACAAATATAAAATACCAATATTTATTAAATAATAATTGCGTAATCAGTGATTTAGTTTTTGTCTCTAGTTCCCATAAAACAAAGGCACTGCAAAAGCTTTATAATGAATGGGATGTAAAATATAGGTATGAGCATTATTCAAATTTAAATAAGAATCTATTAAATACATATATTTCAGAACTGGCAAGAGCACTAACTAAAATTAAAATCCAATATCCTTTATGATACAATTATTTAGGTCTATAGATCAGTTATTCGCAATACTAGAGAAATACAGAACGGAGAATAAGATATCCGATTATCGAATTATTCTTAGTGCGAACAATACGATAAATATTTATGTGCTTTCTAAGGAGATTGAGTCGCTTCGTAACACGATAGATAGTTTTGGCGCATATTGCGTATTTATATCTGTAGAAGAAGCAAATAATGAATACTCTTTTTATTTTGAATCTGTTGAGCGTGTGGATTATCGTAGTTCTCGTCTTAGATTGGACAATTTAATAGATCAAGACGCAGTACGTGAGGATGTAAAGACTCCAATTATTACGTTTTATAGTTATAAGGGAGGTGTTGGACGCACAACCATTCTGTCTTCGTATGCTCTTCATTGTTCTAATCTTGGAAAACGAGTAGTCGTTCTTGATTGCGATTTTGAAGCACCAGGACTAGATAATTGCTTTATCGAGGACCAATCTGCAATTGAATATTCTAATGGGCTTCTTGAATTCTTTTTTGATGCGGAACATGGTGATGTCTTCAACTTAAGCGCGTATTATAGGGAGGTGTCAAAGAATTATGCTGGTAGTGGGGAGGTTTATGTTTTCTCAGCAGGTAACTTGGATACCAGCGAGTCTATTGGAGACATGTTTAAAACGAACCTAGACCACTATCTCAATGGGTTGTCAAGATTCAATATCTTTAGTAAGGATTATATTGTTGACCGTTTTAATGAATTATTTGCCAGAATCGAAACAGAATTACAGCCCGATGTGATTTTAATAGATTCACGTACTGGTTATAATGATTTGTATGGGATTGCGTCTTTACGTTTTTCAAACATTTTGGTGGGCTTGTTTGGGGGGGACGTTCAATCTCGTCCAGGATTAGAATATTTTGTTAATATGCTAAAACGCGATAATACACCGCGCTTGATGCTTCTTAACTCCATTATTCCTCCCGCAATGAAGACCCGTCTTTTCCTCAAGTTTAAAGAGTATGTAAATAACCTTCTTGAGAATATAAGTGGAGAAAGTGAGAAAGGGGTCTATAATATTGATATGTTTCCAGTCTCTTACGACGGTATTTTAAATAACATTGGTAAGCCTGGTGAAGAGACAAAAGAGTATATCTCGTTGATTAGGGATGGCTTATTTCTTGAGTATGAAGCAATTTTTTCGCGATTAGATGAATATATTACTGATACGAAAAAGCCTCTAAAACGTAGCCCCACCATAACTGGAGCAGAAGAATTGAAACAAGAAAAAAAACAACTTCTTAAAAATATCCTGTCTAATAAGCCAGTTTTATATGGAGAAGATGTAAAAGATTTCTCTAGTGAATTAGAATCGGGTCGTTTTTTCTTTCGCAAATCAATGGAGGATTTGTTTAATGGTAACAAGTTCCTTGTTGTTGGTAATAAGGGGACAGGTAAGACATACTTGTATAGATCATTAGAGAATCCAGAGATCGTTGACGTGTTGAAGAAGAGGGCAAATAAGAATAGTGGTGATTATCTTTTCATTCCAGCTGTTAGTACGATATCCGGGCAGTCTATTGATACTATCAAGTTTGATGGAGCATATGAAAAGGATCAGGCGGGTTTGTTTTTTGAACGGTTCTGGCAGATTTATATCTGGTCAGCAGTTATGTCTGTATCACCTTTCGGTTATAAGACCAAGTTAGATATTTTAGATTTGTCTGATACTACAGAAAGTGCAAAAACAATTATAGAGAAAATACATCAAACGGATTTTCTTGTTGCGATTGAAAATGATTTAGATTCACTTAGTCACTATCTTGTCCAAAGCAACAATAAAAAGATTGTCGTCATATTTGATGAACTAGATATGATTGTCAAACCATTCCAGTGGTCAGAAAGAATATCACCTTTAATTAATCTCTGTCGTAAGATGCAATTTGCTAATATTTCGACAAAACTGTTCTTGCGTAGTGATTTATATGAGAAAACCTCAAATATTACAAATAAGAACGCACTTAACAATCGGATGATTAGAATCGAATGGACTAGAGAAGAATTGTTTGCATATTTCTTTAATCTTGTATTAAGCCATTCCAAGAGTGAGTTTGAGGCTTTTGTTCGTATAAATAAAGATTATTCTTCAAATGAAAAGAATAATGCATTAAATGCAATTAGAAATAAGAAACTATCTCTTGACGAGCCTGTTTTGCGTGTCCTATGTGCTGCTTTCTTTGGTAAATTTGCCGACTCTGGATCAAGCCATCGTTTTGGTGAATCGTACGACTGGTTCTATACGAATCTGAAAAATGCGAATGATACAATTAGTCTAAGGCCATTCATTGATTTGATAACTTTATCTATAGACTTCTCTATAAAAGATGATAATTCAGTTTTGCCTATTCTTCCTGCCGCATATTATACATCGGGGAAAACACGTGCAGAAGCAGTCGAACGCCATTTTAAGGATCTTGCTCAAGAGAAAGGGAATACTGATTTGTTACCAATCTTCGACTTTATACAGAATAAGGCTCCGGGTTATTTAAAGTTGGATAAGATGACACAAAGAGAATTGTACCTTCTCCTTGATGCCATATTAGAAGATGGTAATTTGACAGAGAACTCTTCTCGTGATGAGATAATTGAGTTGCTTACGGTCAATGGGATTATAAAATCTGTTTTTGTTAGGTTGTCAGATGGAACGCATAAAAACTACCATTTTGCATTGTTATATAAGTATTACTTAGGATTACGTTCGAATCCCAAGATTCGGTAAGTATTTTTCCTATGGATATGAATACGCAGTTCTATTCGCGGGGAAGGGACTTATTAACAGCCTAGTTTAATATGCTAAAAAACGCTAAAGGAAGGCCTCCAAAGTTTAATTAATCGTGTCATTGTCATATGACCGTTAAAACCAAATATCTTAAATAGGCATAGTAGTCAAGAATAAAACTATTTTTCCCACACAAGTGGTTGCTCAGCGATGCAGTTCAATACTGCTGGTCAGAATCAAAACAGAATAAAGGCCGATAGTAGCGTTAAGATAATAAACTTACACGAGTAACAATCTGGTAATCTACCTTAACACTTTATGAAATGATATGATGTGAAAAAGAGAAACAAGATTGAAATAGTTAGACGGCAACAGTCGTTGGAGCGGAAAGAATACAAAAGACGTAGAACGCATTCACGTAGGCTGTTACATTGGAAACACGAGACGTTGTCAAAAATACAGCCATCGGTACAGATATGGAAGGATACTCGTTCTGTAAGTCTGCTATATAAAAACTTGTCTTCATCAGAAGAGAAAAAGAGTGAAAACATTAAAATACCCAAACAGTTTACTTTCCATGATTCGCATAATGATTGCGTAGAATTCTTTTCAGTGCTGACATCCTCTTTGTACCATCATATCCGAGAAATATGCATTGACTTTTCAGAATGCGAAAAGGTATCGGTTTCCACCATTTCACTACTTTATATCCTTATACGCGATTTTCGCACGTCATCAAGGGCGGGAAAGAAAAAGGCGCAAACCACAAAGCTAAGCATTATACCGCCTTCTAAGCCAGGTGATTTGAAGGTGATGAAGTACTTGAAGATATTTGATTTATACGATTATAAAGACTTTACACTTGCTGATGGTGAGTTCTTAAAACTACCTGTTTTATCGGGCAAATTTAGAGGCTCTTTTACGGAGAATCGTAAGGCAAAAGCAGCAAAAGAGATTGTTGAATTTATCAACCAATCTTACCGCCCGGCAAAAAAGATACTTTCGAAATATGGTAGGAACCTTTTAGAAGGACTCACAACCGAGATGCTTAATAATGCAGAAGACCACAGCATCAAGAAAGAAACATGGTATGTTTCCGGGGTGACTTTCCACGATAGTAATCACGATGCAGATCTTTTGGAGTTAAACTTGACCATATTCAATTTTGGAGACTCTTTTTATGAGGGTTTTGAACGTACAAAATTAGCTAATGTGGACAATTATCAAAAATTGGAGAAGTTGCTGAATGTACATCAGAGCCAGTTCACTTGGAATCAAAAGTTTGAGCGTGAGTCACTTTTTACACTCTATATGCTCAACGAAGGTATCAGCCGCTTAAAATTCGAGGATGAATCACGTGGTAATGGCACCATGCAGTTCCTAAAAGCATTTTCTGACTTGGAAGATAAAGGTCCACAGGATAAAAAATACAGGTCTGTTCTGAAAATCATTACTGGTCATACTACATTAAGTTGTGACAGCGACGTAGTCCCCTTTGGTGAAGACAACGCGCATCTGAGGATTTCTCTAAACAAAGAGCAGGATTTCAAAAAACTGCCAGAGTCTAAGTATCTGCAATATCACTCACGGTATTTTCCTGGCTCCTTCATTGAGTGCAGAGTCTTTTTAAACAAGAATTTAATTGAACAGAAGAATGGTTAGGCAGAAGATTGAATTATTAAAGTATCGTGGGCAAGGAAGTACAGTATTTACTGGTAGGCCGGAGGGTAAGCTTGCACGTGCTGATTTGAATTTGGATGAGAAAGACACTGATGGTAATACCTATGTGGTTATCATTCCAAAGAATACTACGTCATTCAATAGCTCTTTCTTTTTGGGGCTCTTTTTTGACAGTATCAAGAAGATGGGGTCAATAGACAGATTCTATGAGAAGTATATGTTTGAGATAGAAGAGTTGGATGCAGAATGGCAAGTTATATTGGAGCGGAACCTGGCTGAGTGCCGTAGAAAGGCTACTAACGAATTAAATCATTCTACGGGGATTGATTTTTAGTACATTTGGCATATGTTTTCACATTGCTGGCCCTTTCATTTCAACCTAGGTTTCAATCTTCAGTTTGAATGTGGTATAATGGACATTATCAATGCCCTGATCGCGGTATTAGGATTTGGTTTTGCCATATACCAATTCAAAAAGCAGAATGAAGACAATCGCAAGAGTACGATAGAGCAGAATAGCAAAAATTGGTATCTATCTGTGCTGGTTATACCTCAGATAGAGCGAGTCAACAAGTATTTTGATGATACTGTACGCGAAATAAAGGATTTAAAGAAGGGAATGGATTATAGTAATCTTCTTTTGAGGGCTCAAGAACAAGGAAGACAAAAGGATAAAGTTAGTGCATTCCTTGCTCCACTTGAGGCGGAGATTTCATCGTATGATAGTGTTCTTCGGGGAGAAATATCTGAGTTAGAGTTGGCCCTTCAAGATGAGATTACAAAAATTATTGGCGATGTTAATGTTGAACCTGCGGATTTGGAACGTAGAGTCATGGAGTATAAGGGTAAATTGATAGGTCTTTTGTACCAACCTATCAATAATTCCAAAGAATAAGGCAGGAGAATGATGCACGCGAGGGCACATTATTCGCATCCTCAGCCAAGACTAAAAGAAGCAGAAAGATTCGCTCCGCAACCATAATCCTCCTCCCCGCCTATCCCATACAGGCTATGGCCAACAAGCCTTCCTATAGTTTATTATCATTGTAATGCAAAAAGGAGATAAATAGATAAAAGCATACGGGCCGATAGGCCGATACCAACCCCCACGCCCACCCCATTTGATTCCCGGACGGAATAAAATAGGCCGATGGCCGATGAGCAACCGCTCCAGGCACATTTGCGGGACAAGCCCGCAAAAGAGCCTTCCGCTAAGAAAGCGGTACAGCCCGTTGCTCCGTAAACTCCGCCACCGGCTGGATTAAATGACAGGAGCACCGCTCCTGACAAAATAGTGAAGTATTTTCTATAGCAAACTAATATGTCAGCAAAAGGAATCAATTACTTCTCATATATTAATGAAAAGTATAGCAAGAATGAGCCAATACCGACACGCTATAAACCACGCGTGTTTATTAGTCACCAGAAGAAAGATTCTGACATGGCAAATAAGATAGCGGATTATCTACTTGATGCTGGCATTGATATTTACTTTGACCAATTTGATAAAAGTATAGACAGGTCAAATCCACAATCAGTAGTTACTGCGATTCAGCGAGGCATTGAGAACAGCAGCCACATGCTTGTACTCTTTTCAAACAATACATTTGGTTCTATGTGGGTGCCTTGGGAAATAGGTTATGCCTACCGTTCGCCTGTAACATTGGGAGTGTTGAGGCTTAAAGGAGTAGGTAAAGACAAACTGCCGGAATACCTTAAGGTGGTTAAACTGGTTTCGGATATTTGGGATTTGAACAACTTGATTTCTACTATAACTCAGGTAACGGGAGACCAACTTCTCACCGAAGGGCGTATTCGCCGGTATTCTGACTCCTATCATCCTTTGAGTCAATATATGGATTCAATATAAGAAGAGGCGAAGTATGGAAGCAAAGGAATTGATGACAAAGCGGAGAATTGAGAAGATTGCGAGTGAATACGAGCAATATGGGGAGGTATCGCCAGAGATTCCGTTAAATGACAGAAATCAGATTGATGTTTTTGTGTCGCATTCTAGTGCAGATAATGAATTTATCAGAAAGGTCCTTTTGTTTCTAAGATATGCAAAAGGAGGCGTACAAGGGTATGTTGATTGGCAAGATCCTAAGATGCAACACCCGACAGATGTGGAAACTGCCAAGCGTCTAAAAGACAGAATAAAAAGAGCCAAGAAACTGATATATGTTGTGACGAATGATTCCTTGAAGTCAGTTTGGTGCAGTTGGGAGTTGGGGTTTGCAGATTGTGATAAAGGTGTTGAAGATGTGGCTTTGTTAGCCATCAAACCCAATAATGGACGCTGGAAGCATAACGAATATCTTCAGCAGTACCCTTGTATAAGCTATGAGAACAGTCTGTTTCGGGTAACGATGCCAGACGGCTACTCAATGCCTTTGTATGATTGGTTGACTAATAAGTAAAAAGAATGGCATTATTTACAGAACAGCAGATACGTGCGCGTTTTGAAAGCGAGAAGCGTTCAAGGAATAGTAGGGGCTACCGCTATTTCTCAGCTACAGAAGCCTTGAACGAGGGAAGGATTACTGATTCTACCCAGCTTTATGATATATTCCTTTCTCACAGTTCTTTGGATAATGAGCTGATTGCAGGCCTTAAACTGATTTTGGAAGATATGGGATTAAAGGTTTATGTTGATTGGAACGATAAGCAATTAGACCCCAACAATGTAACACCTGAAACTGCTGCAGTATTGAGAGAACGAATGAAGCAATGCAAGAGCCTATTGTATGCATTTTCTGAAAATGCATCGAAATCTAAGTGGATGCCATGGGAGTTAGGATATTTTGATGCTTTGAAGAACTCTCGTGTGGCCGTGTTGCCCATATCCAAGACTGACAAGTACAGTTATAAAGGGTTTGAGTTCGTTGGACTTTACTACTTTATTCAGTTTGACAAGATAAGTGGAACTAACAAAGATGCCATTTGGGTATATGATGGCGTTGATAAATACGTCATATTTGACAGTTGGCTAAAGGGTTATAACCCATTTATGCATAGTAAATGATGAAGACACCATTATCAATTCACGTCCTGTATCACAGTGCCTATAAAGAAGGAGCACAGGTATACTCCATGCTTTACAAGACGCTGTGTCGCGATACTGCCAGCCCATTTATGGACGGACTGGATATCCCTGTTTATTTCCAGACAGGAGATGACAACGGGTTGACAAGCATTGCCTATGCGGGAAGCGAAAAGAGCTTGTTATTGTTGCTTGTTGATATTAATATGTTCTGCTCGTCTGCATGGCGCGAATATGCCCAGAACCTTTTGAATGGCAATGCGGATGATAAACTGAAGATAGTAGGTGTAAAACTTGACAGTCACGCATTTTCTTTCATAGAGGGATTGAGCAAAGACCAGATGGTTGTGCTCCAGACAGAAAGCGTGATGGACAATCTTGACGAGTTCAAGACTCGTCTGTTTGAAACTATCATCCGTTATCTGGGAGGTGCTAAGACCGAGAAAGTTAGCATATTTATCAGCCATTCTAAGCGCGACAAGGGGAATACCGGTGAGACAATGGCTAAAGAGGTGCGGCAGTTCCTCTTCTCAGACACCAAACTGCGCAGTTTTTTTGATGTTCATGATATTTTGGATGGATACCAGTTTGACCAACAGATAAAGGACAATATCAAGGAGTCGTTGATACTTGTATTGTTTACGGATACCTATTCATCTCGTGAGTGGTGCCGTATTGAGGCACTTACCGCCAAAGAGAACAAGAAACCAATGATTGTTGTGTCACAGCTTAATGATGGTGCTGATCGTTTATTTCCCTACATTGGTAATGTGCCAAGTACGGTATTTCATGGTGACTGGCGACCAGTGATTAATTTGTTATTGAGAACTGCTATAGATTACATTTATGAAACGCAGTTGTTGATGTCTCTATGCGATGAGCATTCTGACTATTTGCCCTATCCTCCAGAGGCTCACAGCCTCTCAGTACTGAAGGAAGATAAAGAGGTTGTATTCTATCCAGAGCCACCTCTTGGAAATGAAGAAATAGAGGTGCTACAATCCATCACCAAGCAGATGAAGACAGTGAAAAGATTTAGGACACCGATGGAGCAACAGGCAGAAGAATACAAACTGAATGATGCCCAAATAGCCATTTCTGTTTCTGATAGTGAAGATTTACCCTTACTTGGTATTGGTAGAGAGATGCTGTGTGACTTGACGGTGGAATTGTCACGCCATATATTAAAGGCTGGTGGAAAGATGATATATGGGGGCGATCTTCGCAAAGATGGTTATACAAAGTTGTTCCGCGACTTGTCCGACCAATATGGCAAGTATGAAAAAGAGAAACACGATGTCATCTATTTCACAAACTATCTTTCATGGCCTCAATACAACAAAATGTCAATGGTCGATAAGGCAGATTATCTCGGTTGTCGCGTTCTGTTGGTTGAATGCAAGCCTTCTAATGCAGTGCCTGCTGATATAGAGAAACAATTTGTGCCGCCAGTGAATAATGATTTGCGTTATATGTGGTCAACATCCTTGACCGCCATGCGCCAACAAGCTGAGACACAAGCTAAGGCACGTGTGTTAGTTGGAGGAAAGATAAAAGGCTTCTCTGGCTGCATGGCAGGTATTGTTGAGGAGTTTATTACAGCTAAGCAAGCGAATCATCCTGTATATTTGATAGGTGGGTTTGGTGGTGCTGCAAAATTGTTGTCTGAAATCATAGAAAAAGATGCCGTTAAGTCAGAGGTATTGCTTAATATAGCTTGTGAGGATGCTAAATACAGAGAACTATATGGCTATTATGACGCACAGGGGCAACATATAGATTATTCAATACTTGATACTATTACATTGGCTGATTTAAGAAACAATGGCCTCACTGACGATGAGAACCTAAGATTGTTCCATTCTGTGAACATTATGGAGATAGTATCATTGGTGCTGAAAGGACTTTCTAAAACGTTGGATCATGCATAAGGTCTTTGTCTGTTATCACCACAAGAATGACCAGTGGTATAAGAATGAATTAATCAGCTGGGCAGAGAAGAACCAGGTATTTATTGATGGTTCTGTTGGCTTGGGTGAGATACCCGAAGATTGGGATGATCAGAAAGTCAGGGAGCATATTCGTGAT
>JAEEGL014302254.1_pt1 | contig 12336 bp, 8 predicted proteins | sample 9134231 | NCBI WGS metagenome assembly JAEEGL01 (sample SAMN16246548, study PRJNA631951) | gut metagenome | biome: gut microbiome; feature: rumen; material: fiber-attached | host: Bos | place: Iran: Karaj | collected 2018-10 | reverse complement strand
TGCAAAACTAAAGGTAACCCCAGAATTTCTCAATCCCCTGCATCGCCTTTATATAAAGAAATCCTGCAAATTCTTCCAAAGTTACGAAAAAAGCTTGTAAAAGCGAAGCGATTTTGGAAGATTAACGCAATTTGGCCTGAAATAAAGGCAAGACGTGGAAGAAACGAGAAGAAACGAGAGGCCCACAAGCTACCAGAGATACTCCTCGACGTAGGAATTGAACTCGATGGGGGCAGTCCAGCCTAAGCGGAGGATGGCCTGGCGGATGTACTGCTCATGCTCAGGGGGGACGGGCTTGTAGCCGCTGTGGTATTCGTAGTAGCGTTTGCGATTGAAGTGTTGGATGAGGTGCTGCTTCAGGGGATGGGCAATGCGCTGGGGCATGTCATAGTACATTTTCGAGATGCCGAGGGGCATGCGGACAGGGTTGTCGTCGCGGTACATTGGGCAAGTGTCGCTCTGCATCGCCGGATTGTTGAGGTTGACACAGACGGTGATACGACGGTCCTTTGGCGTATAGTCCCGCAACTGCCAGCGGAGACAATGTACCTGCAGGGGACAGGTCTGTGAGTGACAGATGGCATAGCTCTTGCCGGCCTTCTCGGCAAACAACTGTTCGCGTGTCTTAGGGGGCGCTTCTTTTTTCTTCATGTTTGGTCGTATCTTTTACAATTATGTTGCAAAGATAGTGAAAAAGTGTGATACTACAAAATTATACATTAAAAATTTTATATTTTACTATTCATTTATTCATATTTGCCTATAATTTACTTATATTTAGTATGTTATACTATGAATAATAACCTATAGCTATTCATTCACTATTCATATCTATTCATTCAGATAGTCTGATTGAGTGAAAGATACGTCATTAAGTGATTAAATACAAGTCAGTTACACTACAACAACTCAAATCGTTATAATTTGTACCCTTCACTGTGACATACTGTCACTGCGCTTGTGACAAAGTGTTTCCAATGTTGTTGCTCTATCGTGACACTTTTATTGCCTAAGATAAGATCAGCCTGATTACAGCGATAAGATGGCAAATGATGAATAGTAGAACTACTATTCATAGTAACTATTCATAGTTTAATCTTTTGATATATTGCAGTTTACTTAAAAATATGAATGGTTAACCTACTTTTTATACTTTTTCTTGAATAATTTTAAAATTTTGATTACCTTTGCATCATAAACGCTAAAAAAAGTGATATGACCAAGGTAACAATCGTCAAGAGATATCGTAACATGGAGACACTCAGGGTTTTAGATCTCTCTGAGGTGGTCCGTATGATTCAGTCGTGTGAATATGATGAAGCTGTAAGAGACGTGATGGGCATCTCACTCTATACTGAACTCCGTCGTCAGGATGACGGCAGCGTGTGGGGTGCCAGCAACTTCACCGATAAAGTGCCGCGCGTATGCTTTGCCTCTGTGATGGAGAACCGCAACCGCCAGCGTGTCCGCAAGGCCTATACGGGGCTGGTGCTTCTGGAGGTGAACAACCTGACATGTCATGATGAGGCCGTTGCCATCCGTCAGGGGGCTGCCTTGATGCCGCAGACGCTGCTGGCATTCGTTGGGGCGAGCGGGAGAAGTGTGAAGATCGTGTGTCGTGGGGAGCTGTTTGAGGGTGGCCTGCCTGAGACGGAAGAGGACATCAGACTTTTCCACCTTAATCTATATGAGAAGGCCCGTATGGTATATAATGCCCAGCTCGGCGTGACCGTTGACAAGTTGGAGCCAGGTCTGGAGCGCACCTGTTACCTCGGCATCGACACAGACTTGTATTATGCCCCGATGGCGCATCCCTTCTATACAGACACCTCCGATTTGGAAAAGGCGCTGAAACCCATCCAGCCGAAAGATCCGATGCCTGATAATATCTTGCCGGGCCGCAACCGTTACTCGGCGCAGTGCCTTGTCTTCGGATACAACCTCTCGAAAGCCTACGATGATGTGATGACCGTCTATAGTAATGACAACGATGAGAGAGACACGCTGGTCGTCACTCGTCTGGCGGAATACTGTCGTGAGACTGGGCTCGACATGGCATTCTGCCGCCGGCAGACGCTGATGAGCTTCAGATACGGCAAATATCCCGAAGTGGTGACGAAGATTTTCGAAAATGCCTATAGTCAGGAGCACGAGAAACAATACTATAAGCGTAAGAACATGGTTCGTCCGACGAAGAACATCCCTCAGGAGACACTGCTGATGATGAAGATCGACATCTTTCTGAACAGCAACTACGAGTTGCGCAAGAACGTGATGCGCGGCGTGGCGGAATACCGCATGAGGACGGGGATTGGATTCTCTTTCCAGGACTTGACGACGGAGGCCCGCAACTCCATCACCATCAATGCCCTGTCGCAGGGCATCAAGTGCTGGGACAAGGACATCATGCGTTATGTCAATTCCAACGACATCACGCTCTACGACCCGATGGACGATTTCCTCGAGCATCTTCCGAAATGGGACGGAAAGGATAGGGTGGAGGCCCTCGCCCGCAGGGTCAGGACTGACTATGAGGACTGGCCGCACCTCTTCCATATCTGGATGCGTTCGATGGTGGCCATGTGGAAGGGCAAGGGCCAGCTGACGGGCAATGCGCTCGTTCCTTTATTAATAGGTCGTCAGGGCTGTGGCAAGACGAGTTTCTGTCGTATCCTCCTGCCACGTGAACAGCGGGAATACTACAACGATCGCATCAACTTCAAGAATGAACACGACCTAAACCTGGGTTTGACATCGTTTGCCCTTATCAACCTTGACGAGTTCGACAAGATCACCCAGCGCCAGCAGATCGTGCTGAAGTATCTTGTGTCGACGAGCGACCTGAAATACCGTCCTCCCTATGGAACGGCCTATTCGAGCCATCGCCGCTATGCCTCGTTCATCGGTACTACCAACGAGCCGATGCCGTTGACAGATCCGACGGGTAGCCGTCGCTTTGTCTGTGTCAACGTGGAGGGCAATATCGATTTCGAGACGCCTGTGGAATACGGCCAGCTCTATGCCCAGCTGAAATATGAGGTGGAACAGCAGCGCGAGCGCTATTTCCTGACGAAGGAGGAAGAGACGGCATTGATGCAGCACAACCTGCGCTATCAGAAGATGAACGGGCTTGGCGAGATGCTGCTCTCGCTCTTCGAGAGGCCGGAAGGTACGCCGAAGGACAAACCGGAGAACGGCTATTGGATATCGGTGAAGGAAATCTCCAGTCGTCTGAAGGAGGCATTCAAAGGGGCATACAAGCCGGACGAAGGTTCGCTGGTGAAGATAGGGCAGTTTATGAGTCGTCCTGAATACAAGTTCGAGAGTGACCGCAAGACGCGTGGCTGGTGCTATTGGGTGAAGGACAGATAAGAAAAGGAGTGACAAAGTCACTCCTGACAAAGAAAAGACCGCTGGACTCTCGTCCCGCGGTCTTCTTTTCTCTCAATTAATTCGTAATTGCAACTGATTACTCAGCAACAGCGGCTGTATCAGCAGCAGCTGTATCAGCAGCAGCTGTGTCAGCAGCGAGAGTGTCAACAACCTCCTCGATAGAATCAGTGTCAACGGGAGCAGCCTGCTGAGCCTGATTACCACAAGATGCGAAAGAGATAGCTGCAACAGCTACGAACATAAATACTAATTTCTTCATTTTTCTAATGCTTTTAAATCTGTAAAACAATCATTTGTTTATTAAAACGCTGCAAAGGTAGGCATTTTTTTAATATGTCGTATCACTTTTTTTGTTTTTTTTTTAGTCCTTTTTGTAACTTTTTGGCAAGATGCTGATAATCAGCGAGTTGTGAAATGTTAAAAAATCATGCAAATTTGCACAAACACGAATAATTGCTAAAAATTGGTGTTTTTTGGAAAAAAAGTAGTACCTTTGTGCTCGCGAACATAGTTATTGGAATACATTATTAAGAATATAGTTTAAAGAATGATAGATTCGTCGGCCTTTCAAGGCAAAAAAGCAGCATATTTTACCCTCGGATGCAAGTTGAACTTCTCCGAGACATCCACCTTTGGCAAGATGCTCCAGGAACTGGGGGTGTCGACAGCCCAGAAAGGGGAGAAAGCGGACATCTGCCTGATCAATACTTGTTCTGTCACCGAAGTGGCTGACCAGAAGTGTCGTCAGGCAATCCGCAGGCTTGTACGACAGAACCCGGGGGCTTTCGTTGTGGTGACAGGATGCTATGCCCAGCTGGAGGCCGACGAGGTGGCGAAGATCGATGGCGTGAGTCTGGTGCTGGGCTCTGACGAGAAGGCAAACCTCATTCAGTTCTTGTCGGAGGCATGGGGGGAAGGATGCGACTGCACCGCATCAGACGAGAAAGCAAAGGCGTTCCGACAGAAGACAAAGGATATCAAGAGCTTTGCGCCGAGTTGTTCGCGGGGGAACAGAACGAGGTATTTCCTGAAGGTGCAGGACGGTTGCGACTATTTCTGCACTTATTGTACCATCCCTTATGCCCGCGGCTTCAGCCGTAACCCGACGATTGCCTCGTTGGTGGCTCAGGCCGAGGAGGCTGCCGCTGAGGGTGGAAAGGAGATTGTGCTTACGGGCGTGAACATCGGCGACTTCGGAAAGACGACCGGCGAGCAGTTCCTCGATCTGGTCAAGGCACTTGATGGGGTAGAGGGCATCAGTAGATACCGCATCAGCAGTCTGGAACCCGACCTGCTTTCTGACGCGCTTATCGACTACTGTGCCAAGAGCCGGGCTTTCATGCCGCATTTCCACATCCCCTTGCAGAGTGGAAGCGACACCGTGCTTAAGCTGATGCACCGTCATTATGACGCGCAGCTCTTTGCCGACAAGATATATAAGATAAAAGAGGCGATGCCTGATGCCTTTATCGGCGTGGACGTGATGGTGGGCTGTCGCGGTGAGACGCCGGAGTGCTTCGAGGAGACATACGCGTTCCTTGACCGTCTCGATGTTACCCAGTTGCATGTCTTCCCCTATTCAGAACGGCCGGGCACCTCGGCACTGAGCATTCCGTATATCGTATCTGACAAGGATAAGAAACTGCGTTCGAAACGGCTCCTCGACCTCTCTGATCAGAAGACCGAGGCTTTCTATCGCAAGTATATCGGCACCGATGCGGAGGTGCTCTTCGAGAAGGCACCGAGGGGAAAGGCGATGCATGGCTTCACCCGCAACTATATTCGTGTGGAACTGTCGCCGCTGGAGGCCGATCCTTCTTTCGACAATCAACTGGTGAATATCCGCCTGGGCGACCTGACCCGCGACCGTCAGGCACTCAAAGCTATTCTCTCACCCCTCACCTCTCACCCCTCACCTCTTATTATTTAATAATGTACGCGCGTATGGAAAAACTGGCTATCGTGATATTAAACTGGAACGGCGAGAAGATGCTCCGCGAGTATCTCCCTTCCGTTCTGCAGTATTCCAGGGATGAAGCAACGGTTTATGTGGCCGATAATGCCTCTACCGACAACTCCCTGGATGTGCTGCGTACGCATTTCCCTGAGGTGAAGCTGATCGTCCTCGAAAAGAACTGGGGCTTTGCTGAAGGCTATAACAAGGCCCTCAGCCAGATCGATGCCGAGTATTACCTCTTGCTGAACTCCGACATCGAGGTGACGCATCACTGGTTGACGCCGATGATTGAGTTCCTCGACGCCCATAAGGATGTCGCTGCCTGTCAGCCGAAACTGCTGAGCATCTTCGACAAGGACAGCTTCGAATATGCGGGGGCGGGTGGGGGATACCTTGACAGGTTCGGCTATCCCTTCTGCCGCGGACGTATCTTCGAGACGGTAGAGCGGGATAATGGTCAGTATGACTATGCTGCCGACATTCTATGGGCTACAGGTGCTGCGCTGGTGATCCGTGCCAGGGATTACTGGGATGCAGGGGCACTCGACGGCCGTTTCTTTGCGCATAACGAGGAGATAGACCTCTGCTGGCGTCTGAGAATCATGGGCCGCAGGATCGTCTGTCTGCCGGAGAGCTATGTCTATCATGTCGGTGGCGGTACGTTGCCGAAGGGGAATCCCATGAAGACGTTCCTGAACTTCAGAAACAACCTCACCATGCTCTATAAGTGTCTTCCTGACGGGGAACTGGAATATGTCATGCGCTGGCGATGGTTCCTCGACTATCTGGCTGCGTGGGAGACGCTTGTCGTAAACCGTAACGTAGGCGACTTCAAGGCCATCTATCGTGCCCGTCGTGCCTTCAAACGATGGAAGAAGGACTTTGCCGATGACCGCTGGAGGATCCAGGAGAGCCGTGTCGCAAAACAAATACCAGAGCAGAAGAGGTTCTCCTTGCTCTGGCAGTATTACGCGAAAGGCAGAAAGACATTCCGCCAATTAGACGATTAGTCTTTTATCTGAACAGCGATAGGCTTTTCTAATTGTTCTTTCTTCCATTTGCGGAGGAAGTCAAACCACGCTTCGGCAGAGTGATAGCCGAAGCTCTCATTGTCTGAGCAATAGACAATCCGGTACTGGATGTGTTTGTCGTCTGTGCCTACAACAAAGGCGTAGTTGTCTTTGTTTGCGGGCTCCTCACGCTTCACGTATTTCATGGGGATGCAGATGCCCAGCCCCACCGTCTCGCGCTTGAAGTTGACGGTGTCGCCCGATGGCCAGTCGGTGCCCCAGCAGCCGCGCAGGCCTTTCTTGTCGGTGAACTCCTCTGAATCCTTGACGTTGATGATGCCTGTCGAGAACAGATAGTTGCCTACTGGGCGGTTGAAGAACACATCCACGTCAGTATCGCGATGGCCGGCATATTGGGTGTAGCGTATGGTCATGTTCAGTGCCGGCTGGTCTTCTGCGGCTTTCCACCCACGGTCGTATAGCTCGACGATGGTTCTTAGCGGACCGTAGGAGATGACTCTCTGTGTACGGCTTCTCACGGGGTCGATCATCGTTGGCTCCTTGCCGTTCCAGCCTCTGAAGGCACCCAGTCCGAAGGTGTTGCCTACCCAGAGCACGTCGTCGCCATAACCCTCTGCCTTCTGCTCTTGGGATGTATAGAACTGTGTGGCCTCCAGCTCCAGCCGTTTCTGGAACTTACCGTATAGGTCGAGTGTCTGGCGCTTGTCGAAATAGATACGGATGCCGTTAAGCTCGCTTTCGAAGTCCACGCCGTGATGGTGCTGGATGTTGTAGGAGTTGGCACAGTCGCCACGGGCGGTGATCGACTCGATGAAGTTGTTGTGCTTGTTCTTCTCCTTCACCTTGTCGTTGCGTATCAGCATCTCGGCAAAGACGCGGGGCTTATACTGCCGGGGCTCGCCGTCGGTGAAGAGTTTCACGGTATATTCCTTCTTCTCCTTGCCTTTCAAGTCGGCCAGGAAACAGAGTTCGTCGAAGGTGTCGTTCTGGTCGAGGTCGTCCAACTGACAGGGGATCTCCTTGCCGTCACAGGTCACTTCGGCGGATCGGATGTCACCGTATTCCGCAAGACTGACCACCACGGGTGCGTCGCTCTTGTCTGTCTTCGAGGGGTTGCTTACGGTGATACTGATGGTCTGTTGTGCATAGAGTGCCGGGGCAAATGCAAACATGATGAGTGAAAGTAGTTGCTTCATTTCTTAATATTCTTTTGTTTGTTTGGTACAAAGTTACGCAAAAACCTTAAATAACTGGTACTATTTTTACACAAATAAACAGAATTGTGCAAATTTGACCTAAATTTTTAAAATAATTAGGTTAAAATTTGGATATTAAAGGAATTTTTAGTAAATTTGCAGAAATTTTAAACTATAACAATAAACAGGCTTCGCGGTATAGTGCGTAAGATATACTTCATACTGGTTGTAATGATGCTGGGGTGCATCGGCTGTGAATGGCAACTGAGGTTTGACGAGACCGAGGTGGCAGTAGAGCGCTACGACCGTATTCAGAGCCTCTATCTTACCACAAGCGATTTCTCCGCCCTTCAGCAGATGAATACCGACTATCCGATGCAGACGCGCACACTCATCGAAGACGTGCTTCGTATCGGAAAGGTCAACGATCCGCAGATCAACACCAAATTCCTTCGTTTCTATCAGGACTCCACGCTTCAGGCACTCATCGGTGAGGCCGAGCAGCAGTATGCCAACATGGACGACATCAATGAGGACATCAACAATGCATTCCAATTCCTGAAGAAGGAACTTCCCGGTATGGAGATTCCTGAGGTTTATGCACAGATAGGCTCTCTCGATCAGAGCATCATCGTGGGCAACGGCATGATCGGCATCTGTCTCGACAAGTATCTCGGCGCGGAATACGAGCTCTATCTCCGTCCTGAATATGGCTATTCCCTGGATCAGCGCCGTATGATGCAACGGCAGTATATCGTGCCCGACTGCATCGGATTCTATCTCCTGAGCCTCTATCCGATGCCGTTCGACAAACCGATAAGCCAGGCTGAGCGCGATGTTCACATGGGACGTATTCAGTGGGTGGTCAACAAGTCACTTGGAAAGGATGTTTTCCGTAATATCTATGTGGAAAAGGTCGACCGCTTCATGTCGCGTAACAAGAATATGAAGGTTGAGCAGTTGCTCGGCGCATCGAAGTATTCAGACTTCCTGTAACTGTCCTTGGTGTATGTTTTCCCGCTGAAGATAGTTGTTCAGCAGATTGGTAAACTCATAGTTCTTCAGGCCCCAGTGAGGGGCGATAATCATCTCCTTTGGCGACTGTGAAACAAACCGTTCCAGAACCAGATCTTTCCTTAATCTCTGTATGTATCTGGCGATGAGAGCGATATACTCCTCGACGGTATAGACGTGAAAGGGCTTTTCCTGATACATCTCCGCCAGACGTGTGCCCTTCACGATCTGCATCTGGTGTATCTTCAGCACGTCGATGGGAAGCCCGGAAATCAGCGGGGCCTGTCGCAGACTCTCTTCGGCATCTTCTCCGGGCAGTCCCAGAATGATGTGTGCTCCGGTGAGGATGCCGCGTTCGTGGGTTCTGGTGATGGCGTCTCTGGCGTCGCCAAAGGTATGACCGCGGTTGATCAGGTGCAACGTCTCGTCATTGGCCGATTCCACACCGTATTCCACCATCAGGAAGGTGCGCTGGCTGAGGGCTTCTAGATAGTCGAGCAGCTCGTCGGAGATGCAGTCAGGCCGTGTGCCGATCACGATCCCCACGACATCCTCTACCTCCAGCGCCTCTCCATATCTCTCTCTAAGATACCCTATCTTCCCATATGTATTCGTATACGCCTGAAAATAGGCCAGATACTTCATCTCCGGGTATTTCCTCCCAAAGAACGCCTTTCCTGCCTCCAACTGCCGGGTGATGCTGTCTTTCTTCTGACAGTACTCGGGGTTGAAGGTCCTGTTGTCGCAATAGATGCAGCCGCCTATGGAGAGCTTGCCGTCGCGGTTCGGACAGGTGAAGCCGGCGTCGATGGAGATTTTCTGCACACGGAATGGAAACTGACGGCGAATCCACGTGCCGTAGTCATAATAATAAGGTGTATTCACTTTATTTAATTCCATCAGTGTGCAAAGTTAGGAAATTTTTCGCTATCTTTGCACCATCAATGACATAAAAATATAAAAAACAATAATAATGAATACAAAATTATCTTTCATTGCATTAGCCCTGCTTTCATTTGCCATAAGCATAAAAGCAGGCGAGAGACTGAACCTGCGGGATATCACCCGTGGCGAGTTTCGTTCAGAATCGATGACCGAGGTGCATCCGCTGGCCGACGGTGAGACGTATGCGCAGATCAGCGACGACGGCAAACGTATCGTCACTTATTCCTTCAAGACCGGCAAACAGGTGGGTGTGCTTTTCGATGCTGCCACTGCCCGCGGTGCCCAGATCAAGCGTGTCGAGGGGTATATCGTCAGTCCTGACGGACGACGCTTGCTGATCCAGACGAATACACGTTCCATCTACCGGCATTCGTTCACTTCAGAGTACTATATCTATATGATACAGAACAACAAGCTCGAACCGCTCTCGGAAGCTGGTCCGCAGCAGACACCGGTGTTCTCGCCCGACGGCAACCAGATTGCCTTTGTCCGCGACAACAACATCTATCTGGTGAAGCTCCTCTATGACAATGCCGAGAGTCAGGTGACAAAGGACGGAAAGTTTAATGAGGTGATCAACGGCATCCCTGACTGGGTGTATGAGGAGGAGTTCGCCACCAACAGTTCGATGGTCTTCTCTGCCGATTCGAAACAGATTGTATGGATCCGCTACGATGAGTCGGAAGTGCCGCAGTATTCGATGCAGCTGTTCAAGGGCAAGGCACCTGAGTACGAGCAGTATCGCGACTATCCCGGCGACTACACCTATAAGTATCCTGTGCCCGGTAAGCAAAATTCCAAGGTGAAGGTGCTTTCTTTCGATATCAAGAGCCATCAGACGCGCACCATCGACCTGCCGCTTGATGCAGACGGCTATATCCCTCGTATCAAGGCAACTTCTGATCCGGAGAAGATCGTCATCTTCACCCTCAACCGCCATCAGGACGACCTGAAGGTGTATGTGGCCAATCCGCTCTCTACGGTTGCCAAGCTCATCATCGAGGATAAGGTCGACAAGTATGTGAAGGAGGAGACGTTCGAGGATGTGCAGATCACAGACAATCATATCCTTCTGCCCAGCGAGCGCGACGGCTATAACCATCTGTATCTCTATAACCTCAATGGCCAGCTGCTGCGACAGATCGTCACCGACAAGTATGTCGTGAAGGGCGTCTACGGCTTCGATGATGCTACCGGCGATGCCTATTTTGCTGCCAATCCCAAGGGGGCTGTCGACCAACAGGTGATGGTGGCTCACCAGAACGGAAAGATCGAGACGCTCTCCCAGAAGGCAGGTGTCAACAAAGCCATCTTCAGTAAGAACTTCAAGTACTTCATCAATATCTGGAGCGACCTCGACAATCCTGCCCAGTACACGCTCTGCCAGAACAACGGCAAGGTGCTGCTGACAATGATCGACAACAGTGCGCTGAAGCAGAAGCTCTCGCAGTACGACCTCGGCAAGAAAGAACTCTTCACCTTTACCACCTCTGAAGGTGTGACCCTGAATGGCTGGATGGTGAAACCCTCTGATTTCTCTCCTTCCAAGCAGTATCCGGTCATCATGTATCAGTATGGCGGGCCTGGCAATCAGCAGGTGCTCAACCAATGGGGAATCGGTATGAGTGGCAATGGCGCCATCCTTGAGCAGTATCTCTGTCAGCAGGGGTATATCTGTGTCTGTGTCGACAACCGTGGTACGGGCGGACGTGGCGCGGAGTTTGAGAAGTGTACCTATCTGCGTCTTGGAGAACTGGAGTCGCGCGACCAGGTGGAGACAGCGCTCTGGCTCGGACAGCAGAGCTATGTCGACAAGTCGCGCATCGGCATCTGGGGATGGAGCTATGGCGGATGGAACACGCTGATGTCGATGTCTGAGGGACGTCCTGTCTTCAAGGCAGGAGTGGCCATCGCTCCGCCTACCAATTGGCGATTCTACGACACTATCTATACCGAGCGGTATATGCGTACACCTCAGGAGAATCCTAAAGGCTACGACGAGGTGAACCCGATTGCTCGCGCCGGGCAGTTGCATGGGGCCTTGCTCATTTGTCACGGCCTGGCTGATGATAATGTTCACTATCAGAACTCAGCGGAGTATGTCGAGGCACTGGTACAGGCTGACAAGGATTTCCGTCAGCTGGTCTATACCAACCGCAATCATAGTATCTATGGCGGCAATACCCGGAACCATCTGTTCCGGCAGGCCATCACTCACTTTAACGACAATCTGCGATAAAAAAATAACCCCCGCCGGTCAGGCGGGGGTTAAATATTAATAGGCGAAGAGCGGATAGTCTTTCATCTTCTCGTTCACGCGCTGGCGGACAGAAGCGATGACCTGCTCGTTCTCCGGATCGTTCAGCACTTCCTCGATCCATTCTGCAATCTGGACCATCAGGTCTTCCTTGGCACCACGGGTGGTGATGGCTGGTGTTCCCAGACGGATACCGCTGGTCTGGAAGGCACTGCGACTGTCGAATGGTACCATGTTCTTGTTCACGGTGATGTCGGCTGCAACGAGTGCATTCTCGGCCACCTTACCGGTCAGCTCAGGATACTTCGAGCGCAGGTCTACGAGCATAGAGTGGTTGTCGGTACCACCGCTGACGATGGTGAAGCCACGCTTGATGAGCTCCTCTGCCAGTACCTTGGCATTCTTCTGTACCTGCTTGGCCCACTCCTTGAACTCTGGCTGGAGAGCCTCACCGAAGGCGACTGCCTTGGCTGCGATGACATGCTCCAGAGGACCGCCCTGCTGACCAGGGAATACAGCGGAGTTCAGTAGTTGTGACATCAT
>JAEEGL012925172.1_pt1 | contig 12336 bp, 6 predicted proteins | sample 9134231 | NCBI WGS metagenome assembly JAEEGL01 (sample SAMN16246548, study PRJNA631951) | gut metagenome | biome: gut microbiome; feature: rumen; material: fiber-attached | host: Bos | place: Iran: Karaj | collected 2018-10 | reverse complement strand
TCATCATGTGATGTTACAGAGATCCCCTCTGTCCACATGGGGTTATTCATATTATTGAAAGAATCCTCTGTATCCTCTCTTAAACCATAGCCCTCCTCCGCGCTGTATTTAAGGTTCGGCTGCTCAGCCATTTCCTCCACAGGGCTCTTAAGAGACGAAAGCCAGGTAAGCTCTATGGTGTTGACATTGTCATCTCTTCTGAAGACCTGATCAATGGTCTTTGTTTCTTCCTTGCAGCCTGAAGAATCCAGGAGGGTGATATTCTCACCGTCTATCCTCGTGATGGTCCTGTAATGCTTTTCCCGCTGATCCAGTATAGCCACGGGATGTCCCTCGCCAAGGATCTTATTGAGTTCCGTAAGAAAGACTATCTTCTGCTTATTGTAAAGGACCTTGTCCGCTGCTTTCTCTGCTGCCGATTTATTCACAAGGATCCTGTCTGATTCCTTTGCGTAACGGCTGCTGCTCTGAACACTCTTTTTAAGCGAAGGGGGACTGAAGGACAGACGCCTTACCGCCATATTCCTGTTTCTCTTAATAAAGAAATCCGCCGCTTCATAGATGTTTCCGAAGGTAGTGCGGTCTGCGCCCATGTATTCCCTATAAGTGGCAACCGTCCTGTTATAATCTTCCCTGGTGTAGGGATATCCGGGATTATGCTTCTCGGTATAGTCCCGCAATTCTTCAAAGGACTTGATCTCATCATCCCCGGGAGAAAATGCGCGCATGTCAGTCTGATTCACCAGCTTCCTGCCCATAAAGTGGTTAAACATTGCGGCTCCGGCAACACACCAGCAGTTAGCCGTGGTCTGCTGCTCATAATCCTTTGTCGTCATTTTGACCTTTTGACGGTACTTCGGAAGGGGATCCAGCTTCACTTTAACTTCCTCTTCCTCATCGATCTTTATCTTAGAAAACGCCTCTTCTTCCTCTTCCTCCTCGTCGATTATTATATTTATAGCCTTATATACCCTGCTCTTCTTCCCGGCCTTCTTTTCATCAGCCTTCTTTTCCAGGGTCTTTTCCGACCAGGTACTTATCGTGTCTTCTTTCTCTTCTTTCTCTTCTTTCTCTTCCTCCTCTTTCACGATCTTCTCTTCCAGAGGCTTCTTCTCTTCCTCTTCCTCTCCGGTCCCCAGGATCTCCTTTGAGCTGAGGATATCAATACCAAAGAGTCTTTTGATGAGATCCCTTCGGGAATCCTGGAAGCTGCCGTCCAGAGAATACTTATTAAGGCCGAGATCTGCCATAAGCCTTTCAATTTCCGCAAGCTCTATATCCGGTACAGTACGCTCCCTGTTCCCCAGATCCTTCAGCGCAAGATATCTGGAGCGGGTCTTCAGATGCCTTGAGATAATGCAGGGAAGAACATCCTTCTGGTATCCGCGGAATTTCTCAAGGGTAGCAGCCTGGATCAGGCTCTTGTCCTCCTCTTCCTTCATAAGGCTCTGGATCGAATCCGATATACCCTCAATGACCATAACCCTCATAAGCCTGGATTTATAGATGATCCCCTTATCCCTGCTGTCAAAGGTCTTCTTGTCAATAAGCTCATCCGGCTTGTCAATGCTGAGATCATAACTCCTGACGCTTCTCATATACTCAGCCATTTTATTATAGGCTTCTGTCCTTTTCTTTTTCTTCTCTGCCCCGGAGACACCTATACCGGCAAAATCCCTGACAAAGTATATAAAGTCTGTATTGTCTTTTTCAGGAATGTCCTTTGCCGGGACGTTGGTCAGCATTGCAGGGTGGAAGAAGATAAGGCGGTCCAGGATCTCATCACTTACTTCCGCGCCCATAAATTCCCTTACATGGCTTTTAACAACCTTAAACCGCTCCTTAGACGCTTCCTCATAACGCCTGATAAGGTCAGCCTCCGTCTTCCTGACCTCCTTTAAGTTCCTCCGCTCTTCGGGAGAATACATATTAAGGTGATCCATCCTGAAGCTCTTTGCCGTTCTGCCGCCTGTAAGGCTTCTCTCTCCTTCTTTGGAAAGGGCATCGGTCCAGTATTTCCGCTCCTCGCCGAAATTCAGCTTCGGTCCCTTCATGTCATAGTGGTTCCTCGTATTCAGCTGATCCGTAAAGGCTTCGTAACTGTGGGAGCACTCACCGTTTGCACCGGTCCTCGGGAAAAAGAGTGAAACTGATTTTGAATGATACTCTTCAATAAATGAATTCAGCTTCTGATAAAAATGCACGCTTATGTTCGTCATATCAGAAAGCTCATCTTCTCTGATAAGGCCCTCCTTCACCAGATACTGTCCCATGGACATGGCTTCTCCCCCTGCCTGGCACTTTTTGTCGTCCACCATTTCAGCCATATCCTGGCCAAAGAGCATTCGTTCAAAGAAATTCACCTTCCCGTCCCCGAGAGAATGCATGAAGGATCCTACAGGCAGCTGATCGGGGAGTGTTCCGTAAGTGCTCTCAAAACGCTTCACGGAATTGTACTCCAGATAGAAAAGCTTTTTCATACTGTCAAGCCATCTTTGACGCGCGTATGATGCGGCCTTTGGATCATTCATATCAAGCTTGCCCTTTTCGGCAACAGTAAAGCCCTCAATGATCTCGACGATCTCCTCCTCGGGCAGTTCTGTTCCGTAGGTAAATACCAGATTGAGAATGACCCTTTGAGGCACGGTATCGATCAGTAAGGTCTCCTTTGTTTTCGGATCCGTGAATTTGAATTCCTTTATGGAGGTTACAAGCGGCATCAGCTTGTCGTACAGCTTTTTTCTTCTTTCATCGCGTTGAACGACCCCCTCTATCAAATGCCCGGCCTTCATATGGCGGTACCTTTTTATCATTGCAAGGTGCATTTTAACGGCCTCTGTCTCATACTCCAGGGCATCGGGGAAGGGATGTTCCTCCTTCGAATCCCTGATCGTATCCTTAAGCAGATCGGGATCCAGTTTTGTCCGTTCCACCACCTTTTCAAAGTACTTTCTGATCTCCTCATCCTGTCTGGTGGTATAGGATATATCCGCCTTCATAAGATCCGGCTGACCAAAAAGATAGGCTCTCTGCCGGGCCTTTAATTCCATTGCCTTAAGTTCGGCATCCATATCGGCTTCAATACCGTTTAAGATGCTGTGGTCTTCCAGACGCCTTAATGTTCCTCTTGTGAGATTGATAAGATCTGCAATATGGGCCTCATCCTCACTGCTCTTTGCAGTCCTGTTGTAAGAGAGCTCATCATCATAGCGGCTTATGTAGTAGGGATCCGTAATGAGAAGGCTCCTGGCACGGAAATAATCCGAAAGGCAGAGAAAGTCATTTAACCTGGTCATTACAATTTCATAGTCGCTTAAATCCTGGTCGTTGCGGCGCAGGCGCAGTCTGTCAAGATAGTCCGGGTTCTCCTTTAACAGCGCATTATAGGCGTTAGCCATGCTGCTTATCTCTTCCAGCTTTTTGGCATTGGCGGCAATATCCCTGTCCTCTACGAGCTCAAGGTCAAATTTAAAAGACAGTATCTTTTTTGTGGCGAAATCCAGAATAACAGAGCGCCTTTTCCTATCGGCATAATCCGCAACGATTTTTTCATCCTCATCCTGATCTCCCGTCATAAAAGCAGAGAGATGGGCAAGGTTATCCTCTCCTGCTGCCATTCTTGCTTCAAGAGAGATCTTTCTCCGTCTTGAAATCCGGCTGTTTATGGCTTCTTCACGGGCAAGCCTTAAATTTTGGGCATTGATCCGTTTTTTACCAAGAGTGGCTTCCGGATCATTCATCCTGGTCTCTCTTTCAGGTACGGTAAGCTTCCGTCGTACTGCCGTATCCGCAAATCTCCGGAGAAAATCCTTCTCGGTTTCATAGGTTATATGGATCGCGCCATAATCCACATTCTCAAATACAGATTGTTTTTTATTCAGGAAATTCAGTATCTCTTTATCCAGGTGATCGTCATTTAAGCCCAGCTCAAAAAGCTTCGCCTGATGGAGATCCTTCAGGTTTATACCGAAATCGAAGTCCTTCCGGGCCGTGACCATACTCTTTACATACTCCCAGATAAGTGCAGCATCCTCATCTTTCTCCTTGACCGCAGCTGCCTTTTTTGCATCTATCTCCTCTATGGTGAGATGCAGGATGTCTTCCAGAGATTTCCCCGATCTTTCAAGGGCCTGTGACTCAATGATATTGATCATTCTGCCGTCAAAGAGGGGCTTTGCCTGCGAAATGACCATACATTTCGCCTTTATGGAGCTGACATCATCACGGTTAAGCAGCCCTGCTTCATTGTCAGCATATTGATCGAGTCTCGGGAGAACATCCTCCACAAGATAAAGCATGTCACGGCATTTAATAAACCGCTCCGGATCTTCCTTTTTGGAATCAGCAATATCTTTATATGACTTAAAGGTAAAAAGCGAAAGATCAAAGGATAATATCTTTACAAATGCTTTTTCCAGAGCCCTTGCAACGTCCTCGTCACTGTCCTTCCCGGCCACTACGGATGCCGGTTTTTTTACATTCCCGATATTATCCTGATAGAAATCCCGGATCCTGTTAAGATCCTCCCGGCTCATATCTTCTACAAGGTCATGCTGCACCCGGAACTCGTACATCGACTTAGCGGGAGTATTCTTGTTTCCGCTCTTCCGGGATAACTGGGAATTCCTTACGGTATAGATCCTGCGCATAATGTTCGTTGCAGTATCTGACTCATGTCCGTTCTTTGTTATAACCCTTCCGTCGACAATGAACCGTCCTTTTGCTCCGTCTTCTTCCGCAACAAAATCCACAGTATCCGCAAAGGAATATAACAGGTTGCTGTCTAAAGCAAGCCAGTCCTCAACTGACATGCATCTTGTCAGCTTAAATTTCATTGTCTGGGATAATGCCCCATATTTGGCGGCATGACTTGTGCCAACACCATATAATACGGCAGCCTCAGCTTTTATCTTCTTGTCACCGATATTTGACTGAACTTGAGAATTGTTTGCGGCAAAATTCATATACATTCCGGAGATCCTGCTCTTATAATCAATATTCCTAAGCAATACCTTAGGATCCTCCGAATCCATCTCCGCAAAGTTCTGGGATTTGCCCTCATTGAATACCTTAAGCCAGAGTTTTTCCTTCTCTTCCTTCGTTCCGGACCACTCTGTATCCAGAAACTCCTTAAGCTCTTTGGCCGACATTCCAAGGGTATAGCGGGTAGCAACCCTCTGTGTTATATCTGATACAGCTGCTATACCCGTCTTTCCTTTTTTCTTTCCATATGCATATGCAAAGCTCTGGGCCTGGGCGTTGTAACCTAATGTGGTATAGCTTTCAATGTCTGCGATATACTCATTTATAAATACGTTTTTTTCATATTCGGAGGCCTGACGTTCAAGCTCATTCTCGGGTATCTCCCCAAGTCTCCAGATAGCGCTTGTTTCGCCTTCATCGGAGTTCTCTTTTGAGGGATGCATTAATTCATATGCCTTACGTATGGATTTCTTCCTGTCACTATGCTCCTTCTTTACCGCTTTTAAGACACTTCTGTAATATGAACCCACATCCTGTCCCGGCAGAAGAATATCATGATCCACATCCTGAAGCACATTATCCTTGATCTGATTCCTGCATCCTTCGAGAAATTCCGAAGCGGTCTTTTCATTTATAAAGCTCTCAGGATTTGACAGCATCCTTCTCTGGATCTCACACATCATGTATTCCGCATTTTTGAAGACCCTAAGCTTAGCCCTCAGGCTTATCATCTCGTTATCATCCGGCAGTAGATCTCTCTGCGCCGCCACAAAAAGGAGATGCTCAAACTGCCTTGCTTCCTCAAAAAGATGTGTATTTGCCTTGAAATGGTCTGCAATATCCCGGATACTCTTAAAATGCAGATCCTTCACATTCATCTTTTTGAAGTTTTCAAGTGCCTCCCTGAAAGTCTCTTCCCTAAAACCAGCGTCGTAGTTTTTATCACGGAATCTTTTGTTTCCCCTGATCTCCAGAGCTTCATCCGAGAAGGTCCTGAGGAGCTGGCGGTTCCTCCTGCGGTTTCTTAATATCTCAGCCTGGCGCTTTCCTTCTGCAAGGGATTTGTCCTCAACGGATCCCATACCCTTTCTGCGGACAAAGGAAAGGCTTCTAAGCTTCTGTACCGCCGTAAGATATGAACGAAGTGACTCACTTCCGGTCTTTTTTTTCAGCATCCCGATCTGCCAGTCGCTATAGGCGATATCCTTCTTCGCCATATACTGGTAGTAAGGATTCTTCATCAATTCACACTGCACATCCAGATACTCTTTTAATTCCCCATACCGGGAGATCTTTGCCTCTACCTCCGCAAGGTCAAGGTCATCCGGAAAATAACCTCCCTCCACCGCATCGCTGACCCACTTCTTCATTCTCCATGCGGTCTCACACAGCTCATAATTCCTTTTCAGGTTCCTGGCAAAGCTCTCATCCTTATCCATCATGAAAGGACGCTCGGTAAGCTTCATAAAGTTCCGAACCTGCTTCCTGAAGGCCGGTATATCAAGCTCATGATGCTCCCAGGGGTTGTCCTTCATGCTCTCTTCCACTTCGGCCACCTTGTCGGCATTGGCCTTCCGTTCCAGCGCAGCATCCACCCTCTTCTTTTTATCCCTGTCGCTTAAGCTTTCATACCTGTTCCTTGTGAGCCTGGCGATATCATCCTTGCTAAAGGCTTTTTTCTCTTCAGTTTCCAGGATGCGGTGCAGGTCTTCCATCTGTCCCGCCGCTTCCTGCCTCGCGATTCTCAGCCTCTCCGCTTCCTGTTCTTTTTTTGACAGAGGTTTTACAGCCCTGTTCTTTGCGGCCTTCTTTTCAGGCACCTGATGAGGCATCATTCCGAGGCTGCTTTTGATCTCATCAAGCTTTACATTTATTTCACCGCTTTTTGAGCGCTCTATCTCCTCTTTTCCATTTTTCTTCCGGACTCTTTTTATTTCCATCTGTGGAAGGCCGTTATTTCCGTTTACGGCCTCATTGAAAATCTTCTGCTCATCGGACTTTATCTCAAATGAGCCGGTCCTTCTGATCTTAACCTGTGATGCATCATCTCCTGATCTTCCCATGTAAGCCTCCTTGCATCTCCCCTGCTTCGGTTTGGTCTTAAATGCTGTTCTGCATTACCCGGATCAAAGCGCGATGATCCCGTATTTTCTTCCCGCTTTAATATACGGATCGCGGTCCGATATGGCAATGGCTTCAATGATCTTTATCATCTCCCCGGACCTGTCGGTAAAGACAATATTTGCTTCCCTCCAGTCCATCTTAAGCGCCAGTTCCCTAAATGCCAGAAAAAGATCAAAGGTGCCTTCCGTAAGCCCGTTGCTCATCAGATATGATATCTCAAGATCCCCGTCCTGCCTCCCTGAGATCAGCATACAGCCCTGCACCTCACCGTTTTCATCCATCAGGATAAGGCTTAAACCCAGATCGTCGGCTTCCTTGCTGAAAGGGATCCAGTTTCTCTGCAGGTAATCATAGAAAACCTCCGGATCCTCAAGCTCTGCAAGGGTTATCACCCTGGATCCGCTATCATGACCATCCAATTCCAGATCCAATACCTCGCTGAATATCAGATCCTTTACAGGAACCGAATATATATCCCCGTCCTCGTCACATAAAAACCTTTCATTCTCAAGGAATTCCTCCAGATCCTCATTCTCGTCGGTATAGCTGATCTCAAGCACTTTCACATCATTCCTCCGGAGAAGTGTTTTTAACCACTTTAAAAGTTCTCTGGCTGCACCCTGTCTCCTGTAGGAGGGATCCGTATAGATCCAGTCGATATATGCCATATCTCCATAAATCCCGGATCCTAAAACGGCGCAGGCTGTACCGTCCCCGGCCACTGCTCCCAGCCAGAAGAGGTTCTCATTCTTAAAGGCGCCCTCGGGCACAAGATCTTCAAAATAATCAGCATTATCCTTTGCGATACTCGTTACGTTCATTAAAATAATTCTCCGATACTTTGTAATTCCCTTCACCCCATCTCAGACAGGGGGTTTATGACAGTTTCAATTATAACAAAACCAGCTTTAATCCACAACTTCGGCAGCTTCCGAAGCGTAGAGGAGCGGGCCGAGGAACTTAAGGAATGATTTTTGCTGCCGGGTATCTAAATATCTGATCCCTTTTGTCCGATATAGATATAAAGTCCCGGTGTGACATTAAACAGCATGCTATGGAAAGCGTTTTGATTCAATGGATTGAGCATTGGATCCGGGACGCTTTTTTTGCTGAAAGGACAAAGGGGTTATGCATGATACGGAAAGAGAAATAAAACACAGGTTTTTTAACATCAGATCGTTCGGTGAGATTAGAACTGTGGCGCTTTCGGATGTATCATATGCGGAAGTGTTCGACCGGAAGATAATTCTCCATATGACAGGCGGCGAAGAAATAGAATACTATGGCAGGATGCGGGATCTTGAAGCAATTGCCGGAAGTGATTTTTTCAGGGTACACAGGGCATACCTTGTCAATTTAAAAAGCATCAGCTCCTATGCTTCAAAACATGTGAAGCTTAAGGGAGCTGATATTCCGGTTGCCAGAGGAAAGTACAGGGACTTAGCAAAGGCTTATATGTCCTTTCAGATGAAAGGGGAAGCGTGATCAGAGGCTTTCTGTTTCCGCTTCCTCCTGTCTTTTCTCTGCTTCCTCTTTTATTGATTCCTTAATGCCGTCGATCTCACGGTCTATGACTTTCATATACTTATCCCAGTCTTTTTCGGACATGGTCCGCCAGTCCTTGGAATCATTTCTGCTTTCCCTTTCCCGCTCCGCTTTCTCGAGAAATTCAACGAAAGGTTCCTTGTTTGAGGCGGAAGGATCTGTTTTTCCCTTAGTATTGTAGTCACCGGTTCCATTGTATGTTGTGTTTATCTGCATTTTTCTTCCTTTCCGTAAATCACCCTGAAGGTCTTACTTCGCGGACAATACTCCATAATCTATATCGGCTCAGCCTCCCGTGAATATTAGACCTCTGAATCCGTCAGCCATTTCAGTGGTGGGGAAGCTTATATCTATCCGGTTTGAGGCATGTCGTACGGTTTTGTCATGCTGGTATATGAAATCCTGGCTGAAATCATAGGACCATACCATAGGTCTTCTAAGGGATTCCCTGCCGTCGGTATGTATAACGATCTCCCCGTTGGAAGGACTGAAAAGATGATAAAGGCCTATTATGCCCCATACCTCTTTATCCAGGGACAGTGTCCAGGTAAGTCCGTCTGTTCTGACAAATTTCTCTGCCGGGAAATAGGAGAAGGTATCGAATTCCGAAACCTTTGGGTCCAGAGGAATCCTCTCTATGACTTCCACTCCGGTATCATTTTTTACTTCCGCATCGATGATCTTTTTGACTTCATTAAAATACAGCTTATAACCCTCATCGTTTGGATGCTTTACATCAACAGTCAGTTCTTCGTATTCCCTGCCGCTGTCATTGAAAGCCGCGATGGTATCTGCAACTGGTATATCATAGTATTCCGCAAGCTCTTCTATGATCTCGATCTTTTTGGTGTATTCCCTCTGTGAGCTTTCCAGGATGGAGATGAAATTACAGGAGGGATACTTTCTCTCTGCACCTCTTATCATAGCCTCATATTCAAGGGCAAGATTTTTCCTGTCATCGTTTTCGCCATAACAGATTATCATAAGGTCATAATCAATGCCGTCATCAAGCTTACTTTCCATGACATAGCCTGCATAGCTGCCGTTGCCGCCGAGGGAGATGTTAGTCATGTTACAGCTTACCTGATACTCCGATTCAATATAATTTTTAAGAAGATCCGTCCAGGAATTCCCGTCTGTGGAACCGCCCCCGGCACCGATGGAATCTCCGTTTATAAGAATGCTTACATCCTTGCTTTTATTAAGCTTACGGTAGATGCCGTCATACTCCGCAAATACTTCTTCGTGGCCCTTCCAGTTTTTCTCCCGTTTCTTTTCCGGGGGATCGCTTTCTTCCTGTTTTTCGGTCTCCGGCTCCACCGCTGCGGGATTTTTTTCCGAACGGTCTTTTTTCTTTTTATCTTTATTTTTACGGTCGGTTTTTTTACCTGTATCCTTATCCGTTTCCGTTTCTGATTCAGCGGCTTCAGTCACGCCGTCAGTGCTCTTATCTATGCGATTATCCTGCCCGGTGTTTCCGCAGCCGTTCATTATGATAAGACCCACGGTTACCGCAGCAATTATTCTTATTATTCTGTATTTCATGATCTTTTATCGTTTTCCTGTTTATCAGGAATTATTCCGGTTATGGCAGATCATATACCATTTACATTAAGATGTACAGACAATATAAAAGACGATCAGCTTTTTCAGCTTAAAAGAATACGGTCCGTGTCAAGGACCTTTCCGGAAATATCCTTAAAGCGGTCAAGAAGATCCTGCACCGTCATCCTTTCCCGCTCTTTCCCGGAAACGTCGAGGATTATCCTGCCCCCGTCCATCATAAGGGTTCTGTTCCCCAGTTCCAGCGCGGATTGCATGTTATGGGTTATCATGAGACAGGTGAGCTTTTCCCTCTCCACAGTCTCTTCTGTGATGGTGAGCACTTTTTCCGCCGCCGCCGGATCCAGGGCCGCAGTATGCTCGTCAAGTAACAGGAGTTTAGGGGGATTTATGGTGGCCATTAAAAGGGTCAGGGCCTGTCTCTGCCCGCCGGACAACAGCCCCACCGGCTGCTTCATCCTGTCCTCAAGTCCCATTCCGAGCCTTGATAAGGTTTCTGAAAAGCTCTTACGCTGCTCCTTATCCGAAAGTGAAAGCCATCCTCCTTTTCCCGCAGCCAGGGTAAGATTTTCCTCAATGGTCATTCCCGCAGCAGTTCCTCTTAAGGGATCCTGAAAGAGCCTGCCTATATCCTTTGCCCTTTTATGCTCCGGTAAAAGGGTTATATCCTTTCCGTCAAGGATTATCTGCCCGCTGTCCGTATAGAAGCTTCCCGCTATGGCATTGAAAAGGGTGGATTTACCGGCACCGTTTGCGCCTATAATGGTAATGAATTCCCCATCCTCCACGTTCAGGTTAAAGTCATCCAGCACCTTTTTTTCATTTACCGTTCCCCGGTCAAAGGTCTTATTGATATGGGATAATTTAAGCATTCTCCCTCCCTCTGAGCTCTGCTCTCCTCTTCATAAGCGGGATACGGCTCTTGAAATAAGGACCGCTTATGGCGATTATGACTATCACCGAAGACACCAGTTTCAGCATATACGCAGGCATCTGGAACCTGAGAGCTAAAGTATAAACCAGCCTGAATATAACGGAACCGACTATGGCACCAATAGCTTTAAGGGTAATGCCCCCTTTGGTAAAGAGCACCTGTCCGATTAGGAGGGAGGCTAAGGCAATGGTCACCATTCCGGAACCGATATCGATATTTACCGACTTCTGGGACTGGGCTAAAAGACAGCCGCTTAAAGCCGTAAAGGAATTGGACACGCAGAGCCCCACCGTTGTGGTAAAGGCGGGATCCACGGATGAGGAACTCACCATATCCGGATTGTTTCCGGTGGCTCTTATGGCAAGCCCAAGTCTGGTCCTTAAAAAGAAAGACAGAAAAAGGATAACCACCGTCACCGCAGCTATGGCTATTATCAGCCTGTAGCTGTCAGGGAAAGGCGTATCCTTAAGGCAGTCCTTCAGCATGGTAAATACTGTTTCCGTCCGGTTCATGTTTAAGAGGGAAGCGTTCCCCATGATGGCTATGTTGATGGAATACCAGGCAGTATTTACTATGATCCCCGCAAGAAGGCTCTCTATGCCCATCCGTGTCTGAAGGACGGCAACGATAAAGCCTGATAGCACTCCCGCTGCCATGGCCGCAGGAATGGAAAGTAACGGATGTCCGGAAATGGCGACCACCGCTCCCACGGTGGCCCCCATTGTAAAACATCCGTCTGTTGAAAGATCGCATACATTCAGCATTGAATAGCTGAGATAGAGCGCCAGAACCGTAAGTCCGCCTGTAAGTCCCAGCTCCAGCGCCGTCTGGATCAATGAAAATGACATCAGTCAAATTCCTCCGCTGTTTTTATACTTTCTACCTTTGTACAGTAGGGCCCGAAGGTCTTTGAAAGATCATCAAAGGAAAGCCCAACTTTCTCACATATTTCCGTATTGATGGTAGCGGTTCCGTTATCAAAGGTCCGTACCGGTGTAGATGCGGGATCTGCACCGTTTATCAGGATCTCTGCAACCATTTCCGCTGTCTCGGAACCGAGATTGGCGTAATCTACTCCGTATCCCAGAAAAGCTCCGTTAAGTGCGAAGGAATCGGCACCTGCATAGTGGAGGATCCCTGCATCCGCAAGCTTTTCATAGATAGAGAGCTCTGCTGTCATTATGGTA
>JAEEGL012029440.1_pt1 | contig 12336 bp, 11 predicted proteins | sample 9134231 | NCBI WGS metagenome assembly JAEEGL01 (sample SAMN16246548, study PRJNA631951) | gut metagenome | biome: gut microbiome; feature: rumen; material: fiber-attached | host: Bos | place: Iran: Karaj | collected 2018-10 | reverse complement strand
GCGGGGAACTCCGGCAGGTCTTTGAGCTTTATCATCATGATGTTGTTGACAGGCATGTTATGCACGAAAACCTTCGGGAAAGAGAAATGCTCGTTATCGGTCTCAAGAAGCAGCGTGCCGTCAAGCCCGGTAATGCGGACTTTTACGATCCCGCTTCTGTCGATCATGCAGATCCCCCCTTCTTAACCGCGTAGAGACAGCAGAACTGTCCGGGTCAGATCACCGGACATAATCGCTTATTATTAATTATACATTAAAATGCACAAAAAAGTCAATAGCGGCAGGCAACTTTTTTTCAAATTAATTGAAAACCGTCATATCACACATAATATTCGGCATTTTCAACAACCAGCGCGGTTGAAAGAGCATTTGGAGTAGGTGAAATTTGGTTATTTTGACTAAAGAAAACAAAAATTTTGAAAAAAGCTGTACAAACGTTGAAAAATATCGTATAATGTTTATTATATATAGGTATATTCTCTGAACGGAGGGGTCGGCTATGCGCTCATATTTTCACTGCTCGACCGCGAAGTTCCGCCGCCGAAGGTCTGTGGTGCTCGTGCTCACGGGTGCTGTCTGCGCGGAAGCCGCCGTGACCGCGTTCATCGTCATGTTCTTCGGGCTGTTCGGTACCGAAGGCGCGCGAAGCAGCACGCTCACCCGTGATATGCTCATCATCGCGGCCGCGTTCGTCGTTGCGGGGCTTGCCGTCTGCTTCATATCCTCCGCCGCAGCCGACAGAAAAGCCGCCCGCCACAGCCGCTACACCTACCTCGATATCCAGCTCAAGGCCGCTGTGATAAGCGTCTATTCCGGCGAGATGACCATTCTCGGTAAGAACGCCGTGTTCCGCGAGCTGTACCTGATACCGTTCAGGGACTTCGGGAGTGCCGCGCCCTCCGCAGACGGGAAGAAGCTCGTGATACGCGGAAAACTGCGCAGATACGGCATGGAGAGCGACTTCCTCGGCTACCACGTCCGCGGCGGAGACATAGAGTTCGACCGTATGTGGCTCAACGTCGGAAGCTACCGTGAGCTTGACGAGGCGGAATTCCCGCCGTACTTCGGAAGCCCCGCCCGTATCGGAGCTGCGCTCACCGAGGCGAAGAAGCGCTTCGACGAGCTCCCGAAGCCGAAAAAGCACGAATTCCACGAGGCTGCATTCATCAGAAGACGCCCGATACGGCGCGTGCTCCCCGACGACCCCGATTTCAGCAGGACATGGAAATAATACCCTGCAAAAAATATTAAAAAAATAACAAAAAGATGTTGAAAAATAACACGATATGTAGTATAATGAAAGTATATGCGATACAACAGGCGGTATCCGGAAACGTAACCGCCCGCGTATGAACGGAGGTCAGCATGGCATTATTCGATACCACATCATTCCGTATAGCGTCGCAGGGACTTGAACTGCTATCGAAGCAGCAGCAGGTCATCGCGCAGAATATAGCAAATCAGGACACCCCCGACTACAAGTGCAAGTACCTGTACTTCTCCGGCGTGCTCAGGGAGAAGCTTGAAGCCGCCGCCGCGAAAAAGGAGGAGCAGGAGACCGGCACCGAGTCCCTTCGGTGGATCGGCGCGAACCGCCCCCAGCCTTTCCAGGGCTTTCAGGGCTTCGAGCGCAGATCGGATGAGCCGTGGGAGGAGCTTGGCACCGGTATCGACGGCAAGCGCCTCGAACTCGCATATGTGATACATACCGACGAGACCACCGCCGACCAGCCCGACGGCAACAACGTTGACGCGGATACCCAGGAAGCGCTCTTCGCGAAGAACGCTATCCAGTACGAAGCGCTCATAAACCAGATAAACTCCGAGTTTACCATGATGCGCACGGCCATGAGAAAGTCGTAAGCGGCGAAAGGAATAAGCTATGTCATTCATGAGCAATTTAGATATATCCGTGTCCGGAATGATAGCCGAGCGCGCGAGAATGGACGTTATCGCCCAGAACGTTGCGAACGCGGATACCACAAGGACCGCAGAGGGCGGTCCCTACGTCAGACAGAACGTCGTGTTCACCGAGAACAGGACCTATCACCGCGACCCAGACAACAGCCTGAGCGCGGTTGAGTTCCGCACTGTCCTCGGAAAGCACCTTGAAGAGCTTCGCGGGCTTGCCGGACGCGGCAGGACCCAGACCATGGAGGGCGTACTGCTTACCCAGGTGGTGGAAGATCAGACTCCCCCCACTCCCGTGTACGACCCCACTCACCCCGACGCGGACGAGGACGGCTACTACTACCGCCCCAACGTCGATGTCGCGGAGGAGGAGATAGATATGCTCGCGGCGACCCAGTCGTATTCCGCGAACCTTACCATATTCAACAGCATGAAGGCTATCGCAAACAAAGCGCTTACCATAGGAAAACAGTGATATGCGTATCACACGACCTGAGAAAGGACAGTGACACAGAAAGATGATAATACCAATGTCGCCGGTCATAAATACACTTCCGTCCGTTGACAGGCTTGTCGCTTCGAGACAGCCCTCCGCCGCTCCGGAGACCGCAGAGGGCGGGCTTCAGACAGGGACGTTCCTCGACGCGCTCACAGGGCTGTGGAATCAGGCGTATGAGGCGCAGGCTCAGAAGAGCGAGGACATGATGAACATTATGCTCGGCGATACGGACGGGCTTGAACAGATACAGATGAACATAGCAAAAGCAGAGCTGTCCACCGAGCTTCTTGTTAACATCAAGAATGCGGTCGTGGATGCGTATAACGAGATAATGAGAATGAGCATCTGAGCTGCGTAAACCGGAATAACACATACAGAATATAAATACCCTTGGAATAAAGGAGTGACATACCCTTCGGGGCATCTTACTTATGGACAAAGCTAAAGAAGTCATCGTGAAGTTTTTCGGCACGGTAAAAACGCGCTGGACATCTCTCGATAAGAAGATAAAGATAGCGGTGATATCTATCGCGTCCGTCGTGATAGTATCTCTGATCGTCCTTATCATCATAAACTCCATAACTCACTACGCGGTCCTCTACAGCGGCGCTTCCGCCGAAGAGACCACCGAGATCATCACCGTCCTTCAGGGCGAGCTCGGCGAGACCGACGTGCGGTTCGACAACAACGGAGACATACTTGTTCCCGCTAACAGGGTCGAAACGCTTCGCGCCCAGCTCAGCATGAAGGGGTACCCGAAGTCCACCTTCAACTACGATATCTGGGACAACGGCACGGGAATGTTCTCCACCGAGTCGGACAAGCGCGTGAAGCAGGTGCAGCAGTTACAGGAGAATCTGCGCGCGACCCTCGCGATGTTCGACGGCGTTGACTCCGCGGTTGTAATACTCAATATCCCCGCAGACAACAACTATGTCATATCCACGACCCGCGACGAGCCCAGCGCGTCCGTAGTCGTAAACACCAACCGCCCGCTCAGCGTAAATACCGTTGAGGGCATCTACAACCTTATCAGAACAGCGGTAAAGGGACTTAAAGAAGAAAACATCACCGTCACCGACGGAACGGGCGAGCTGCTCACCACGGATAAGGTGGCAATGGCGCTTCAGAACGAGGACGAGACGGTGCTCTACTACAAGAGACTCGAATTCCAGAACACGATCTGCGAGATACTCAACGAAAAGCTCGGAGACCTGCTTCTGAAGGTATTCCCCGACTACCGCATAGGCGTTGACGTGCGGCTCAACTACGACCCGACGGTAAAGCAGATCACCGAATATACCCCGTCCGTAGATTCCGAGGGCAACAGGGGCGGTATGGTGCAGGACGAGAAGTACGTCTCCGCAGGCGGCGGAAATGCCGAGGACGGAGGACTTGTGGGCACCACGGTCAACGCGGATATCTCGCCGGACTATCCGACGCTCCGTATCGGAGAGGGCGACGAGTTCTACTACGAGACCCAGAGAGATATACATTACCTCGTAAACGAGGCGATAACACAGATAGAGAAGGACGGTTACAGTTACGACAACATCTCCGCTTCGGTCATCGTTGACGGAGACCCGGAGAACTTCACACAGGCGAACATCGACGACTGGGCAAAGCTCATAGCGGACGCTATCGGCACCTCCCGCGAGAAGGTTTCGTTCATACCCACCAACTTCACCCTTGACAGAACGGGCGAAAGCACAGGCGACGGCGGCGTGATCGTGACCGGCAGCAGAAATACCCTCGTATTCATCATCATCGCTCTCGGCGTACTGCTGATAGTACTGCTCATAACCGCACTTGTGGCGGCGGGCTCCAGCAAGAAGAGACTGAAGGCAAGGCGCGCGGCTGCGGTCGCCGCTTCCTCCGGCTCTACCGTGACCAATGCCAATATAACCTATGACGAGGAAGAGATACGCAGAAGAGCGGAAAGCGGAGAAGATTACGACTTCGAGCTCCAGAGCCTCTCGGGAGACGACAATCAGGCTACCAGAGACGCTCTGCTCAAGAAGGAGATACGTGAATTTTCGACTGCCAACCCCGAGATCGTTGCACAGCTCATACGTACATGGATGAAGGGCGACGAATAATAAGGAGAACGGAATATGGCGGACAGACCGTATCGTGACTATGACGACAGGGATCGCGAGATCGTGAGCCTTAACGAAAGCATGAAGAAAAGCAAGGATCAGCTGCTCAAAAAAGAGCTCGGCGACTATTCAAACGCAAGCCCCGAGGTCGTGGCGCAGCTTATCCGGAACTGGATGAACAGCGAAAAGTGATACATATATCATGAAGGGAGACCGTATAAATGGCTGAACAGCAGCAACAGCAGCAACAGGCTGCGCCTCAGGGGCCCGGCGAAATAAACATGATGCAAAAGGCTGCAATGGTCATATCTGCGATCGGTGCGGAGAACGCGTCGAGAGTTTTCAAGTACTTCTCGGACGATGAGATCGAGAAGCTTACTCTTGAAGTCGCTAAAATGGACTATTTCCCCGTCGAGGTCGTTACCGACGTGCTCAACGACTTCTATGAGGTATGCCTTACCCAGAAGGTCATCTCCGAGGGCGGTATCGAGTACGCGCGTGAGATACTTGAAAAAGCGTTCGGACCGCAGGCGGCGGCATCGCTCTTCGACAAGATCACCAAGCAGCTCAAATCCAAGTCCTTCGCGTTCGTGCGCAAGGCGGACTATAAAAACCTGCTCGCTATCGTTCAGAACGAGCATCCCCAGACTATCGCGCTCATACTCTCATACGCCCGCAGCGATCAGGCTTCCGCTATCATCGCCGAGCTTCCGAAGGAAATGCGCATCGAGGTCGTTGAACGTATCGCGAAAATGGAGTCCGCGTCGCCGGACGTTGTAAAGAGCCTTGAAATGACGCTCGAAAAGAAGTTCGCAAACATCGTCACCACCGAGAACATGGAGGTCGGCGGCGTAAACTACATAGCCGACGTACTAAACAAGGTCGATCGTTCGACGGAAAAGTACATCTTCGACGAGCTGAATCTCCGCGATCCCAAGCTTGCGGACGATATCCGTTCCCGAATGTTCGTATTCGAGGACATCGTCAATCTCGACTCCATGTCCATACAGGCGTTCATCACCGAGGTCGATCCGAAAGACCTTGCCGTTGCGATCAAGGGCTCTACCGCCGAGGTGGCGGAGGTCATCTACGCGAATATGTCCTCGCGTAACAAGGAATCCACCCAGACCGACGTTGAGTACCTGCACAATGTCCGTATGCGCGACGTTGAAGAGGCACAGCAGCGTATCGTTGCTATCATACGCCGTCTTGAAGACGAGGGCAAGCTTACTATCTCCAAGGGCGGAGAGGACGAGATCATCGCGTAATTCACTCCGTAAAATCCGTAGAAAGGGGGAAATGCCGGAATGGCGGGAACTGTTATCAAGGGCGGTATCGGCACGGGCTATGTGTATGTCAACAGCTTTGATACCGACGAGCCGGTAATGAAGACCATTTACGGCAAGAACCCCAATGCGCAGAAGATAGCGGAGATACAGAGATACAACGACAGGAACTCCAAAGCTCATGCGGCGGTGGAGAAAATGCTCGCAGACTCGGCAAAATCAGTCGAGGACGGCGGCGAAGGCAGCGCGGACACAAAGAGCGTGTCTGCGGAGGAAGCGCGTATCGAGCGCGAGCGCCTTATCGCGGAGTATGAGTCCATACGCGCGAAGTACGAGAAGGAGTCGGAGGAGTTCGTCCTGCGGGCTCGGTCTAAAGCCTCCGAAATATACGAAAAGACCAAGGAAATGGCGGAGCAGACCATTCTCGACGCGAGAAGCGAGGCGGAAACTATCCTCCGGGATGCGAAGGCCGAGGCGGAAAAGCTCGGTGCCGAGTCAAAGCAGAGCGGCTACGACGAGGGCGTGAAGCAGGGCTATGAGGAAGGGTACGTCAAGGCGCTGAAAAAGTGCAAGGACACGCTCATGGATCTCAAGAACCTGTCCGAGCAGGTCACCGCCGACAAGAGCGAGCTTCTTATGCAGTACGAGCGCCAGCTCTTTGACACGATCTTCGATATAGCGCAGCGTGTTACTCTCGGCGCGCTCGCCCAGAAGGAAAAGGGAATAATCACCCGCATGATACACGAGGCGGGCAAGAAATACAGGGCAAGCAAGACCGTTAAGATCACGCTTTCCAAGCTCGACGTGAGCGAGGAAGCCGAAATAGACGAGCAGCTCCTTAAGGACGTTTTCCACAGCTGTGACAACGTTGAGATCGAGCTCCAGGAGGACGCTCCGGCGGGGACTCTGCTTATCGACGACGGCTCCGAGATCACGGACGCGAGCGTAATGACCCAGCTCAAAATGGTGGAGCAGCTCGGCAAGGGCAAATACCGCGACAAGAACCTGACGGATATGCTACAGGAGAGTCAGGCGGCGGCTAAGCCCAAGCGCGGCGGCGGAAGGAAGAAGGCTTCCGCGAAGGACACTCCCGACGATGACGACGACGCCGCTATCCCGGACGTGGTCTATTCCTCCGGGAAAACGGAAGAAGAAGAGAATTAATTACAGGGAACCTCTGAAACAGGATCTTCAGAGGTTCCCTGATATGATTATATGTTTGCAACAGTCCCGAAAAGGAGAGAGAGTAACGCATGGATCTGAGAGGATTTCGCTCCGAGATCGGAAGCTTCGATATGTACCGGTACATGGGCAAAATAGAGAAGATAGTCGGAATGACGATAGAAAGTTCCGGTCCCGAGTGTAATATCGGCGATATCTGCCGCATATACTCAAAGGATATGTCGGACTTCATCTACGCCGAGGTCGTGGGCTTCCAGTCGGAAAAGGTGCTTCTGATGCCGTACACCGACATCGAGGGCATAGGCCCCGGAAGTATCGTTGACAACACCGGCGACAAGCTTCGCGTAAAGACCGGCGAAGCCATGATCGGGCGCATCATCAACGCGATAGGTGAGCCTATCGACGGCAAGGGCGAGATAAACTACACCGGAAGCATCTCTATCTCCGGCGTACCGGTAAACCCGCTTACCCGCCCGAAGATAGCCGAGCCGATAGAGCTCGGGGTAAAGGCGATAGACGGTATTCTCACGCTCGGAAAGGGTCAGCGTATCGGCATATTCGCCGGCTCCGGCGTCGGCAAGAGCACCCTCATGGGCATGATCGCGCGCAAGGTCAAGGCGGACATCAACGTTATCGCGCTGGTGGGCGAGCGTGGCAGAGAGGTGCGCGAGTTCATCGAGAACGACCTCGGCGACGAGGGTATGGCGCGCTCCGTAGTGGTGGTGGCGACCTCCGACCAGCCCGCTATGATGAGGTACAAATGCCCGATGACGGCGACGGCGGTGGCGGAGTACTTCATGTCGCAGGGCAAGGACGTACTCCTGATGATGGACAACTTAACGCGTTTCGCAATGGCGAACCGTGAGGTCGGTCTGTCGATAGGAGAGCCGCCTATTGCGCGAGGCTATACCCCGTCGATATACGCCCAGATGCCGAAGCTTCTCGAACGGGCGGGCTGCTTTGAAAAGGGGAGCATAACGGGCATATACGCGGTGCTCGTGGAGGGCGACGACACCAACGAGCCTATCGCCGATACCGTCCGCGGTATCATAGACGGACATATCGTGCTGTCACGAAAGATCGCCGCCCAGAACCACTACCCCGCTATCGACATTTCCGTCAGCGTTTCGCGACTTATGTCCATAATCTGCGACGAGGAGCACAAGGCGGCGGCAAGTAAGCTCCGCAATTTACAGGCGCTTTACAACTCCAATCTCGACCTTATCTCCATAGGCGCGTATAAGGCGGGTACCAACCCGAGGCTTGACGAGGCGATAAGCAAGATCGACAAGATAAACGGCTTTCTGTGCCAGAGGACGGACGAGAGCTTCTCGCTCGCCGAGACGATAAGGCTGCTTAAGGAAGCCGTAAGCTGAACCCGCGGAAAGGAAAGCGCATGAAGAAGTTTGTATTCACGCTGCAAAAGCTGAAAGAATACCGCGAACAGACTCTCGACACTGAGAAAGGCACGCTTGCGGAGCTTCGGACGGAGCTCAGAGAGCTTGAAGCCGAGCTCGAACATATCCTTGAAGAGATCGTGAAGCTCAACCGAGACCTTTCCGAGCTGTACGAGCGCGGCACCACAGCGAACGATATCGCCGTTCATAAGCGCTACATAAACAACAAGCAGCAGGAGCTCCACATGAAGCGCCACCAGATACTCATGCAGAACCGCAAGATCGAGGCACAGCTTGAAACGGTCATCGAGGCGACAAAAGAGGTGTCCAAGCTCGAAAGGCTTGAGGAGCACCAGATCGAGGAATACAAAGCCGCCGAGCAGAAGGAGACTGAGCAGTTCATAGAGGAGTTCGTCTCCAACGCGGACTGGCGGAAGACCCACGCGGGGCAGTGATATCACCCGGTTTTGACAAGTACATTCCCTTCCCGGTCTATGCGTATCTCGATGTCGCGGAAATACGCGTTGTACGGGCTGTCCGCGTACCGCTTGTCACACAGTACGGTAATGCCGTTGATGTTCACATCGGCGGCTTTTTTGTATCTGCTGTATATCGCTATGTCACAGCCCCCGTATGTCGGCGCGCAGGCCGCGTCGGTAATGAGCAGCTTCACCCCGTTTATATCCGCCAGCACCGCGTCCTCGTACACCTCGACGGTATAGTTCCCGCCCACGTCGTAAATGTTCTCCGAGTTGTCAAGATACCGTCTCGCGAGCGCGCTCACGCTTTCAAAGGCTTCCGAATATACCGCGCTGTGCTTCTTTTCGGTGAGCACGCAGAGCAGGTCGTACCGCACTGCACCGCTGTCCGTCAGCATTTCATACACCGCCGAGGACAGCTTCCGGTTTATGTCCGTCGCGAAAGCGGAGACCCCGGTGTCGTTAGCCACGGTGACAAGCCCGTTCTTTCCGTCTGACCATACCCGAACGCGGGTAACGCCGCTGTCGGCGACTCTCTGCGCGGTAAGAAGCCCCGCGATGGTACAGGCGCACAGGACTGCCGACACGGCGGGAGCGCGGGTCTTACGGCGAGAAAGGAATGACAGCAGCACCACCGAGGTAATGAATATTACCGAGAGAATAAGGAACGGCACGAGCCAGTCCCCGCTCACTGGAATACAGGCGAAGCGCATACCCGCGAAGAACCGTATCACCGCGATCATTGCCTTTACCAGCGCGCCCGCCGGGAGCATGAGCGCCGGTGTGAGAAGCCCGCCGGTAAACGCCGCGGCGAGCACAAGTATCATCGTGCATAAGAACATCGGGTACACGGCGAGCGACGATATCACCGACACCAGCGATATCCGCCCGAAGATAAGCGCGCTCAGAGGAAGTGTGCAGTAGGACGAGCAAATGCACACGAACGGAAGGTCTGTTTTAAACGGCAGGGCGACGCGTGCGCGGACAAAGCTGCTCAGCTTCGGGGCGGCAAGTACAGCGCCGAGCGTACCGCAGACCGAGAGCATAAGTCCCGCGTCGCGGCAGGCGCACGGTTCGGCAAGCAGTATCAGCATCACCGCAGCGCCGAGGGAGTCCGCCGGAGAGGGCTTCCGCCTGAACAGCAGCGAGCCGTAGTATATCACCAGCATTATCCCGCTTCTTCGGACAGATGCGGTCATGCTGAAGAACACCATGAATACCGCCGAAAGCAGCACCACCGCAGTGAATTTCGCTATCCGGCGCTTTTTCATGCCCGCCGTGTCAAGCAGCGATATTATCGCCGTGACGATGAGGGAGATGTGCATACCCGAGACCGCAGTCATGTGCGACAGCCCGCTCCTTGCCACAGCATCGGAAAGCTCTGCGCCGAGTAAGCTCTTGTCTCCGAAGCACATCGCGAGTATCAGAGCACCTTCCTCTCCGGGAAGCTCTGTCCGGACGGCGTCGCGCAGGTACTCTGAGTATTCCGCGAGCAGGGCGGTAAGGTTCAGACCGGACGCTTCTGCGGTCACGGTCACGTTTTCCTGATACGCGCGGACGAATATGCCGCGGGAGTAGTTGTAGTCGCCGCTGTAATTCGCGGTTTTAAGCGGCTCGGTGAGCTTCACATCGAGTTCGATGGTGTCGCCCGCGCGTACCCCGATATCCGGACAGTAGAACGAGATTTTCAGCGGTGTGCCGTCCGCGTATCCTTCCGCAGTGACGGAAACGGTGTCGTTATCGGGTATCCCCACCGAGAGCACCTTCGCGGTCATAGTGCGGGTAGTGCCGCACAGCCGTAATGCAGGCTCGATGAATACGGCGGAGTATGTGCCGTAGATAAGAAAAGCCGCAGCAAGTCCGGTGAGGACAAATACTGCGGCACGTTTTCTATTAATAAGGTATATTGCGATCGCGCAGGCTCCGAGGACTCCGAAGCAGACGAGCGCCGCGAAGCTTCCTATGTATGAAGAGATGAAGAAGCCGGAGAAGATGAGCGCGCCGAGTATCGCTGTCTTGTGATGCATGACGACTCTCCTTTCCGCACATTTTCTTCGTCAGACGAGCGTTCTGGAAAATTTGTACTACGAGTAAAAACCGTCCCGAACAGTATGCCCGAGAGGGCTTGAGGCTGGTGTTACGCTGGTTAAGCAAAAGTACGAATCAGACGTTACTCCGAGCTGCGAAGAAGAAAACCGTCCCGAGCAGTATGCCCGAGACGGTTTGGGTCCAGCGTCACGCTGGTGTCTCAGACAAACGTTTTAGAAGATACTCCGGGCTGCGAGGCAGAAGAACCGTCCCGAGCAGTATGCCCGAGACGGTTTGGGTCCAGCGTCACGCTGGTGGTTGCGGTGCAGGGATTTGAACCCCGGAAATGCCTGAGTCAGAGTCAGGTGCCTTACCGCTTGGCTACACCGCAATATATATTTGCTGTAATCAGCTTTTAAATTCTACCACATAACTCTCCGTTTGTCAAGTGTTTTTTTACATTTTTCCAAATATTTGCGTTTTTTTGACAATATAGTTGTAAATCGTCGGGATTTATGGTACAATAGTGCTGTCAAAAACAACAAAAACGGAGGAATATGCCATGACAAGATATGAGACATACGAAAGCCCGTTCTGTACCCGCTACGCAAGCGAGGAAATGCAGTACGTCTTTTCGGCACAGAAGAAGTTTTCTACTTTCCGCAGACTGTGGACAGCGCTTGCCCGCGCGGAAATGAAGCTCGGACTTGATATCACCGAGGAACAGGTCGCCGAGCTTGAAGCCAACATCGACAACATCGACTTCGAGAAGGCCGAGGAACGCGAAAAGGAAGTCCGCCACGACGTTATGTCGCACGTTTACGCTTACGGGCTTGTCTGCCCGAAGGCAAAGGGGATCATACACCTCGGCGCGACATCCTGCTACGTCGGCGACAATACCGACATCATCGTTATGCGTGACGCGCTCGCTATCGTCCGCCGCAAGCTCATCAACGTAATAGCAAACCTTGCTGACTTCGCCAACAGGTACAAGGATATGCCCTGTCTCGCCTATACTCACCTCCAGCCCGCACAGCTCACCACCGTCGGCAAGCGTGCGACCCTCTGGACGCAGGAACTTCTTATGGACCTTGAGGAGATCGAGTACCGTATGAAGAACCTGAAGCTGCTCGGTCAGAAAGGCACCACCGGCACACAGGCAAGCTTTGTGGAGCTGTTCGACGGCGACGGGGAGAAGATAAAGCAGCTCGAAAAGATGATCGCGGAGGAAATGGGATTTGACGCGTGCTTCGCGGTAAGCGGACAGACCTATCCGCGCAAGCTCGACTATCAGGTGGTATCGGCTCTCGCGGGGCTCGCGGAGAGCTGCTCGAAGTTCAGCTACGACATAAGACTGCTCCAGAATTTCAAGGAGATCGAAGAGCCCTTCGAGGAAAACCAGATAGGCTCGTCCGCAATGGCTTATAAGCGCAACCCGATGCGCTCCGAGCGTAT
>JAEEGL011815918.1_pt1 | contig 12336 bp, 11 predicted proteins | sample 9134231 | NCBI WGS metagenome assembly JAEEGL01 (sample SAMN16246548, study PRJNA631951) | gut metagenome | biome: gut microbiome; feature: rumen; material: fiber-attached | host: Bos | place: Iran: Karaj | collected 2018-10 | reverse complement strand
GGCGCTTTACGGCGCCTTCGCCGTGGAGCTTGACGACCCTGACAGTCTCGCCGACTTTTGCGTCTCTGAGTGTTTTCATCCTCACTTCTCCTTTATCTGCATTTTGATCAAACCATGATTTTTGAGGCCATTTCCTTGCTGACGGCCACGCGGGATTCCCTGATCTTCACGATCAGGTTGCCGCCGATGGTGTTCATCACCGTGACGCTTCCTCCTACCGTGAAGCCCATATCCTCCAGGTGCTTTTTCATTTCGGGGCTTCCCCCGACTTTTTTGATGACGGCCTCCTCGCCTGTGTCGGCCAATACCAGGGGCATCATCGCTTTCCCTCCTCTCATTGGAACGGAGCCGAAATCCCTTTTGCATGTCACCGTGCCTTTTTTCGCCCTCAGCTTCGTTTTCCGGAATTGAAATATATAAATTATTCCAGCCCGTTCCCGCGCCGCTGCGGGCGAAAAGCCCTGCGCCGGCTCTGCACAGGATCCTTCTGCACAGTCTCGCATGAGCCGCAGCTAATCATTAGAGATCTCTAACCAACGGCCCTTCAAAAAAGGTTAAGGACCCTTAACCTGCGCATAGTTTAACACCACTAATCACAGTTGTCAAGAACTAACTTCTGTTTGTATTTCCCTTGCTTTTTCTCTGCGTTAGTGCTATTTTATATTAAAGAGAACAAGATAAAGACGCAGATCTGCGAAACAGATCTGCGTCAGGCGAGGCGTCGGCCGCAGAACAACACGGAGATATCCGGTCAGGGACGTCAACGAAGCTCGGCGCAATTCTGACCGCAACAGGTTCTCGATTTCTGTCGGGTTTTAGTTTGAAGTTGGGTGATGACGATGAACATTCACAAATCAGCGGAAGATTATCTGGAAGCGATGCTCATGCTCAAGGAAGAGCGCGGCTATATCCGCTCGATCGATGTGGCGGACAAACTGGGCGTGACCAAACCGAGCGTCAGTTATGCCACCAAGCGCCTGCGGGAGAACGGGTATATCAGCTCTGATCCGGCTGGCATGATCGTGCTGCTTGAGCCGGGCATGGAGATCGCCGAGCGCATGTACGAGCGCCACAAGCTTCTGACCGAGCTTCTGATCGGACTGGGCGTCAGCCCGGAGACAGCGCGCGAGGACGCCTGCAAGGTTGAGCATGACCTGAGCGTGGAGAGCTTTGACGCCATCCGCAGGCACGCACAGCAGTATCGTTGAATTCAAAAAAACATGAAAAAGCGGCCTTCGATCTGTGCTAAAATCAGATCGGAGGTCGTTTTGATTCCCTTACGCAGATCCTTTCTCCCGGAAAACCGGGGGGCCGACAAGCGCCGCGGGGATAAGCGCAGGCACGATGCCGAAAAAAGCTTTCCCTTTGCGTGAAGCCGCCTCTGATGACAGGCTATGTCCGTGCGTTCGCCTCCCCGGCCGGAACACCGGGAGACCGGCGAAGAGCACACAACCCGAAAACAGGGGTCCTGCACACCGAACCGCGCCATCAAGCCGCCGCAGAGAAAACTTCTCTGCGGCATCACTTTGCCTCAGAGCAGGTTTTGTTTTCCGAGGACTCCGTCCGGCTTTCGAGTGCTTTACAGCTCCTCTGATCAGCCCCCTCAAAGCCGCGGTTGTTGTTTTTCCTGCCGAAACGGCAGATCTCAAACCTGAGAACTCTGTTTGAGTCAGCGGACTTCAGAGGGAAATAAGGAGGAATGGCAAACTTTTTTCTTTTCAAACAAAGCTTGACTATGCTATACTAAATAATACATGTCATTGTTACCATCCCGACCGCGGGCAGGAGGACGGCTCCGAGCCGAAGGCTGTCGGGCAGACCATAGAGCAGGAGGAGACAGACAGCGTGAAGAAATTATTCGGGATCAGACCGGGCGGGCTTCAGCGGAAGACGGTGCTGCTGGTGCTGGCACTGCTGGCTGTGACTGTCGCCATGGTCGCGGCGGTGTCCGTCTATCAAAACAACATGCTGGTCAGGATCGTCGGGGAGACAAGGGTCGAGCAGCAGCAGGCGATCTCGCAGACCTCCCGGGAAACCATGCATCAGATCATGCTGGGGACGCTCGCAAGCTCTACCGGCCTGCAGGCCCGCGTTGCGGAAAACGACTTTTCCGAGGTCGTGAATAACGTGCGCATGCTGCAGGTAATGGCGCAGGAGCTGATCGAGAAGAAGGACAGCGTCACGCCGGCGGAATTTTCCCTTCCCGACCCCTCGCGGGACGGGACGCCCTCTTCCATGGTGCTGCACGAAGCGGGCGTGGATTACACCAAGTCCGAATACCTCGGCGCCGTCGCCCATATGAGCGGCCCCATGATCGCCTTGTTTTCCAGCATCGACAAGATCGACGGCTGCTATATCGGGCTCTCCGACGGGACACACTTCGGCATCGACAGGATCTTTTCCAATAAATATGACGAGGAAGGAAAGCTGATCCCGTTCCCCGTCCGTGAAAGGCCGTGGTATAAGGGCGCGGTCGAGAGCGGGGGACTGTACTTTACCGGCCTGGAGAAGGACGCTTTCAACGGCAGCGTCGGGATCACCTGCTCCAGTCCCGTCGTGGTAAAGGGCGAGATTGTCGGCGTGGTCGGCATCGATATCGTTTTGGATAAGGTGAGCGAGTTTATCGACAACTCAGCCAGCGAGTCCAGCTTTGCCGTTATCGTAAACGACAAGGGACAGGTAATCCTCGCGCCGGAGGACAACGGGCTTTTCAAAGAAGAACTGTCGGAGGAAGCGCAGGATCTGAGACGATCGGAAAATACGGAGCTGGCGAGCTTCGTGCAGAAGGCGCTTGCGGAGGAGACGGATCTTACGATCCTCAACATCGGCGGCAAGCAGTATTACGCTGCCGGCGCGCCGATGCCGACGATCGGCTGGACGGTCATAACGATCGTCGATAAAGAGGCGACCGAGCAGCCGGAAAAGCTGCTGCTGGAAAAATATGACAGCCTCAATGAAGAGGCAAGCGCCAAGTTCAGGGAAGGCTCTGACAGGACCATGAAGTCCAGCCGTATCGTGCTTGTTCTGCTCGTCCTTGTCAGCATCGCCGTCGCGCTCTACGCCTCCGGGCGAATCGTCAGGCCGTTGGAAGAGATGACCGACAGCATCATCGAAAGCGGCAAAACCGGAAAGCTGTTCGAGATGAAAGACAGCTACCGGACCGGCGATGAGATCGAGGTGCTCGCGGAGGCCTTTGACGATCTGTCGAAGAAAACGATGCAATACATCGCGGATATCACGGAGATCACCAAGGAAAAGGAGCGCGTCAACACCGAACTGAATATGGCCAACCAGATCCAGACCAGCATGCTGCCGCACATTTTCCCGCCCTATCCCGACAGACATGAATTTGACATTTTCGCAACGATGAATCCGGCCAAGGAGGTCGGCGGCGACTTTTATGACTTTTTCCTGATCGACGAGGACCATCTGGCTCTCGTGATGGCGGACGTCAGCGGCAAGGGCGTCCCCGGCGCCCTGTTCATGATGGTCTCCAAGGCGATCCTGAAAAACAACGCCATGATGGGCAAGTCGGTGGGAGAGATCCTGGCGATCACGAACGAAACGATCTGCTCCAACAATAAGATGCAGATGTTCGTGACGGTTTGGATGGGGATTCTGGAGATCAGCACCGGAAAGATCACGGCGGCGAATGCCGGACATGAGTACCCGGCCGTCATGAAAAACGGGCGCTTCGAACTGCTCAAGGACAAGCACGGCTTCGTCATCGGCGGGATGGAAGGGGTGCGCTATCATGAATACGAGCTTCAGCTGGGGAAAGGGGAAAAGCTGTTCGTCTACACGGACGGCGTCGCGGAGGCGACAAACGCCGAAGGCGAGCTTTTCGGGACTGACAGGATGGTCGACGCGCTGAACGCGTGCGTCGACGGCAGTTCCGCGGAGATCCTTGCCGGCGTGCAGAAAGCCGTGGATGCCTTTGTGGGTGATGCGGAACAGTTTGACGACCTGACCATGCTGTGCCTGGAGTATAAAGGAAGAAAAGAATAAAGCGGCGGCACGCAGCCGGCGAAAAATGCGAAGGCTGCGTCCCGGCGACCGCAACAGGAACGGCCCGCCCGGAGGGTGGGCCGTTTTGCGCGGATCGGGCAGAAAATGCGGAGAAGCAAAAAGAAATGCGGAAGAATATCCCCCCCGGGGGCTTGTGGAGAGCCGCAGCGAGAGCTAAAATCATTTCAAATGAGAGAACGAACTGATCTGAATCGATACAGGAAAAGAAACACGGCGGCGCTCGTCCTTCTGGCGATGGCCGTTGTTGTGCTTGCCTTTGTCTGCCTGTTCGTCGGCTCATCCCGTATGAGCGTGGCGGACTGCTTTGCCGCGCTCGCGAAGAAGGGCAGCGCCGCGCAGGTGCGCATCATCTGGAACATCCGCATCCCGCGCGTGCTGGCGGCGATCATCGCCGGGGCGGGCCTGGCCGTGGCCGGCCTTGTGATGCAGACCGACATGAATAACCCCATGGCCTCGCCCTCCACGCTGGGCGTGTCCAACGCGGCGGTGTTCGGAGCAAACCTCTCCATCATCGCCTTTGCGGGAGGTTTTCTGGACACGGGGAATCATCTTTCAAGCTATACGGTCGGCGCCAATCCTTACGCCACCTCGCTGGTGGCATTCCTCTTTTCCACGGTCTCGATCCTGCTGATCCTCGGCCTCTGCCGTCTGCGGGCCTTCCAGCCCGGCGTGGTCGTACTGGCGGGCATCGCCATCGGCTCGATCTGGACGGCGGCCACCACGATCCTGCAGTTCTACGCCACGGATGTGGGCCTGTCCGCCGCCGTGGTCTGGACCTTCGGAGACCTCGGCCGCGCCACGTATAAGACCGATCTGATCATGGCCGCCGCCGTATTGCCCGGGATCGGTTTCTTTTCCCTGATGAGCTGGAAGCTCAACGCTTTGCTAAGCGGCGACGCCGCGGCCAAAAGCATGGGCGTGAACGTCGATCTGCTGCGCTTCGGGACGATGCTCCTTGCCTCGGTCATCACGGCGGTCTGCGTGTCCTTCCTCGGGATCATCGGCTTCGTGGGCATCATCTGCCCGCACGTGATCAAACGCCTCCTGGGGCAGGACCACCGCGTTTCCGTTCCGGCCTCCGCCCTCTCCGGCAGTGTTCTTCTGCTGCTGGCGGACACGCTCTCCCGCAGCCTCGGAAACGGCTCGGCCCTTCCCGTCGGCGCGATCACCTCGTTCCTGGGCGCGCCCTTCTTCCTCGCGATCATCTTCGGACGGAAGGGGGAGCATGACTGATGCTGGAGATCCATGAACTGCATTTTCGTTACGGCAAACGTTCTCCCATGGTCCTTGACGGCGTCGAACTGACGCTGCACGACGGGGAGATCGGCGTGGTACTGGGCAAGAACGGCAGCGGAAAGACAACGCTGTTCAAGAACATCCTCGGCATCCGGAAGCCGGAGAGCGGCAGCATGCGCTTCGACGGCGAGGACCTGATGAAAATGAAGCGGCAGGAGCGGGCACGGCGCATCGCCTATGTGCCGCAGAGCATCCACTTCGGCGCGCTGAACGTTTTTGATACCGTGCTGATGGGCCGCGTGTCTTATTTCGGCTATAAGGCCGGAAAGCAGGACGAAGAGGCCGTGTGGAACATCCTGCGGGATATGCGGCTCGAAGACTTCGCCGCGCGCAATGTCGAGCAGCTCTCCGGCGGCGAGCGGCAGAAGATCGCGATCGCCCGCGCGCTGGCGCAGGAGCCGCGCATGCTGATCTTTGACGAGCCGACCGGCAACCTCGATATCGCCAATGAACAGCTCATCCTCTCGGAAGCGCGGCGAGTGGCACGGGAGAAGGGCATCGGCATTCTGACCTCTCTGCACGATTTCAACCAGGCCCAGGAACTGGGCGACCGCTTCTTCTTCATGAAGGACGGAAAGATCCGCTATACGGGCGGAGCCGAGATCGTTACGGAGGACGTGATCCGGGAGACCTTTGACGCCGACGTCCGCATCGTCGAAATAGGAAACAGGAAAATCATCATAAACGGAGGAGAGTAAACGTGAAAAAGACAGTTTCCCTGCTGCTGACACTGACCATGCTTTTCGCGCTTGCAGGCTGCGGCCAGAGCGCCCCGGCGCCGACCGAAGCGCAGGCACCCGCCGTGGAAGAGCCCGCACCGGCGGAAGAGGCGGCGCCTGCCGAGCCGACCGAGATCACGGTTACCGACATGATCGGCCGTGAGGTGACGGTCACGCCCGGCAGCTATCGGCGCGTCGTCTGCATTGGCGCCGGAGCCCTGCGCATGTATTCCTACGTCTGCGATGTCGCCCTGCTCTGCGGCGTGGAGGACATCGACAACACCACGCTCTCCGAGCGGCCCAAGATGTTCGATTCCGTGGCCCGCCCCTATATGCTGGCCTACGGCGAGACCTTTGCGGCACTCCCGTCCTGCGGCGTGGGAGGTCCTCAGGCACAGGCCGCCGAGGCAGAGAAGATCCTCGCCTGCGATCCCGACATCGTGATCTCCGAGTATGAGGACGTGGAGAAAGAGGATGCGCTGCAGGAGCAGCTGGGCGTCCCCGTCATCACGCTCAAAATGGGCCCGGGCGCCGTTTTTGACGAGGGCTTCCTCGGCACGCTGCGCCTGCTGGGCGTGATCTTCCAGAACGAAGAGAAGGCCGAGACGCTCGTCAGCTTCATCGAGGCCGAGCGCGCCGAGATCGAGAAGCGCACCGCAGACATCCCCGAAGAGAAAAAGCCCGCCGTCTATATCTGCGGCCTCGGCAACTGGGGCACGACCAACCACCTGATGACCGGCACGGAGAAGTATATCGGCTTCCGGGTCGCCAACATCAAGAACGCCGTCACCGGTGTGGACGGTCCCGCCATCCAGGCCATCGAGGAGGAGAAGTTCGTCGCCATCGGCGCGGACATGGACATCATCATCCTGGACGCTGCGGCCGTGAAGAACATCAAGCCTCTCTACGCCGAGAACCCCGCCATGTTCGACACCTGCAAGGCATGGCAGAACGGCGAGGTCTATCTCGAAATGGCCTACAACGCCTACTACACCAACTGCGAGATCGCGCTGATCAACACCTGGTTCCTCGCCAAGACCGTCTACCCCGACCTGTTTGAGGACATCGACATGACGGCGAAGACCAACGAGATCACGCAGGCCTTCTTCGGCATGGATCTGGCCGATCAGATCGCCGCCGCGCCCTCCAGCTTCGGCGGCTATCAGAAGATCGACACCGCGACCTTCTTCGGATAAGACCATGATCGAGACGGAAGAGGTCATCCGCTTCTTTGACCGCCTGGCCCCCGGCTGGGACGAGGAAATGATCCGCAGCGACGAAATCGTCTCCACGATCCTGGACAACGCCTGCGTGAGCGCGGGAAAGGACATCCTCGACGTGGCGACCGGTACGGGCGTGCTGATCCCGGATTATCTGAAACGGCAGGTATCGTCCGTGACGGCCATCGACATTTCCCCGAAGATGGCGGAGATCGCAAAAGAAAAATTCCCGCAGGAGAACGTGACGATCCTGTGCGGTGACGTGGAAGAGACGGAGTTCGGGCGGCTGTTCGAATGTGTGGTGGTCTACAACGCCTTCCCGCATTTCCCCGAGCCCGAGCGGCTGGTCGCCCGTCTCGCCTCGCTTTTGAAGCCGGGTGGAACGCTGACGGTCGCGCACGGCATGAGCCGGGAAAAGATCGACGCCCACCACCGCGGTACGGCGTGCCGCGTCTCCAACGGCCTTATGAGCGCGGAGGAACTGTCCGCGATCTTTGCCGGGCATCTGACGGTGAGCACCGTGATCTCCGACGATCGGATGTATCAGGTGACAGGCCGGCGCTGACAAAAGAGCAATCCATAATTTAACATGAACCGAAGGCCCGGGAAGCTGTTTTGACGACGGCTTGCCGGGTCTTCGGCTATAAAACGACCGAAGGCTTTTCCACATAAAAGACGTGCCTGATTTGAAAAGCGCTCTTCCCCTAAAGGAGAAGACATGGTATAATAAAATAAAATGTTCTCAAAAAAACGAACGGAGCGATAATATGGATAAATCTGCCGTTTTCTTTACGGATTTTCACGTCACCGGCGGCGAGACGCTGCCGAAGAAGCTGCACAGGCTGATGAAGCGCGCTGGCTTTGAACAGATCGATTTTGAAGACCGCTACGCGGCCATCAAGATCCATTTCGGCGAGCTCGGCAATCTTGCCTATCTGCGCCCGCAGTATGCCAAAGTCGTTGCGGACTATGTCCGCGAGCTCGGCGGTCTGCCCTTCCTGACGGACTGCAACACGCTTTACGTCGGCAGCCGCAAGAACGCGCTTGACCACATGGACACCGCGTACCTCAACGGCTTTTCGCCGCTGCAGACCGGCTGCCACGTGATCATCGCCGACGGCCTCAAGGGCACGGATGAGGCGCTGGTCCCCATCGACCTGCCGCTGGTCAAGGAAGCCAAGATCGGGCAGGCCATCATGGACGCCGATATCGTGATCTCCCTGTCGCATTTCAAGGGCCATGAGGAGGCAGGCTTCGGCGGCGCGCTGAAAAACCTCGGCATGGGCAGCGGCTCCCGCTCCGGTAAGATGGAGCAGCATTGGGAGGGCAAGCCCGTGGTCGAGACGGAAAACTGCGTCGGCTGCGGTTCCTGCGTGCGCATCTGCGCACACGAAGGGCCGGCCGTGATCGGCGGGAAGGCGCGCATCGACCACGAAAAATGTGTCGGCTGCGGGCGCTGCCTCGCGGTTTGCCCCAAAAACGCCATCGTACCCAGCGATGCCAACTCCACTTCCATCCTGTCGCAGAAGATCGCGGAGTACGCCTATGCGGTCGTCAAGGATCGCCCCGCCTTCCACATTTCGCTGATCTGCGACGTCTCGCCTTTCTGCGACTGCCACGCCGAGAACGACGTGCCAATCATCCCCGACGTCGGGATGCTCGCCTCCTTCGACCCGGTGGCGCTCGATCAGGCCTGCGTCGACCTGTGCAACAAAATGCCCGTCATGGCGGGCAGCCGCCTTGACAGGCATATCCAATCCTTCTGGGACGACGACCCCAACCACGAATACTTCCATCTCAACCATCCCGACTCCGAGTGGGAAGCCGGACTTATCCATGCCGAAGAGATCAAACTCGGCAGCAGGAACTACGAACTGGTAAAAATCTGACAGCCGGAACGCGCAGCCCCCCCGCCCGGCCGACGGTATGCTGCGGGGGAAAAACGCATGTTTCGCGCTCGGCGGATCGTATCAGGAAAAGCCTCACCGTCGGAGCGATGGCGCCGCCCGGACGGCGCCTTGGGGCCAACGCGTGCGGGGATAAACGGAAAAACCGGGCCAAGATGCTTTGAAGAGGAAAACACATGAGAAAAAACAAGCCCGTTCCCGGCAGGGACGGCAACAACTACGTCCCCTATGACGAACGCACGGGGGAGAGCTCCGTGGTATTTTTTACACGCGACCTCTCGGAGGAGGGTCTGAAGAAGATCTACGACCGCGTCTCCGCCGTCCTCTGCGGCAAGGTGGCCGTGAAGCTGCACACCGGCGAGGCCGAGGGCCCGAACATCCTCCCGCGCCCCTGGGTGAAGGAGCTGCTCGCCTCCCGCCTTCCGGAGGCGACGATCATCGAAACCAACACCTATTACAAGGGCAGCCGCTATACGACCGAGGACCACCGCAAGACCCTGGAGATCAACGGCTGGACCTTCTGCCCGGTGGACATCACCGACGCGAACGGTGCGGCCGCGCTGCCGGTCGAGGGCGGCAAGTGGTTCAAGGAAATGCACGTTGGCGAGAGCATGCTGAACTATGACTCGCTGCTCGTACTGACGCACTTCAAGGGCCACGTCCAGGGCGGTTTCGGCGGAAGCAACAAGAACATCGGCATCGGCTGCGCGGACGGCCGGATCGGAAAACGCGACATCCACTCGCGCCTGGTGCCGTGGGATACCCGCAAGGAAGAGTTGATGGAGAAGATCTCCGAAAGCACCAAGGCCACGATCGACTATTTTGCGCCGCATGTGTGCTATATCAACGCGATGCGCAACATGTCCGTCTCCTGCGACTGCGAGGGAAAGAACGCCGAGCCTGTCGTCACGCCCGACATCGGCATCGTCGCCTCGCTGGATATCCTGGCGGCGGACAACGCCTGCATCGATCTGATTTACGCGCTGCCCGGCGGAGGCGGCAAGGCGCTCATCGAGCGCGTCGAGAGCCGCCACGGCCTGCGCCAGCTGAGCTATATGAAGGAGCTCGGCATGGGCAACGATCGCTATACGCTCGTCGACATCGACAACGGCGACGCCGTGATCACGGCCGCCGAGGCGGTGAAGGATGTCGCGCCCGAGTGGAAGCCCGACCGCTACAACGTCTTCTGGGGCCGGAACAAGCACGCATAAAAGGAAGAGAAGCAGCAGCCACCCGCGGATGGCTGTTGCTTTTTCCTGTCAGTTGAGCTATGCTGGTTGACAGAAAGAACGCAAAGGAGAGGCGCACGGCATGGTCGAAATGAATACCACCTCGCAGGAGCTGCTGGAGCGGCACCGCGCGCTGACGCGCCTGCCGCTGTCAATCAGAAATGCCCGCGAGCTCGGCGGCATCGTCCTGCGGGACGGGCGGCGCGTCAGGCGGGGCCTTCTGCTGCGCACGACACGGCTTTTTGATGCGACGGAGGAGGACCTGGCAAGGCTGCGGGAGGACTATCGCCTTTCGCTGATCTTTGATATGCGCGAGCGGGACGAGATCGACCGCGCGCCGGATCCGGAGCTCCCGGGCGTGCGCTGGCTGCATACGCCCGTTATCGATTTTGACTTTATCCGCGAAAGCCTCGGCGAGTCTCCCTTTGACCCCGGGCGCACGAACGGAGAGGAGATCCTGGATTGGATGATCCGCAGCGCGCGCGAGGGACATCGTCTCGGCCGCAGCGATCTCGGTATCGGCGCGGCCTATGCGGGCTATCTTGCGGGCGCGAAGGGACGAAGGAGCCTCGGCTTGTTCTTCCGTGAACTCGCCGCGTGCGAAGACGGCGCGGCGCTATGGCACTGCCACACGGGCAAGGACCGCACGGGCATCGCCGCGGGGCTGATCCTGGACGTGCTCGGCGCGGACTGGGACGCGATCCTCTGCGACTACGAGTGCTCCAACCTCATATATCAGCACGAGCTGGAGGCGATGGAGCAGATGCTGCGCCGCCGCGGCGTGGAGGAGGAGATCCTGCCGGTGCTGTGCGGCTTCGAGGGCGTGCACGCGCCGATGCTCGAAAACGCATGGAAGTATATGAAAAAGGAATGGGGCGGCGCGGAGGGCTATCTGCGCGATGCCTGCGGCGTGGCGGAGGAGGAGCTCGAAGCGCTGCGCGAGCGCTATATCGAAGGATAAACAGACGAGAGCATGAGACTTTTTATTGCGATACAGCTGGACAAAAACATAAAGGACGCCCTGCGCGGCGTCCAGAACGAGCTGCGGCGCCGCGGCGTCGAGGGCAACTATACCCGGCCGGAAAACCTGCATCTGACGCTGGCCTTCATCGGAGACTATCCCGATCCCGACGCGGTGCTCGATGTGATGGAAAGCGTCTGCTTTGAGCCTTTTTTGCTGCGGCTCTCCGGCCTCGGCGCCTTCGGCGAGCTCTGGTGGGCCGGCCTTGAGGCGGACGAGGAGCTGGACATGCTCGCGCGCCGGCTGCGCCGCGCGCTCTCGGAAAAGGGGATCCCCTTTGACCGCAAGGCCTTCCGCCCGCACATCACGCTGATCCGCCGGCCGGAGTATAAAAAGGACCCGCAGCTCGGCAGCCTGACGATCGCTGAGGCGGGGATGAAGGCGGAACACATGTCGCTCATGCTCTCCACGCGGGGAAAGAGCGGCATGATCTACACGGAGCTCGGCTCCGTTTCGGCACAAAGAGATTAGAGAGGAAGAAATGGGGTAGAGCCATGGGTTCGATTTGGCTCCTGGTGGGGATCACGGCCATCGCCGGCATAGGCGGAACGGGCATGGGCGGCGTGATCGCCTGTATGTTTCGAAAGGACTCCGACAAGACCGTCAGCCTGCTGCTTTCCTTTGCGGCCGGCGTCATGACCGCCGTGGTCTGCTTCGACCTGTTGACGGAAGCGCTGAAGACCGACGGACGGACGGCCAATGTCTGGCTGGTGGTGTGCGGAGTGATCATCGGTTTCGTTGTGATCGCCCTGCTCAACGCGTGGATCGACAAGGAGACGAATCACGAGGTGGCACATATCGACGAAAACCACCCGCGGACCGCGGACTCCCTGGAGGAATTGACCCATGCCAACCATCTGCATGAGCATCTGGTGGGCCGCCAGCCCCGCAACGGGCTGTTCCTGGCCGGGCTGG
>JAEEGL016987768.1_pt1 | contig 12337 bp, 8 predicted proteins | sample 9134231 | NCBI WGS metagenome assembly JAEEGL01 (sample SAMN16246548, study PRJNA631951) | gut metagenome | biome: gut microbiome; feature: rumen; material: fiber-attached | host: Bos | place: Iran: Karaj | collected 2018-10 | reverse complement strand
GAAGTCCACGGCATGAGCCAGCGCGGCGGATCGGTCAACACCGACATCCGCTTCGGCGCCCATGTCGAGAGCCCGATGGTCCCCGACGGCGAGGCCGACATCCTCCTCGTCATGGACCAGACGCAGATCGCAAACACGAAGCATCGCCTTTCCAAGGACGGACTCCTCCTCGACAACTCCTGCCTGGAGAACTTCAAGTACGGCTCCCCAAAATCCGGCACCGTCGCGATGCTCGGCGTCCTCAGCGCCCACCTCGGCATCGCCGTCGAGACCTGGCACGACGCCATTAGGGCGAACCTGCCGGAGAAGCTCCACGAGATGAACGTCGCCGCTTTCGACGCCGGCCGCGCCTGGGCCCTCGGCTGAGGCCAATACGCGCCCTGCCGGAACTTCGGGCTAGGGCAATATGTGGTCCGAATAGGTCTCGAAATTCGGGCAGACGGGCGGGGTGTCGTCGTCTGTCGGGATCTCGTAGTCCGGCCCGTCCTTGTTCGCCGGGCACTTGGGCTTGTGTTTCAGGAAGTTTCCGGGCCCGTAGAGCGAGTCCTCGGAGGGAACGCCGCCGGAGAAGAGCACCTCGGTCACAGCGCCTTGAATGAGGCGCATATTGTCGATGCAACCTTCCTTCTGCGCCGTGCCGCGGCTCTTGATGAAATTTGGAACGGCAAGTGCGGCGAGGAGGCCGATGATCAGAACAACTATCATGATCTCGGCAAGCGTGAAGCCCTGTTGACGATTTTTAGGATATGTCGTCATTGATATGCGAATTGTAGCTTTTGACCGCACCTAAGTCAAGCGGAAATTTGTGGCTGTGGCGACTGATGCCGGAAGGACTCCGGGTGCTAACGCAACCGCTTCCAGACCTCCTTGGGATAGGTTGCGAACCACGCGCGTACGAAAGCTCTTATCTTCCAGCCACGTCGGTTCCACGGCCCGTCGTCCGCGATGGGCTCCGTCCAGGCGTAGTATTCGACAAGATGCTCCGTGTGCTCCCCCCATGGAACATAATAGCCGAACGGCGTCTTGAGCCAATGCGGTGAATGTTCTTCTGCCGAGGCCGGGGTTGGTTGCCCAGCTTGTGCAGCCGGGGTCTGCTGGCCGTCGGTGTCATCGCGGATCCAATCGCGTTCGTCCCAATCCGCCGTCAGTCCAAACGCCCGGGCAAGTTCCTGGGCGCGGAGGACTTCCGTCCGCTGCTCATTTCCCAATTCCCGTATGAGAAGGCGTGTCCGGTTTTCCCTGCAGGTCAGGTAATTGTATCGCGGGCAAAAGCCGCTGACACATGTGGCCAGCTTCTTTCGAAAAACGATTGGCCCACGCCAGAACGATGGGCAAACTTGTTTTCGAGGCGCGGACAATTCACGGGCCTTGCATTCGATGCCTTTTGCGAGCTGAAGGTTCTGCGCAAAGAGAAGGAGGCCGAACAAAGTCATGGCCGTGACGAATAGCAGCCTTTTAAGCGGGGCCGACAGTCGAACGCCAGTCCATTCCGCCGCGAGGAGGACGGCCAGACAGCCCAGGGAGGAGAGCCAGGGTTGATATCTTGTGAAACCAATCATGTGCTTGGGGACGAGAAGAAGCAGAAGTATCCCTCCAAGCCCCCAGATTCGTCCTCCGGGCAGAATCAGAAGCAGCGCCAGGCAAAGCAGTATTCCCATTCTCGTGGAGCCGGTTGGGAACTCGCACCATCCCCACCAGACACCGGAAGGTTTGAACTTGTCGCAATGGAGGATTCTCCGATAAACGGCGTTGGTCGCCTCCGGGCTCAGATAGGCATGGGACAAGAGGCCAATCCGGCCCATCTTATGATAATCCGCGTTCCCACCCTGCAAATCCCATGTCAAATCCATCACGGGGAATCGACCGGCGTCAACAGTCTTGAACGGGTACAGCGGATGCCCGTAGGACCGCCATGAAGTCCCTAGAGGATTCCAGGAGACGAGCCCCAACAGCAGGACCAGCAGACAACCCCATGCCGCGAAGCGGCCTACACTTTTCTTCCAGTTGGCGCGCTCCTCCCAGAGTTTCGCGCAGGCGAACAAGGCGCAAAAGATGAAAGCGGCCATCAGGCCGTTGAGCTTGAGATTCATCATCCAGGCACACCAGACCGTCAGGGACAACCAGTCGTAACGCTTCCGCCTGAGCGAGTCGTGCAGGGCGAGCAGAAGCCCGCATGACGCGAAGGCCATGCAGAGGTCCGATGGCATGCGCCATGCGACCATGGGCAATGCGCCCACTAGCGCCAAAAGGAGCATGACGCGGGGCAATCCGTCAAACTTGCGGACGGAAGTCATGAACACGCCGCACCAAAGGACGAAGGGCGCGGCAAAGGTCAAGGCGAGGGGATCGCGTATGAAGCAATATGAAACTGCCGAGAAGACGGCCATCGTCTTCGGGAGGAAAGCCACGTGGAGCGGGGCCATGCCCCAAAGGTCAAGGCCAAGGGATGCCGCGGCTTTTTCCACCATGGGGTCTCCGACCGGATTCCAGCCTTCAATCAGAAGCTGGACCATTGGCAGATGGTATGCGGCCATGTCGGGGCAGGCGATGTCATCCCACAGAAGCGGGGGAATCAGGCATCGCAACGCAAGAAGAAAAAAAGCGAACAGGAACGCCGACACGAGCGCGGACATTCTGTTTCCTTTTTGACCGAACGGACCCACTACAACCAAGATGACCGCCGCCCACCATTGCCATGCGGCGCATCGGCCCCCGGCCAGAAGCGAGACGCAAGCCAATATCACCACAAGGAGTGGGAACACGAGAACTTGCCGTTCAAAGATGGAAAGGCCCTCTTTCCACTTCTGCGGTAAAGATGTCTTAATGCCTGCGAAACGCTTCATGGTGACTTGTCCGTGGATTCCTCAACCTCAAGGCCGCTACTGGTAGAACCAGTAGCCGAAGGCGAGATGGTCGCCGTAGATTTGCACAAGACTTGTGTCGCTTTTAATCGCGTGTCCGGGGATGCGAAAGGCGATCTCGGTAAAGCGGCCGTCGCCATCGTCAAGCGTCGCCTGGACGGAGGTGACGCTTTCCCCGTTGACGAAGATGTTCAGTCGGGACTCCTTCTTGAGCGAAAGTTTCTCAGCCGGAGAATACAAGGTGGCGCACACTTTTTCAGCCTTTGCCGTCACGCGCGCAATCCCCACGGCGTCTTGTCCGGACTTGAGGCGGACGCACATCTCCGACCAGCCGATGACGGGCCGCCCGACATCGACGAGGCGCGTGCCGTCGCACTCCCCGTCCATGGCAAAGGCAAGATATGAGAGCCCAGGAAGGCGATAGTTCACCATAAAGGACGTTCGAGCCTCATCCTTCAGATACCCGACATCGATGCTGTCCACAAGGGCGAGACCTGCAATTGGCGCATTAGTTGAGACCGGTCTGAGGGCGGCGTCGAGTAACGTCCAGTCAGTTTTCCACAGGCTGAATTTGTTCAGCCCTTGGAAAACCTGTTCGCTTCCAAGAGAAGATGCGTCCCAAATCCCAAGCATCGGCTTGGGCGAACGGGACAGCCAGTAGGCGAATCGATTTTCAGGCTCGTGTTTGACAACTTCGAGGTTGCAGGTCGTATCGCGGGAACGGAACGCGGGCGAATAAAGGCCCGCAAGATGGAAGATTCTTCTACCGTCAAGAAGATAGGCGTAGCCGACGGCAAGGGGACCTCCCACTTCCCCTTCCCTATCGGCAAGGGCATCATTCATGGAGACAACAGTCTCGTAATCTAACTGGACAATGCGTGCGGCACTGCCGAAAAGGCTGAGCGCGGCAACAGTTCCGGCGCATTGGAATGCCATTGCAAATGCGGCGATAGTTTCCCATCGAACCTTTCCATCTGTCCAAGCGGAAATTTGCATAATTCCTGAGGAAACGAAGACGAGGCCTGTGGGAAGAAGCCAGGCGAGGTAGCGGTCCACGTTCGTTCCCTGCCAACCGCCTGATGCGACTGAAAGGAACCCGAGAAGACCGGCAAGAATCCAACCGGCCAGATGGACCGTTTTTTTACGCCAGTCAAAGAACAGTACGCCTAGCCATGCGAAGAAGGCGCCAAGGAAAGGTATGGCGAACGTCGCCCGCGTTGCGCTTCCGCCCGGCTGGCCAAACGCCAACTGGCGAATCATGACGAAGAAATCTGACAAAGTAGCCCAGGCGGCGTCAGCAAAGGGGCGGTTACCAAAATAGCCCTTGAATTCTACGGAATGGAACTGGATTTGGCCCGTGAGGAAGTAATTGAATACGAAGACGCCCACGGTGGAAAGCGCGGCAACGGCGACGGCCAGCACGTCCCAACGAACAAACGAATCAACGAATAAACGGCCCAACGAACACTGGGAAGGTGCCGCTTGTCGGGGCCGAGCAGATGATAGAACGAATAAACGAATAAACGAACAAACGAACACGAAGCCAAAGCCGACGACGAGCATCATGCCTTCGGGACGACACCATGGCGAAATGGCCAGGAGAATGGCGAAGAGAACGCGGCGCCCCTTCAGCCATGCGGCGAAGACGCCAGCGGTCACGGCCATGATGAGTCCCGTGTCCGTCTGTCCAAAGGCGCAGCAGGCCGACTGGCCGAAGAGACCGAGGAGGATGGCGGCGCAGAGTTTGGCGCGGTCGTCGTCGAGGAGCGATTCGAAGATATGGTGCCAAGCATAGAGGAAGGCCATGTAGAACACGGCGTTCAAAAGGAAGCCGCCCAAAAGAAGCGTGGCCCCCTTCATGCCGAGCAGATACGGGATGGCGAGGAGGAAGGGGTAGAGGTGCGACGTGCAGCCCGTCGAAGGGACCTCGCCGGGGGAGAAGACAAAGGGCTGTCCGAGGGCGATCTGCTTGGCGGACTGGCAGTAGAGGAGCGTGTCGGGCTGCGGGCAGGCGACGGAACAGGAGTGTGGCGTCAGTATCGAGCCGACGAAGTAGTAGGCGAGAATCTGAAGCGCCCCAAGGAAAAGGAGGATCTTCAGACGCTGTGATGAGGTCGTGTGGTTAAGGAAGGTGGTCATGTCCTGGTCCTCAAGTCAAGCTGATGTCGGTGGATTCCGTTGCAGAACGTGTAATCGGTGGCTGTTTTCCCGGAACGAGTTCCTGAAGGAATTGTTCAACAGGGAGGCACCATACGCCATCCTGGGTTCGAATCGCCTCCCGCCCTCGGTACAGCAATGCGGGAACGGCTTCAGGATAGTCTTTTTTGAACTCGCGGAGGCCGGAAAGGTCGGAATGTGAGAAATAGGTGGCGTTTTTGACCTCAAAGGCGAAAAAGCAGTTTTCGCCGTAAAGTACGAAGTCAACCTCAATTCCCGATTTTGTCCTCCAGAAGTACAGGGAAACGTCTTCTTCGGAATAGTCAACCCATGCCCTGAGATGCTGGAATACCAATCCCTCAAGGCAAACGCCATCCAGTTCATTTGGATTGTCAAGTGGCCCCTTGGGACGCAAAGTCCTGAACACGCCTGCGTCAAAAAAGTAGAATTTCTCATGCACGGAAAGAACTCTTTTCGCCCTTTTAGAGAAAACAGGAAGGCGTGCAGTGACTAGCATGTCGCGAAGAATGGCGAAATAGCCGTCAATTGTTGACCTTTTTACTCCACTTTCCCTTGCGATTTCGCTTGCGGAAAGAACGGAGCCATGTGAGAATGAGGCCACCTCCAAAAATCGGGCGAAAGCGTCAAGGTTGCGAATCGCCCCTTCTGCAATTATCTCTTCCTGGAGGTAGAGATCAAGATATGTTCGGAGCACATCCCTGGCATCGGCATTTCCCACCACAAGGGGTAGCATACCTACTCTCAAGGCATTTTGAAGCGAGAAGTCGGCTCCGAGTTCGCATGCCATGAAGGGGTGGCAGAATCGCTGAACCGCTCGGCCTCCAAGCAAATCGACTCCACCCGTGCGCTTGAGTTTTCTTGCGCTGGATACTGTAAGAATGAACCGAATGTCCTTTCGCTCATCGATTAACTTGTGAACCACGTCAAGGACGGCTGGGGCGCGCTGAACCTCGTCAACCACAAAATCTGTTGTTGCGGGATGGGCATCGACAATCTCAAACAGGCGCTCAGGGCGAGCGGTTAGGGCGCGCCGTTCATCGGAGCGGAGCAGGTCTATGCGGTGCGCATAAGGGAAACGCTCGGCAATCCACGTGGTCTTGCCCGTACCTCTTGGACCAAATAGGAAGAAACTGCGCCGAGCATCCCGGATGAGTCTTTTTTTGTTTTCCATTATAACAATTGTATTTACAAAGGCCTTCCGCGTCAAGCGGATTTTCCACCGCTAATGGAAAATCGGCGGCCGATTTTCCATTAGCGGTGGAAAATCCGCTTTGTTGTTGGAGCACTCACGCATAGCCGAAATCGTCGAATGCTCTGGGTTGGCAGGGGGCGATGCACTACGCGGAAGCGTAAAAAAAGGGTGCGCGCCAATCGGCGCGCACCCTTTATGCGTATCCTTACGCAAACACGCAATTAACCATTGTTGTCAGCTGTCGGCAACGCATGGTCCGTGTTTTCTGTATCGCTCTTATGCGGACAAGTCACCTGTGGATCACCTGTCGGATCAATTGAGTAAGTGGCACCGGTCGGATCGATCGGGCACTTCGGCTCTTTCTTGATGTACTTGTCATTACCGCAAAGAGCGGCAACTGACGCAGGCGTAGTGCCCTCCATCAGCGACTGCTCGATGGCGCCCTGAATCTGGCGCATGTTGTCGACGCAAGCCTTGGCCTGCGTGGACTTACGGGCCTTCACAAAGTTCGGGACCGCGATTGCTGCGAGAAGACCGATGATCAGAACGACGATCATGATCTCAACGAGCGTGAAACCAGACTTCTTCATAGTCATAGTTGTTACCTCATGTTCTGAACCCTTTGCGGCACACCACTCAGCAGGCCGCTCCGGTGTTCGTGAGTTATGCGCCACTCTGTCTAACCACTCGGCCACAAGAGCACAGTGACGCTTGCCCGGAAAATTAGCAAGGACCGTGCCAAAGGCGTTTTTGAGAGGGTTTGAGGGCAAAAAGCGCGCTTTTTGCCCCTGAAAATTCTCAAACACGGGAAAATTCCTTTCTCATTCTTGATAATGAGAGAGGATTTTGGTTTCTCGTCTCTGGTTTCCCGTTCGCGCATATTCATGCACGAAGAAATATGATTTGCTATAATGATTTTGCTAATTACAAATTAGCGAGCTTGACTATTGCCATTTAGCAACATCGGGGAGGTCAGCAATGATAACGATGGATGAGTTGCGGAATGTCGCCGCAAAGCAGCGCAAGGCTGAAATGCGGCGCGATTCGGGATTGGAGCGGAAAATCGACTTCCCTGATGAAATTCTCAGCACACACGCCCTTGTTCTTACTGGGGTCCGTCGCTGCGGGAAAAGCACGGTCATGACCCAGCGAATACGAAAATCCGACGATGCGTGGTTCTATCTGAAGTTCGACGCGCCGGCACTTGTGACGCTGGAACTGTCAGACTCCGCCAAACTTGACAGCGTCATCGAGGAAACAGAGGCGAGACGTCTCTATTTAGACGAAATGCACGAACTGGAGGGATGGGAACTCTTCGTCTTGGAGAAGATTGACGAAGGGTATCGCATTTGCGTAACTGGCTCAAATGCCGCTTTGCTCAAGGGCGAACGGGCTAGCAAATTGACGGGACGCCATATCTCCCTTGAGCTTTTCCCGTTCTCCTACCACGAGTTCCTCGCCTACTGCAAGACCAAGCCCGGGCGCGGAAGCGTTGAAGAATATCTCGAGATTGGAGGATTCCCGAGATTCGTTCAGACCCGCGACGAACTCCATTTGCTTGAACTATTCGACGACATAGTCTACCGCGACGTGATTGTCAGGCACGGCATACGCGACGTGGCCGCTGTGAAACGACTGGCGGCCTACCTCGCCGAGAATCCAGGTTGCCGCTTTTCGGCGAGCAGGATGCTCCGGCCCCTCGGCGTTTCAAATGCCTCCACTGTAACCCAGTGGTGCGACTGGCTTGAAGATGCGTACCTGTTCTTCTTCGTGCCGAAATACTCGGATTCAATGAGGGCTCAGCTCGTCAATCCCCGGAAAACATACTGCGTTGACACCGGCATGCTCCAAACGGTCTCCACAAGAACCGTGTTCAATGACGCACTGCGCTTTGAAAATCTTGTCTTCCTCGCTCTTCGAAGAACATACCGAGAGATCTTCTACTACGGCGAGGAGGACTGCGAATGCGATTTCATCGTGTTCTGCAGACACTCCGCGGCTATGGCGGTGCAGGCTTGCGTCGAACTCCATTCGCATGACCTAGATCGCGAATTAAACGGGGTTCGCGCCGCAATGTCCCGGTTTGGTCTTAAGGAGGGCTGGATTGTGACATTGGAACAGAATGACTCCTTCAATGTGGCAGAAGGCATGGTCCATGTCGTTCCATTCTGGAGCTTCTGCCATTGACGCGCGTGGCGGCCACATTTGATATAATGTTACTTCACGCGCCCGCAGGGGCGAGAACCCTTTTTAACACAACATTTACCAAGAGGTGCAGCAATGCCCAAGTTCAACAAGAAGTCATCCTCGGCCGATGCGGCCGCCTTCGAGGCCATGCTCAACGCGCAGTTCTCCGGTTTCCGCACAGGGTTCAACCCGGGCGAACGCGTCCAGGGCAAGGTCCTCGCCGTGCGCCCGGGATACGTCGTCCTCGACGTCCACGCCAAGAACGAGGGCCTCGTGCCGGCAGCGGACTTCGCCGACGAGCGCGGCCGCGTCACGGCCAAGCCGGGCGACGAGGTGACCGTCTCCTTCGTCGCCGTCCAGAACGGCGCCTTCCTCTTCTCCGCGAAGGGCGCGGCGGCGGCGATTGACCAGACGCTCGCCCAGGCCTTCGAGTCGGGCCTGCCCGTGGAGGGCAAGGTGCAGTCGGAGGTCAACGGCGGCTACGAGGTCACCGTCGCCGGCCACCGCGCCTTCTGCCCCTATTCGCAGATCAACCTCTTCCGCCAGGAGGGGGCCGTCTACGTTGGACAGACCTTCCCCTTCGTCGTACAGGAGTACGATCCCGAGGAGCACAACATCGTCGTCAGCCGCCGCGCCCTCCTCGAGCGCGAGCGCGACCGCCAGCGCGAGGAGCTCAAGGCCGAGCTTGTCGCGGGCGTCACGCGCTCGGGCAAGGTGACGCGCATCACCGATTTCGGCTTCTTCGTCGACCTCGGCGGCGTCGAGGGCCTTGTCCCCATGAAGGAGCTCAGCTGGCGGCGCGACGTCAAGCCGTCCGACGTGGTGAAGGAGGGCGACAGCGTCGAGGTGCTCGTCCGCGAGGTCGACTGGGAGCGGAACCGCATTTCGCTCAGCCTGCGCGCCGCGCAGACCGACCCCTTCGACACCGTTTCCGCCCGCTGCCCCATCGGCTCCGAGGTCACGGTCAAGATCACGCACCTGGAGCCCTTCGGCGCCTTTGCCGAACTCGAGCCCGGCGTCGAGGGCCTCATCCCGATCAGCGCCCTCGGCAACGGCCGCCGCATTTCGCGCCCCTCCGAAGTCGTGAGCGAGGGGCAGGAGATGCTCGTCCGCGTCGAGAGCATCGACCGCGACCGCCGCCGCATCAGCCTCCGCCCCGTCGACGCGCGCCTCGCCGCGCTCAATCCCGACTCCTTCGCCCCCGGCACGAAGCTCGAGGGCATCGTCGAGTCCTACACGACCTTCGGCGTCTTCATCCGCCTCTCCGAGGAGAAGACCGGGCTTCTGCACATCAGCGAGACCGGCATCCCCAAGGGGCCGAACCCGCTCGCGAAGCTCGAGCAGGCCTACCCGCACGGCTCGAAGGTCGAGGTCGTCGTCAAGGCCCACGACGGCGGCAAGATCTCGCTCACGAAGCCCGAGAACTGGAACCCCAACGCCGAAGCCGAGGAGGCGCAGGCCATCGCCGAGTTCCGCAAGGCCACGACCGCGCCCTCCGACCTGGGCTCGCTCGGCTCCCTCTTCGACTCCCTCAAGCTCTAAAGGACGCGCCATGGACATCCCCATCCACTTCTGGACCGGCAAGAAGCCCGTTCCCGAAATCGAGGCCTTTCTCCGCCGCCCCGCCTTCGACCCGAAGGCCGAGGCGATTGCCGCCGAGCTTCTGGCGGATGTCCGCGCCCGCGGCGACGCCGCCGTCCTCGACGCGGCCAAGCGCATCGACGGCGTCTCCCTCCGCCTCCACGACATGCTCGTCTCGGACGAGGAGATGGCCGCCGCCGAGAAGGGCGTCTCGGCCGAAGTCCGCCGGAATGTCCGCGAGTCTCACCGCCGGGTCGCCGCCTTCGCGAAGGCGGGCCTCCGCAAGGACTGGCACATCGCCACGAAGCACGGCGGTCGCCTCGGCGAGCGCTTCCTGCCGCTCGACCGCGTTGGCGTCTACATTCCCGGCGGAACGGCCCCGCTCGCCTCGACGGCGATCATGACGGCGACACTCGCGAAGGTCGCCGGCGTGCGCGAGATCGTCGCCTGCACCCCCTGCGGGCGCGACGGCAAGGTCAACCCCGTCCTCCTCTTCGCGCTCAAGGTCGCGGGCGCGACGGAGATCTACCGCGTCGGCGGCATCCAGGCCGTCGGCCTCATGGCCTACGGCACGAAGACGGTCCGCCCCGTGCAGAAGATCGTCGGCCCGGGCGGCGCCTTCGTCACGGCCGCCAAGCGCCTCGTCTACGGCCACGTGGCCCTCGACCTCGTCGCGGGGCCGAGCGAGATCTGCGTGATCGCCGACCGCCAGTCGCCCCCCGCCTGGCTCGCCGCGGACCTCCTCTCGCAAATCGAGCACGGCACCGGCCATGAAAAGGCCCTCTTCCTCACGGACGACGCCGACCTCGCCAAGTCCGTCGCCGACGAGGTCCTCCGCCAGCTTCCCGGCCTCCCGCGCGTCGGGCGCATGGCGCCGACAATCGAGAACGGCGGCCTCATGCTCGTCGTCGCGCCCGACCTCGACAAGGCCTGCGAACTCGCCAACGCCTTCGCCCCCGAGCATCTTGAAATCATGGCGGCGAACGCCCGCCGCTACGTCTCGAAGCTGACGGCGGCCGGCGCCATCTTCGTCGGCCAGTGGACGCCCGAATCGGCCGGCGACTTCGCCGCCGGCCCGAGCCATGTGCTGCCCACGGGCGGCGCGGCCGCCAAGTTCTCCGGCCTTACGGTCGAGGACTTCCGCCGCCGCACGAGCCTGATTGAATACGCGCGCGACGACCTCGTCGACGCCCTGCCCGTCATCAAGACCTTCGGCGACATCGAGGGCCTCGACGCCCACACCCGCTCCGCGACGATCCGCGTCGAGTCCTGACGGGCCTGACCCGGCTTCGAGCCCCGAGTGCCGCGATTGACACGTCCCGGGGCTTGTGCTACTCTAATCGCGGAAGTAACAGGCGTCGTTCCGGCGCCGCCCGATCCCAAGGAAGGCCACCATGAAAAAGAACACCCGAAAGACTACGTTTGCCCTTTGCTTCTGCAACCGCGGCTTCATGCCCGGCGAACTGATTCTCGGCGCCCGCCGCGAGGTCGCCCAGGCCGTCGAGGACGCCGGCTACGCCTCGATCATGATGGACGAGAAGGCCACGCGCTTCGGCGGTGTGGAGACGCGCGACGAGGGACGCCTCTACGCGAAGTGGCTCGCCGAGCACCGGGGCGAGTACGACGGCGTGATCTTCTCCATGCCGATCTTCGCCGACGAGAACGGCGCCTTCGAGGCCCTGCGCGACGCGGGCGTCCCCATCCTCCTCCAGGCCTACCCCGACGAAATCGGCAAGATGGACTTCGCCCACCGCCGCGACGCCTTCTGCGGCAAGTTCTCGGTCACGGACGTCTTCACGCAGTGCGGCATCCCCTTCACCGTGCTCAAGCCCCACGTGGTGCATCCGCTGTCGCCGGATTTCCGCGCCAACCTCGACGAGTTCGCGGCGATCTGCCGCGTCGTCGGCGGCATGAAGCGCTTCTCCATCGGCTGCATCGGCGCGCGCACGACGGCGTTCAAGACGACGCGCTTCGACGAGATCGCCCTGCAGAAGTACGACATCACCGTCGAGTCGTTCGACCTCTCCGAACTCGTCTTCAAGGTCCAGAACCGCAAGGTCGACAAGGCCGTCGCCGCCAAAGTGAAGCGGCTCCGCGCATACACGAACTGCTCCCAGGTCCCGCAGGACCGCATGGAGACCCTCGCCAAGATCTCCTGCACGATCGACGACTACATCGAGGAATACCACCTCGACGCCATCTCCCTCCGCTGCTGGAACGAGATGGAGACCATCCTCCGCGTCTGCCCTTGCGTCCTCCTCTCCGAACTCAACGACCGCGGCATCGCCGCCTCCTGCGAGATCGACCTCTGCTCGGCCATCACGATGCGCGCGATGCT
>JAEEGL015675053.1_pt1 | contig 12337 bp, 14 predicted proteins | sample 9134231 | NCBI WGS metagenome assembly JAEEGL01 (sample SAMN16246548, study PRJNA631951) | gut metagenome | biome: gut microbiome; feature: rumen; material: fiber-attached | host: Bos | place: Iran: Karaj | collected 2018-10 | reverse complement strand
AGCCTGAATGAAGAAGAGCTTGCCGGCGTGAGCGGCGGAGCGTTAAATGCGCGTGAAGCGGATCATTCCAGATATGGAGTAAGACAGGCGGTCAACAGCGCAGTCACAAGAGAACAGTCTGTACCCGCAGGCGTCGGAACGCAGCCTCATTTCTGCAAGAAATGCAACACAACTACCACTCACAATGTATTTTCCGGCGGCCGCATGGTATGTTCGGTGTGCGGAACGCCGCCCGTGCTCTGATAATTATCTGCATGTAAAAGAAAAGGCCCTGCGTCGCAGCAGAGCCAAAACGGAGTTGAGGGGATTTGAACCCCTGCGCCGGACGAGCCGACCTACCGGATTTCGAATGTTTTGCACCATGATTTATGATGCGAAATGTACATCAGATTTATGACAGATTGAAGCATATAGAAAGTGCTTCAAATCCGCATGGATACTAAGAAAACTTAATAACATATTGATTTTACTGAACTTCGACAGAAAACTGCCGGAGTTCTTTTTTTGGACAAATGGAGAGAATTTGAGAGAGAACAGGAGAGAAATAAGGCACTTGTGGTAGAGAAAGGATTGCAATGCCAGATTATGAAGAATTAGTCAGAAAACTGAAAGCCAGGTATGGAGATTACCTCATGCAAAAAGAATTTTGTATGGCTGCAGGTATATGTCCAAAGACAGCCTATAAGCTCACAAAAAACGGTGAGATTCCTTATGAGAGAGTCATAGATGGGCACCTGCATTATTACAGGATAAGAGCAGGAGATGTAGCTGCCTATATGGTCAGACGTTCTGCAGAGCATGAGATTCCGGTATGTAACGATTTGGTAACAGCATTGGAAATCATTCTTGGTACAGAACCGGATGTGGTCAGTGTGAAACATGCTGCTCTGATCACAGGTATGCATAAGAACACTGTCCTGCGGTGGATAACGCAAAAGAAGCTTAATGCAGTTATCAGTAGGGGCGAGAACTTCATACCAAAGAAGGAGCTGATTGTTTTCATAAGATCAGATATCTTTTGGAAGGCAAGAAGCTGTTCGCTTCAACGTGAAGTTATAAGGGCATTTTCCCTTTGGTATCAAGAGAGAACAGAGGATTTAAGAGGGAGGTATGAGAGGCATTGAATAATGAATTAGAGGAATCAAGACTTATGAATGCAAAAGAGGTGGCGCATTATCTGGGGATTGGCCGCACCAAGGTCTACGCAATGTTTAGTGAACCGGATTTTCCATGTATTCATGTAGGGAAAATGAAGCGGGTAAGGAAGAAGGATCTTTTGGAGTGGCTTAACAAGGCTGCCGGGAGAAGAAAAACCGGAGGAGTACAAGGTGATAGTAACATCGGGAAATAAAGCTGTAGATACAGTAGGTCAGATGAATTTTACCGGGAATATCATTCCGCCAATTTGGTGCAAAAAAATCTGTTTTGCCAATGGGAAGCCAAACCTCAATGCAACCATTATCCTGTCAGATATCGTGTACTGGTATCGGCCGAGAGAGATCAGGGATGAGAATACAGGGGCTCTGGTCGGGTATGAGAAGAAGTTCAAGGCAGACCTTCTGCAGAGAAGCTATCAGAGTTTTGCTGACCAGTTTGGCATTTCTAAACGCCAGGTAAAAGATGCTTTGGATTTATTGGATGATATGGGAGTTATATACAGAGAGTTCAGAAATGTTGAGACACAGGGAGGAACACTTTTCAATGTTATGTTTATTGGTCTGAATCCGGAGAGACTTTCTGATATTACTTTCAATTGCGAGGATGATCATGAAGATGATGAAACCCGCATGGATTCTAATCAGCGTAGGGGGTCCTACGTTTCATCGGAGGAGGGTGGTACGACAGAATGCAGGAGGATGGTACATTCAAACGTAACACCCCCTACGATGGATGTAGGGACAAATACAGAGAATACTACAGAGATTACTACAAGAGATTACAACAATCCTATCAATCCATCTGCAGAGGGTAAGCTCTTTGTTTATGGTCCTGGAGAATCTACCGGTACTACAAGACAAGATCTGATAGATGGGATTGATGATGTGGGCGATATCAAGACCTACAGGGAAATAGTCAGGGAAAATATTGACTACGACCATCTTATCAGTTCGCAAAGAAATGACTCTGATAGGAAAAGGGTAGATGAAATCTTTGAGATCATCTGTGATGTGGTCTGTTCTACCAAGGAATTCATAAGAATTGGAGGAGAGGCGAAGCCTTTGGAAGCAGTGAAGTCAGTATATCTAAAGCTGACCAGTGACCATATCGAGTATGTCATGGAATGCATGGATAAGGCCAGGGGAGAGATCACCAACATCAGGGCTTATCTTATAACGGCATTATATAGATCCCTGCAAACCGCTGAGAACTATATAAGCCAAAAAGTAACTCACGGGCAGTATGAGTATGCTCTTAATAACTTGGATAACGGAGGAGAATTAGCATGATACAGAATATTTCAGATTATAAGCAGGTAATCATAGGGGTTGACCATGGCTATGGCAACATGAAGACCAGACATGTGGTATTCAAAAGCGGCGTAAAGGCATATGGGGAGGATCCGGTGATAGCGACCAATATATTGCAGCTTGATGGCATGTACTATGTCATCGGTGAGAATCATAAGGTCTTCATTGCCAATAAAGATGGGGACAAAGACTATTTTATACTTACTCTGGCTGCAGTTGCAAAAGAACTTGAGGTAAGAGGACTAAGGTCGGCAGATGTGGTCCTTGCGGTAGGACTTCCTCTACATTGGATGTCTAAGCAAAAGGAATCCTTCAGGGATTACCTGATGAGCAGAAGAGAAGTCAGTTACAGGTTCTGTGGAAAGTATTATCACATCAAAATTTGTGATGTTGCAGTTTACCCACAGGGATTTGCTGCCATAGCAGCTTGTATTGATAAATATAAGGGAGTACACATGCTTGCGGATATAGGAAATGGAACCATGAACACTCTTGTTATTACGAATGGACGCCCGGTATCGGATAAAAAGTACACCGACAAGATCGGAGTTCAGCAGTGTGTAAAGAGCATAATGAATGAGGTCCAGGCTGAATGTGGAAAGGTCCCGGATGAGAGTGTTATTGAGGACTTTCTTATAAATGGAACTGCTGAGGTTTCCGAAAGGATCCAGACAGTAATGAGAAAGGAAGCAATCAAATATACGGAGATGATCTTTGATAAGCTCAGTGAATATGAGTATGATCCGGAGCTTGTAAAGCTTCATATTATTGGAGGCGGTGGATGCCTTATCAGGAATTTTGGAAAATATGATGCTTCAAGTGTAGAGATCATTGATGACATCTGTGCAACGGCGAAGGGTTACGAAGAACTCTATAACGCGCAGCATCAGTTAAGGAAGGGAGCTTAAGCACTCTTTCGTGGGGGAGAGACATGAAGGAAAAGAGATTGAGTATCAGATTTCGTATGGATAATCCACAGGACAAAGAGGCCTGGGACATACTCCAAAGGATCTCTGAAGAAGATAACACATCCAAGAATGCAGTTGCACTTAGGTTGATATGTAAGGGTGCAGTAAGCGCTGAGGTTAATGATAATGCATCGTTAGTTCTGATTGCTGAAAGAATTGCAGATCAGATTGCCAATAAGCTGGAATCCGGCAAAATGCAGATCAAAGGTATACCGGCATCCGAAAATAAAGCCACATCAACGGTGATGTCAGGAAATGAACCACAGATTGATGAATTTAGGGCTATTAGCAAAGATGCCCTTAGCTTTCTTGATGAATTTTAATGTGGCATCACTTTGGAGCCAGCTTGAAAAACCATATGGCATCAAATTGATGCCATGAGAGCAAAAGCTGAGTTGCTCGCTTAGGCGAGGCGATTTACCAGAAATGAAATCGGCGCTGTACGCCCCGCTTTCATTTCTTCCCGGATCGGACGATGTCTGCCATGAAAATATTGCAAACAGTCCCCCGGACTGTTATGCCATATTTTCATCTGCCGGTATGTCGAGGCAAACAACATTCCTGGCGGAACGATGTTTACACACTCCATCACGGCATCAGACATCTTCCGTTCCGGGCAAATCGCAAGACCACATATTCTTCCATCGCCCGCCGCGCCGCCCAACACTGGATGCCATATCGGCGATGGAGAAATATGGCAAGTTTCGCAAAGTGGCAAGCCACATTGCACCGGAAGGCGCTTGCCAGCGCTTCCTAAACTTGCCAGATGGGCCTTGCCCCCTTGGAACCCCCAGCGAGGTCTATCCGACCTCTGCACTCCGGAGCCGACTATCTGCCATTCGAAGAAAGAATCATCCCCCGGATAATTCTTTTTCAAATGGCAAACAGTCTAGAGGCGCTGCCTCTGCACTCCGCCAAAGGGTTTCGGCCCTTTGGAAACCTACGAAAACGAAAGGACGTTTATGCATGGCAAAACGCAGAAGAAATAAAGCAGTCACCATACGAATGAATGATACTGAGTATGATGATCTGCAGAATAAGGTCAAAGAGTCAGGTTTGACGCAGCAGTCATATATTATCAGTGCAATAAAGGGATCAACTATAGCGTCATCCGAAGAAATATCAGTGATAAAGGATATCAGCAGAAGCTTTGCTGATCAGGATAGGCAGCTACGCGGACTGGCAACAAATGTTAATCAGATGGCGCATGTTGCTAACGGTCAGGGACTATTACCAACAGTGGAAAAACTGGATGAAATCTCGGACAAGATTTTGGAATTCCGAAAGGAGGACGACAGAAGATGGCTATTAATAAGGCAGTCAGTAAGCCCGCTAAAAGTCATGGCGCAATGAGAAATACAATAGAGTATGTTCTTCGTGAGGATAAGGTTAAGGAAGGTTACCTTGATGTCATAGGTCCACATCTGGAGCAGGAAATTACCAGTGATATGGTGTACAGAAGCTGGATTCAGGAGAAGGAGATATGGGACAAAGATTCTGAAAGAATGTGTGCGCACAATATTATAAGCTTTCATAAAGATGAACAGATCACTCCTGCTGAAGTGTTGGAAATAGGAAGGGCTTTCACGGAGAAGTTCTTCCCTGATTATCAGAGTGTTTTAGGAGTCCATCAGGACAAGGACCATTTACACTGTCATATTGTGACTAACACTGTTTCCTACATGGATGGAAGAAAACTCCATCAGTCAAAAAAGGACTTGGAGTTGCAGAAGGTTTTTACCAATAATCTATGTCGTGAAAGAGGACTTCATGTTGCTGAGAAAGGCCATCACTTTGATGGCTCCCTCATTGAGGCGGGAGAGATTATCACGTGGGATAAGAATACTTACAGACTGCTTACCAATAAGTCAAAGAAAAGTTTTGTTGCTGACTGTGGCATAGCCTTGATGGAAGTTATCCCGAAGTCAGCCAGTAAAGAAGAATTTATTTCCGGCATGGCAGAAAAAGGATGGTCGGTGAAGTGGGAAGACAAACGAAAGCACATAGTGTTTGAAAATGAGAATGGAGACAAAGTTCGTGACAGCAAGATAGAAAAGACCTTTTCAGGTTTTCATGTAAACAAGGAGGCTTTGATAAATGAATTTGAAAGACAGAATGAAGTCAGACTCGGAACCGCAGAAGATATCGGGGACAGAGTTGACTCTGGAGAACCGGAATCAGAATACCTCCAGCAATACTATGCAGAAGTCGAGTCAGCAATCGCTGGAATCACTGGTGGCGGTTCAGGCGGAAGCGATACAGAAGCAGGCATTGGAGATAGAGTCTCTGAAGAGTCAGATACAGACACTCTCATCAGAGAAGTCAAAGATGACATCGCTATTAGCAGAACTCAGGACAGAGCTATCATCAGTTCAGAAAACAAATCAGTCGCTCGCGAAAGAGAACGACGACTTGAGGAACAACGCAGGGCTCTTGAGCAGGAAAGAGCAAGAGAAGATCGAAAGAGATCTCGCGGACACTCTGGTCCTTCTCTCTGAAACAAGGAAACTCGTTGAGATGTCAAATGTAGAAGCCGTTCTATCAGCTCAGGCAGCCCAGGTGGCTGCCGAGCGTAAAGCAAAGAAGGACATTGCTGATTATAAGGAGTTTGCTGATGAAAAAATAGCTTCCGCTATGAGCGACAAAAGCACTGCTATCCGGCTGGCAGATGTAAGGACAAAGATTTCTGAAAAGAATGAAAAGATAGCGTGGAGTTCCCTGGTAGCGATTCTATTATGTTGCCTCGTTGCCAATCCGGTATTCTTATATGATTTACGGGATTTTATCATAGTCCCTGTTGAGTGGGCGCTTAATAGCATGATTGATTATGTGGACTGGTTGAGAAAACCATACTACTCCGATAATTTGAATGGTGCTAATCATCTTTATGCTTATTCTGATGGAATGGCATGGATGCTCAGAATCACTACACCAATACTTATAATCATGATTACAGTAGGAGCTTGCTATGTCATATGCCAAGCTGTGAGGTATTATCAAAGGCGATGGTGCAACCTGTCACTGCGAGTGAGCCTGATATCCTTGGGAGCAATCATTGTATTCGGAGCAGGTATTCATAGCCTTATGAACATAAACCTTGTCCTTCTGCTGCTCATCATTCAGGGAGTGTATTTGATGGTGCTATTCTATCTTGATGATTATTTTGAAACTCGAAACAGGACAAACTACTGGATAAAAGTGCAGAGGGCATGACAAGAATGAATATCTATATTAAACTGTTATAAAAATTTAATAGGTTAATTCCGCCTGAGTAGTTGTTATTTTTGTAGCAAAATGTTACACTTAACTTGCCAAAGGAGAAATCCTTTCCACGGAAGTGGGTATCTACATTAAGGAGCGATGTAGCGGTGTACTGGCATCGTCAACAACTATCACTAACGGAAGCACCCGTAATTATGCCAGGTAAGTGAGAGGCTTACAGAGTTGGGATAGCAACTTAATAACCAGCTATTTTGATTTATGATGACCGTGAATCATTTCACGGTCATTTGTTTTGGGAGAGAGTATGATTCTTAAGAAGGATCTTATTTTGTTGCAGCAGGCTATTAAAATATATGATAGAAGAGCTGGTAAGCAATACCTGATATCTTATAGGACAAATAAAAATCATCATGCTAAAGTAATTGAATTGTCAATACGTGAAGGGAACTTTTGGCATCTTGTCGGGTGCAAGGTCAATCAGGAATGCGATGGACATGTTGTTTACCAGGCATGTTTAGAAGGAAAAGATGTTTCGGAAAGCCTATCTTATACAAGAAGATCACAGGATTTGAAGAAAAAGGCAGATATATTTTGCAAGCTCTTTGATTTCATTGAAAATGCTAAGATACTAAGAATAGCGAGCACGGAGAATGCACCTGAAGCTGCAATGTTTTGTGTTGGCGCTGGGACTGTTGGAGGATTAATAGGATATGATAAAGTTTCAAAATATCATATTCCGAAGACTACGCAAGAAAAATCCATTTTTGCTTTGGACAAGAATGCCAGTGACAAGATATTTCTGGTACTGAGCAAAAGTGATGAATCAGAAATATATGATGTGATGGAGTACTCAATTAGCAAGGATCATGCTGGTGAATTATGCGCAGAATTGATGGATTCTTATAGGATTTCAGAAGATCTATGTGATACTAAGGTAAGTGGGAGGCTTACAGAGTTGAGGTAGCAACATAATAACCAGCTGTTTTGATTTATAATGGGGAGATTACATTATGTAAATAAATATCAGAATTATGCAATGATGATGAAAATGGAGTGCAGAATAGCGCAAAATTCATCTGATTTATGATTGTAATGCAAATAGTTGTAAAGTAGAATCAAGATGTGCACAAATGTACACATCTTGATTTTTGTTGTTTTTTTATGAAAGAAAGAGGTTCTATATGGCTGAGAAATTTACGATTACTACAAAAAAGTATAAAGGAGAAACATCAACGGTTACTACCAGATTACCTGCAGAGCTTATTGCAAAAATTGATGATACGGCAAAGAAAACCGGAAGAAACAGAAACGAAATTGTTCAAAAATGTATTGAGTATGCATTGGATAATCTTGAAATAAGCGAAGGATGAGGTGAATTATGGCTATAACAAGTGTTTTGAAGTATGAAGGTGATAATAAGACATTTGTGTGGAAGCATCCCACACAGGATTTCTTTTCTAAGATTACCCTTGAAGATAAAGTTGGAACAGAGTTTGAACCCTATATTTTTGCTGCCTTGCATTCAGCAAAAGTGATGGTCGTAGTAGGTACGAGCAGGGAAAATTTAGACTCTGTTTGGGTTAAGAATGAATGGAGCAGATTTCTTGCTCTTATGAAGAAAGATAAGAATAAGGTCCTTCTTCCGTGTTATAAGGATATGAATCCGTATGACATGCCGGAGGCTCTGTCGGTACTTCAGTCATATAACATGGCTTCGATAGGTTTTATGCAGGATCTGGTAAGAGGAATAGAAAAAATACTTAAGCCAATTCAGAACGGTTTTGCACAAATATCTCCTGGGATCGATATCAGTGCGTTAAAGAAAAGAATCCACGTTTTTTTAGACAATAGAGATTTTAAAAGCGCTAATGAGTATTGTGACAAAGTTTTGGATGTTCTCCCTGAAGATGGGGAAACATATGCGTTGAAACTTTGCTCAGAAGTTGGTGTTGATTCTTTCGATAAGCTTCAGGAATCTAAGTATTCATTTGAGAGCAGCTCGTCTTACAGCAATGCCATTAGATTTAGTGATGAACAATTAAAGGATATGCTGGAAAATGCATGCGCAATAGTAAAAGAACGTGATAGAAGGAAAAAGAAAAGAAGAGCTGTCTTTTTAAGCATGGCAAGGATATAATATTATATTCGAAAAGATATAACATAATGATTTGCTTGTTGTAATGAATTTAGAGCATGATCAGTGTTTATTGAAAATACAATCCTTGTCGAGAAAAGAGTAATCTTAGCTTCTGATTCTCCATTATATTCAAGGCTGAGATTAGAAGCTTTTGGACAACCATATATATTTTTAGAAGAACGCTAAGATAGCTGGTTGAAACACTGGATTTTGTGGAAAATCAACCATAAATCAGCGCGAACAGTTTTTAGTTGATATGGCATCATGATGTTTGCCACAGGATAGGAGATAGTATGGGATAATCAAAATGAGCTACCTGGCATCATCAGCCAAGTAGCTCATTTGCTTTTTCTATAAACTCTTTTACTACATCATTTTTTTTGTCATCATCGGCATTATCGTAAAGCTTAGTATATGCGTCATGTAGCTCCATAAGCTGTGGGCTCAGAGGAGTATCTGCTGGAACAGTTCCTCTGCGGATGCGGCCATATAGACGGTTATATGCCTTGGTATAGGCGTTATGTAAAGGGTGCTCGGCAGTACGCTTTTTGTAATATCTTCTGCTGACATATTCGTTACATGGAACGTTGAATTTTTTATATGGTCTAGTGCAGCATTCTTGTACGGTGAAGAATCTGGTCTTGAAATATCCCCCACAGAGATCACAACGTCTGAAGACATACTTACATACCAGCATGTTTCTTATCTCGTCTACAATAAGATCTTCGATAGTAAATATACTGGTTTCCTCATACTCTTCTCCGTAATATGAAACCTCTGGTTTGCAAACGAAGGAGTAGAAGCTTGTCCAATCGCTATCTCCAATAAACTGCTCGAGGTCGCTGTCTTTCATCTTCATTTTTTTTGATGAAGGCATAACCGGGGTGTTCAAATAATTGTCGATACTGGAATGACTGCAGTATAATTCGTATTGTTCATATATGTCATTGGGATCAACCTTGTATTTGAACAGATCATCTACCAGGAAGACGTTTTCGCAGAATTCTCTTGCTTTGGTGTAGACTTCTGGGAAAAACTCAATAAATTCGCCTATTCGGTTTAGGTTGTGAGAAATACTTGGGATAAAGAGTTTTAAATACTTTTTCCGGCGAACACAGTAATAAAGACCGGAAAAAATGTTATATACGTCCGGTAAAATGGTTATCATCATAGGGGAAAGCTCTACTGCAGAGCGTATTATTGAATAAGTCTCATCTACAACCCTGTTGACATCCGATGGCTTATAGGCTTCGTAAAGCTTCAAGAGATCTTCAGATGAATCAGCCTGTTTTACCGGGAGGATATCAGCTAGTTTTTTTAACTGATCATATGCCCTTAACGTAGAATCTTCATCCTTGGTATTATAATCAAGGATGGTCATCAGAGCATCTCCGGGAGATGCATCTTTTAATATGTAATGTTGTTCCTGTTCTTTGCCATCGTCATCTGAAAAACTCATGATCAGGGATTCACTGTGAGTATTCTTGTTAAACAGATAATCCACAGAGCAGTATTCATATTTCTTAGGCAGTTCTTTGTCAAATATATCCATAGATAATTACCTCTAACCATGACCAATCTATAAAGATACGATACCACTAGGAATCGAAAAAGGCAATGAATTTTGACTTGACACATCGTGGTACTGAGTGATACCATTTATACAAGTCAAAAAGTATATGGGATTTAAATTCTTGACGCAGAAAGGGGGGAGAATATGGACGAGTATGCAGAGCGTTCCTATAGAAATTTCTTTACCGATTATCCTGATGTGGTATCGGTAGAGGATCTGAGTCACATGCTTGGCATATGCAAGGTCAATGCTTATCGCCTTATAAAAGACGGATCCATAAAGAGCCTGAAGATAGGCGGCTTGTACAGGATTCCTAAGAGAGCAATCTTCATGTATGTTGAAAGTGCTGCGTAACAGATACCACGAGAAAGGGGGCGATAGATGTGGTGGCAGGACACCTTTCAGTTAAGAAAGGTTATTACTATTGTGTGCTCAACTACAAGGACGAATATGGCAAGCGCAAGAACAAGTGGATATCTACAGGCCTTCCTGAGAAAGGAAACAAGAAAAGGGCTGAAGAGATTCTGATTGAAGAGAGAAGAAGTTTTATTCCACCCAGACAGATAACAGATGCAAGTATGTTATTTGCGGACTTTGTCAGTAAAGTGTGGCTTCCATCAATCAGGAACAACATTGAGATCACGACCTATTCTAGTTATCAGGGAATTGTCACTAGCAGAATTGATCCGTATTTCAGAAATTCAAAGGTCACGCTGGAAGATCTTAAGCCAAAGGACATTCAGGAGTTTTACACGCTACAATCGCAGCGGGTTAAGCCAGCAACAGTCAAGCATTATCACGCTGTTATTCATGAAGCGTTGGAGCAGGCTGTGAACCTTGAGATGATTCCTTACAATCCATCGGAACGGGCTGCGATTCCAAGGAGCCAGCAGTTTATTTCAAACTTCTATACAGCAGAGGATGTTGAGAAACTTTTTGACTGTATCAGGGGAGATGAGATGGAAACGCTGTTTAGGATCGCGTGTTTCTATGGACTGAGGAAGAGCGAAATAATCGGCCTTAAATGGGATGCAATCAACTTTGAGGATAACACTTTTGTGGTCAGGCATACGGTCACAAGGACCAGTATTGATGGCAAGAAGCTTATTATCAGGAAGGACAGGACCAAAAGAGCTGCAAGTTATCGTACAATGCCGCTGATTCCTGAGTTTAGAGAAGAACTTCTTGCAATGAAAAGACAGCAGGAAGAGAATAAACTCTTATGTGGCAATTCTTACAATAGGGAAGATGAAGAGTACGTTTTTGTTGATGCTCTCGGAAATCTGTTTGATCCTCAGAGAGTTTACAGGCATTTCAAATGGATTCTCAAGAAGAACAACCTCAAAGATATCAGATTCTGCGAAACTAGACAGACTTCGGGAAGTATTCTTTGCCAGAACGGAGTTCCAATGAAAGAGATTCAGGAATGGCTCGGCCATAAAGAATTCTCAACAACGGCAAACTATTATGCTCATCTTGAGAGCAGCACCAAGGAACGCACAGCCAGATCAATGATCGACTGCCTGAGCTTCATGGTAAAAAAAGAAGCCTCATCCTGCGAAGATGAGACTTCAGAATCCGTCATAGAGAAGACACCTACCACAGCAACTTCTTTATGACACAATTACCACCACGGTAATTGATTAAGCGCAGAGCGTGGGATTTGAACCCACGCGCCGGGAACCGGCCTAAAGCATTTCGAGTGCTCCCTCTTAGACCTCTTGAGTAGCTCTGCATATATTGAATACGATAGTTCCGACTGGTTCATACCTGATATATAAGGAGAGAACCACAGGAGAGAACTAAAGTATATCAAACAAATAGAGAATTGAAAAGTCCAGTAAAATCAAGGGCTTAAGGAATTGCCCTATCAAATATGTAACAAGTTTTCGAATCCGGACCCTTCAGCCACTTGGGTACAACTCCGTATCACAATGATAAAAGCGCTTTGGAAAGCTAACCAAAGCGT
>JAEEGL015640849.1_pt1 | contig 12337 bp, 9 predicted proteins | sample 9134231 | NCBI WGS metagenome assembly JAEEGL01 (sample SAMN16246548, study PRJNA631951) | gut metagenome | biome: gut microbiome; feature: rumen; material: fiber-attached | host: Bos | place: Iran: Karaj | collected 2018-10 | reverse complement strand
TTTGGGTTAACTATTACACTATAGTCTCCGCTGACTTCTTCGCTCAAGGTAATCATACCGGATTTGATGGTCTGATTGGTCTTGTCAACATCAATATCAACAGTGATTGTCGGTTTGGAACCTCCGGTACCGGCAAACACCATACTTTGACCACTAATATTAGCGTTAACACCCATATGCATATTGGCCTCTTCGCTGATGCTTAAATTGCTGAAGTGCTCAACATTTTGGTTAAATACAACTTCACCGCCGCTTCCGCCGAGAATATTGATGTTATAATAACTTCCATCAACATCATCATTAAAGGTCAGAACGCCGTTATTGGTACCGGTTAAGTTCAATTCAAGTAAGGAACTGCTTGTTCCGGACATATAAATAGCATTAGACTCACCGTTAACCGTATTGCCTTCAAATAATGATGTGCCGTTATCTGCAGCTACCTGCAAATTATGCGTTGAATAAATAGCGCCGCCGTTAGAATTAGCATTACCAATAACTTTGTTGTTAATAAAGTTAGAATTGATTATACTACCCATTGAACTGTTATTATGAATGGCACCGCCACGAGCATAACCGCTGGCCGATTCTGCAATATTACCGATAAAGTTTCCCATCACGGTTCCCAACTGAGCAGCCCCACCACTCAATGAGTCATTACTTATTGCACCGCCGACGGCATATCCACTTTTTGCTTTTGCATGGTTTCCGATGAAATTACCTTTGATACTGTCTATTTGGCCATGGTTATCTACGGCACCGGCATGCACATATCCACTGCCAGTATTCTCAGCCAAGTTATTTATAAAATTACCCTCAAGGCTTCTTATAATAGCCTGTTTTCCACTATTGTTATGTGATAAGAAAATTGCCGGACCAACAGAATATGTTGATGAACTTACAACGCTATTGTTTATAAAATTACCCTGTATTTTATCAGCCACCACATCTGTGGCCCTGAAAAGAATGCCTGCACCATAGGCCGCATCGGTAGAATTTACACTATTATTTACAAAATCTGAAACAATCTCTAACCCCTCAACCGGATCTGACATACTTTTAAGCATAACTGCCGCATTCATATCTTCAGTTCCGCTGATACCGGTAAATACTTTATTGGTAACATCGTCATTAGTAAAATCATTTTCAAGTCTTTCCGATGTTTCCTCATAACCTGCCGGAGCTGTATATGTATAGTAAAAAGTTTGATCCCCGACTTGTACTTCTGTACCGGTAGAATCTGACCAACTGATGTTTGGGCCGGTTAAACTGTTTAGATAATCAGAAGTAACCTCAAACGCATTAGCCGATGTTGCTAAAAACGTTCCCGACATAAGAATTGTTGCAATTCCTGATAGTTTCATTGTTAGTATCTCCGCAATTTTTTACATATGCAGGCAAGATACCACAACTTGTTTAAGAATTAATTAATGCAAAAAAACCGCCACAAAAGGGCGGTTTTCGTTCAATTTAGAGTAAGTTATTTTACTTCTTCAAAATCGGCATCAACCACACCGTCATCTTTAGGTTGTTCGGCACCAGCTTCAGCTCCGGCACCTGCTCCCATACCGGGTCCCTGTTGAGAGCCGTTTGCCGCACTTGCCTGTTTATACATAGCTTCACCTAATTTTAATGAAGCCTGCATCAAGCTTTCGGTTTTTTCCTTAATAACAGCCGCATCATCAGCTTCCAGAGCTGTTTTCAAAGCCTTAAGCTCAGCTTCAATCGCCTTTTTGTCGGCATCAGAAATCTTATCGGCATTTTCTTTCAAAGTTTTTTCGGTAGCATGAACCAAACCCTCGGCCTGGTTACGAGCTTCCACAACTTCTTTCTTTTTCTTGTCTGCTTCGGCATTGGCTTCGGCATCTTTTACCATTTTTTCAATATCGGCATCGGACAAACCGCCACTGGCCTGAATACGAATAGCCTGTTCTTTGTTTGTAGCTTTATCTTTGGCCGAAACATTAACAATACCGTTAGCATCAATATCAAATGTAACCTCAATTTGCGGCATACCGCGCGGAGCCGGCGGAATCCCTACCAAATCAAACTGTCCAAGCAATTTATTGTCGGCAGCCATTTCGCGTTCGCCTTGGAATACTCTGATGGTAACCGCTGTCTGTCCATCTTCGGCAGTAGAGAAAACTTGGCTCTTGCGGGTCGGAATAGTGGTGTTACGGTCAATCAGTCGCGTAAATACACCGCCCAAAGTTTCAATACCCAAAGAAAGCGGAGTAACGTCAAGTAGCAATACATCTTTGACATCGCCCATCAAGACACCGCCCTGAATTGCGGCACCGACGGCAACAACTTCGTCAGGGTTAACGCCTTTATGTGGCTCTTTTCCAAAAATTTCTTTAACCTTTTCCTGAACTTTTGGCATACGTGTCATACCACCGACCAAAATAACTTCCTTAACATCCCCGGCAGTTAATCCGGCATCAGCTAAAGCCTTTTTACACGGAGCAACAGTACGATCAATCAAATCTTCAACCAAAGACTCAAGCTTTGCTCTGGTCAGTTTTATGTTGAGATGTTTAGGACCGGTTGCATCTGCGGTAATAAACGGCAGATTAACATCAGTTTGCGTAGCCGAAGACAACTCAATTTTAGCTTTTTCGGCAGCTTCTTTCAAACGTTGCAATGCCAGACGGTCATTTTTTAAATCGATACCACTTTCTTTTTTGAATTCTTCAGCCAAATAGTTAACAATACGTTGGTCAAAATCTTCACCGCCGAGGAAAGTATCACCATTGGTAGACTTAACTTCAAACACACCGTCGCCGATCTCCAAAATAGAAATATCAAACGTACCGCCACCCAAGTCATAAACGGCTATTGTACCGCTGGTATTTTTATCAAGACCGTAAGCCAAAGCCGCAGCTGTCGGCTCATTGATAATACGCAAAACATCTAGTCCTGCAATCTTTCCTGCATCTTTTGTTGCTTGACGTTGAGAGTCATTAAAATATGCCGGAACAGTAATGACTGCCTTGTCAATCGGTTCACCTAAATAAGCTTCGGCGTATTCTTTAATTTTTTGCAACACAATTGCCGAAATTTGTGATGGTGCGTATTTTTGTTCTTTTACTTCGACCCAGGCATCTCCATTGTCTCCGGAAACAATTTTGAAAGGTACTAATTTCTTATCTTTTTCAACCTCTGGCGAATCAAAACGACGTCCAATCAAACGTTTGATTGCAAACAATGTATTTTCTGGATTGGTTACAGCCTGACGTTTTGCTGCAGCACCGACCAAACGCTCATTGTCAGTAAAGGCAACAATCGAAGGAGTGGTTCTTGCGCCTTCACTATTTTCTAAAACCTTGGCATCTTTGCCTTCCATAACAGCAAAACAAGAGTTGGTTGTTCCCAAATCAATACCGATAACTTTATTGCTCATAATTTGTTTCCTTTGTTAAAACCTGTTAAAATCATTTCTACTTGGTTATATAGGAAACAAAAAAAGCCGATGCAAGAGCACCGGCAAATTTTTTTATAAATTATTTTATTCTATATCAAAACCGGTCTTGCCACTTTCGATCAAAGAAGTAACAAAAGCAAAATCATTTTGATTGCACGAATAAATACGGTACAAAATATCTCCGGCAGTTACTGATTCTCCGCTTTTTCTAAATATATCAATACCGGCTCCGGCATATTGTCCGGCACCTGCCAGAGTAGCAGCTTTGTTGATAAATGAAGTATTTATTCGTGAGATTGTTCCATCTTTGTCTGCAACGACATCTCTGGTTAGGTGTCCAAGTTGAGGAGCTTCGACTTTTCCCTGAGTTTTTAAAATCATTTCAAAGGCATCAAATGCTTTTCCGCTTTTTAATAGCTCTTTAGCAACCAAATATCCCTGTCCGCCACGTAACTTTCCATCAAATTCCAATATTCTGCCAGCCATAAACAGAGCTTTTTCTTTCAAATCATCAGGAGCGTCTTCTTTATTTTTCAAGATTTTTATAATATCTCGAGCTTCAAGAGCCGGTCCCACTCCGGATCCGATAGGCTCACTTCCGTCAGTAATAGTTACATCAACATTCAGTCCTAATCTATCACCGACATATTCAATAATTTTACGTAAATGCGTAGCTTCAGCTGAAGTTTTTATTTTCGCTCTAATACCGACTGGGATATCAATTAATAAATGAGTTATGCCTGAGGCCATTTTGTTAGCAAGCAATGAAGCTATACTGCATTCCAAAGTTGACAATCCGTTTTGCTTTTCTACTTTTGAAATCATTCGCTCGGCTTCGCAAATTTCTATTTTTTCAGCATCAACAATTGCTCCGCGACGTTCTAATACCTGTTTTTTCAGGGTTCTTGTATCAATATTAACATTGGCCAAAGTTTTCATTGTATCAAGAATTCCACTACCTGAAGAGGATGATGAAGACACAATTTTGGGCATTGGTAGACCATAAGCAGCAACGATTGCGGTAATAATCAAATCAATTTTATTGCCGGGAATATCATCTATACAATGATAATCGGCAACGATTTCTTCCGTTCCCCAATCAATAATTTTATCACCCCGCAATGCTTCTGCCAAATCTAAAATCTCATTAGGAGTAATAAAGGAATTCATTGCTACTAAAAACGATGCAATATCCATATTTGAGTATCTATGCTCAGAAATATCATTTACAATTGCGGCATAATCATTTTCACTCAAAACGTTGCCGGCAATTTTACGCCTTACGGCAGATAGAGAAGGGGCGGGAGGGGTCAGCGTTAGAGTAATTTCAGCCCCTTCAGGCAATCCCATCTGCGAAAATGCTTCTGTATTTAGCCCCAGCTCATCCGGGCGTACAATTTTGTTGTTATCTGCAATTTGCAAAAAAGCAAAAACCGGTTTTTCTCCGCCGTGAATCTCGATTCTGGTCAAAGATTTAATGTTACTTACTTTGTAAATTGAACAATCCTTATGAATATAGGCAATATTCTCATTAAAAGATCGAACAGGAACGTGTTTCAGTACAAGCATAGCCTTCTCCAAATTTAGTTACGTCAACATAATTAAGGTTTGATAATTATGCTGATTTTTTATTTTTTTCGCCTTTTGTTTCAAAAGTTGTAGCTCTTTTGTCGGTCAAAATCTGCAATATTGTTGCTAAGGTATTTTTCATTTCCGAACGATGAACTACGACATCAACCATTCCGTGTTCTCGCAAATACTCTGCTCGCTGAAATCCCTCTGGTAATTTTTCGCGAATGGTTTGCTCAATCACGCGGGGACCAGCAAAGCCTATTAAACACCCTTTTTCTGCAATATGAATATCTCCCAACATTGCAAATGATGCTGAAACACCACCGGTTGTCGGATCAGCCATTATTGATATAAAAGGTAATCCGTTTTCTTTTACATTATTTACGGCTGATGCGGTACGCGCCATCTGCATCAAAGACAAAATTCCTTCCTGCATTCTTGCTCCGCCGGAACTTGCGACGGTAATCAAAGGAATTTTATTTTTAACAGCAATTTCAGAAGCTTTAACAACGCCTTCTCCTACGGCCATACCCATTGAACCACCCATAAAAGCAAAGTCCAAAGCTGCAATTACACATTTAACCCCGCCAACATTTCCCCTTGCAACCACAATAGCGTCATTGCGGTTGGTTGTTTTACGATACGTGCGCAACCGATCGGTATATTTTTTACTATCCTTAAATTTTAGCGGATCATCAGGTATCAACTTCAAAGCAACTTCTGAATATACCCCGTTGTCAAACAACATTTTAAGGCGTTTATCCATATACAAGCGCAGATGATAATCGCATTCCGGACAGACATACCAGGTTTTTTTTAATTCTTTTGTAAACAATAACTTACCGCAATTTGGGCATTTAAGCCACAAATCATCAGCAATTTCCTTCTGTGCGGTTTTTTTTACCTTCGGACGTACAAAATCAGAAAGCCAGTTCATACATCATACCTTTATATTATAAACACCAAAAATTGTCTTGTTTTGTTTTTTTCTTAAACAATCCGGACATTTTTTGCTTAAATCTTTCTGCCATGCTGACTTTTGTGTTACCCATCATAGGAGCTTCGGCAGATTTCATGCTTTCGAGATTTTCTTTTAACCCCTCAACTTTCTCCACCAATTTCTGTTGCTCAACGTTTAATTTTTTGTTTTGACGTTTTTGCAAGCGTAAAGCTGAACGCAATGGAGAATAAGCCGCCCAAGAATCTATCTTGCCGAAGATATATCCGACCAACACCAAGGCAATTATAACTATACTCATGGCGGCTTTTATATCAAGATAAAAAGGCCACAAGCTTATTGATACCATTTCATTGTTCATAACCGCCAAAACAGCCACTGCAACAATCAAAACAATTCCGATTAAAAATCTAAAAAAACTCATGGCATTTTACCTTTCATATTTATTTATTAAGCATCTCGTACAAATGCTTTCCGGCCTTAAAGTGCGGAATATTACGCGCTTCTACTCTTAATTTTTCACCGGTACGAGGATTTTTTGCAACTCTTTCACTGCGAGAGCGTACAGAAAAAGCCCCAAAGCCTCTAAATTCAACTCTTTCCCCGTTAGCCATAGATTTAATTACGCTGTCAAGTATAACAGAAACGATTTTTTCAATATCTCTTACTGTTAAATTTGGGTTTTTAGCAGCAATTTTTTCAATTAATTCAGATTTAGTCACTTTTTTATCCTCTTCTTAATATTGTTGTTATTTGTAAGTTAGCGGTTTTTATAAAATAAATCAATAGCCGTATTAAAAAATCCATAAAATTATACGGCTTCATTATTTTGAAACAAAGATTTATCATCTTTTTCCTCAAATTCTATAGTTTCTATTTTGTTGGCCCTATTAACAATTTTTGTGCTTGAAACTCTTATATCTTCTATATCACGTGCCGATTGTTCAAAATGATGTGATAAGTTTTCTACCCTGTCATCCAAACGTTTTATATCTCCCATTAACAATCCGACCTCCTTCTGAATAATTCCGGCCTGTTTCTGCATCGTTACGTCCTTCAAAACAGCGCGTATAGTATTAAGTAAGGCCATCATTGTCGTTGGCGACACAATCCAAACACGTGCTTTGTACGATTCTTGAACTACATCCGTAAAATTTGCGTGCAATTCGGCATAAACACTTTCTGCGGGAATAAACATCAAAGCCGATTCTGCCGTTTCGCCGGCGATAATATACTTTTCTGCAATATCTTTAATATGCTTTAATAAAGAAGCTCTAAAAAATCTTTCAGCATCAGATTTTTCTTTTTCGGTAGATGCTTGCCGTAATGCCTGATAACTTTCCAACGGAAACTTTGAGTCAATAGCAATAACCCCTGGCGGATTGGGTAATTTCAGTATACAATCGGCACGTTTTTGGTTTGACAGGACACATTGAAACTCATACACAGACGGAGGCAAAGCCGATACCACTAAATCATGCAATTGAATTTCTCCAAAAGCTCCGCGAGCCTGTTTGTTTGATAATATTTCTTGCAAAGAAACGACTTGTTCAGACAATGATGAAATTTTTTGTTGAGCAGTATCTATTTTAGCCAGTCTTTCTCGTAAATTTATCAATGTTTCATTAGTTTTTGCTGCCGATTGTTGCAATCCTGTTCCTACATTTTGCGTCATTTGTAGCAACTTTTGATCGACCATATTCAACAATGAAAGTTTTTGTTCGGCAATTGCTTGCGATATTTTATTCTGTTCCAACGAAGCATACTGCGACATCTGCGCCAAACGACCAACCAATTCTGATTGGTTCTTCTCTAACTCATTGTATATTTTATTTTTTTTAATAAGCGCAACAAACATTACAACCAATGACAAAAGCATCAATGCTGCGATGATAGACAATACTATTTCAATAAAGGATAATTCCGGCATAATCACCCCTCGACACTCTCTGTTTCAAGACGCCGTCCCATTTCCAATATTTTTTGATTGCGCTGCTTTTTAAGCTCCTCTCTGCTTAATGGCAATAATTCTTGTAAATGACGGTATACAGCTTCATCAACTTTTTCTATTGCGGCAACAGTATCGCGATGAGCCCCCCCTATCGGCTCATTTATAATTTCATCAATAACCTCAAGATGTTTTAAGTCTTGTGCGGTTAGTTTTAATGCTTCGGCAGCATCTTTTGCTTTGTCCGCAGATCTCCACAAAATTGAAGCACACCCTTCGGGAGAAATAACTGAATAAATTGCGTTTTCCATCATTAAGATTCGATTGGCTGTTGCAATAGCGATAGCACCTCCGGAACCGCCCATACCGATAATAACCGAAATTAGTGGCACGCTTACGGTTAAGCATTTTTGGATTGATGAAGCGATAGCTTCTGCTTGCCCTCGAGCCTCTGATTCGATTCCGGGATAAGCTCCATCGGTATCAACAAAACAAATAATTGGCATGTTAAATTTATCAGCCAAATCCATCAGCCTTTGCGCCTTACGGTATCCTTCAGGTTTTGCCATGCCAAAGTTATATTTTACGCGTGTTTCCAAATCGACGCCTTTTTCTTGACCGATTACTACAACCGAAATCCCGTGATAACGACCGATTCCTCCAACCATTGTCGGATCATCGGCAAAAACTCTATCTCCGCATAAAGGCACAAAATCATCAATCAAAGCCTTTACATAATCAAGACATTGCGGGCGTTTAGGGTGACGAGCAATTTGTACTCTTTGCCAGGGTGTCAAATTCGCATATGATAGTTTAATCTGCCGTTCAAGCTTTAATTGTAAGCGATTCAGTTCTTTGTCGATATTAACATCGCTATCTTTTGCCAGAGCGGTTACTGTTTTGATTCTATCTTCGATTTCAACAATTTTTCTTTCAAAATCTAAAACCACATTTGTATCATCACTCATTTTCAAACTCGTTTTTTGTTTGTATTTCTATATGCAATAACACAATTCATCACAAATTTCGACAATTATTTTTGCTATATGTGAATAGCCTTTGTTTTCAAGGTGATAAACTTCAATATTTGATTGAAATGTAATTTGAAAATCATTAGCATAATAAAAAATTTGTTTTTTACCGGAGATTAAACGTGCTCACATTTAGCTTTTTTGCAACAGTATTCATTAGTATTATGTGGCTGATATATGTCAGCATTTATTTAAGTGTCCGTCTGGCCGGCATTGATTTAACATCTCTCGGACTGATGGATACTGCAATTTATACAGCCATAATTTTCTTGCCATTGGCAATTTTATGGTCAATTTGGGGGCGTTTTTATAACTTAAGTCACGAAAAGAAGTTGCAAAAACAATTACAGCTATTATCCAAACAAATAACCCAAAATCAAGAATATTCGGAAGTTATGGCTCGTATTTTGCTCAAAAACAGTCAACAACAAGTACATTCTTTTGCCTTAAGCAAGGTTGATTTATACATAAGTGAAATGAACGAAATTTTATCTGACGTTTTGCAAAGATATGAGTTTTTAGACAAGACTTATTACAGTACTGTAATCCGAACAGTTGCGCAGGGCAATCGTTGGGGATTTGCCAAAGCTGTGGTTGATTTATATAACAAAGATGCTGATTTTCAGAAAAAACTTACAAAATCGGCTCGCGCTCAACCGTTGTTGGCAGGGAGCATAACAGAATTTTGCGCCAACTATACCCGATTGTTGCGTTTGCTGAAAGACCATGATGAAGACAATATTTTACAGGAGATTATAGAAACAGGGGCGTTAGGCAAAGCTTTTGCAATTTTTGCTCCCGTGGTGCGCAGTTTGCATGAACCCGAGGCCAAAAAAGAGGTCTCCGAAATAAGGACTTATCGCGATGAAGGACCGGAGTTGCAAGATGACGAAAGATTTTTTAAGGATGACAATACCTCTGCCGATAACAACAGGATAGAAGAACCAGATATTGAAAGCTCTGTTCTGCACAGACGTCCGACGGTATTGAAAAAAATCTTTAACCGTATTATGCCTTCTCGCAGTGACACCGAAGATGAAAAAGGAAATCCTGATGCTTTTACTATGGCATTAGAACGTAGTTTTAGCAATAAAGGGATACTTGAGCAAGTTCCATCATTTTTATCATCTTCTAGCGAAGAGCATGAACAATTTCAGCCGACATTGTTGTCCTCAGGTGACGAACAACCACCGTCATTCTTATCTTTTCCGAATAGCAATACCGACCGCTCCGCTCCGTTTTTATCGCAACCGGAAGAAGACAACGCAAGATCTATCTCTTCCATTTTATCTCGTTCCGTAGAACAGGATACCGATGGATACGCCACCGCACCACAAGCTCCAAAATTTACTTTTGATAACACAAACAGAACCATAAAGAGCTTGCAAAAAGAGTGGGAAGATATGAAAAAAAGCGAATTTTCTTCTATTTCACGGGACAAAGTTGCAGATGAATAAGTTTCTCTGCATCATTACTACATTGTTTTTTATGCCGTCAATGGTTTTTGCTCGTCCGCTTGAGCATATAGCATTATACGGCGATGCCAAATATAACGGCAATTGGCAATCTTTTGAATATGTACGCTCCGATGCTCCTAAGGGCGGTCGGGTAGTTCTGCCGGCTTATGGTACTTTTGATAACTTTAACCCGTTTATTTTTAAAGGCATAGCTGCCCCGCAGGTAGCTGACTTAACGCTCGATTCGCTGGCCTTTGTTCCGGCTGATGATGTTACCGTGGCTTATCCGCTTTTAGCCAAATCTTTTGAATTAACTAAAGAGTATGTTGGATTTTTTTTGGATGAGCGAGCAAAATTCAGCGATGGAACCCCGGTTTTGGCTGATGATGTTATTTTTAGTTTTAACAGTTTAATTGAAAAAGGGTCTCCTTTTTATAAAGTATACTACTCGGATGTTGAAAAAGTTGAAAAAATCAATAATCGCCATGTCCGCTTTTGGTTTAAGCCCGGAAGCAACAACAAAGAACTTCCATTAATAATTTCACAGATTAAAATTTTTTCGGCTCATGACTGGCAGGGACGAGATTTTGCCAAACCTGAACTAAGGGCACCGTTAGGTAGCGGTCCGTATATTTTAGACAGCTACTCTCCAAATAAATATCTGATATTTAAACGCAATCCTGATTATTGGGGCAAAGATATTCCTTCTCGCCGCGGTTTTTATAATTTTGATGAAATTCGCTATGATTATTATCAAGATACGACTGTAACTCTCCAAGCTCTTTTTGCCGGTAACATTGATATGCGCGAAGAGTATATAGCCAAAATTTGGGTTACAGGCTATAATAATGATTTGGTAAAAAACGGAAAAATCGTAAAAGAAGATATTTCTCACAATAACACGGCTCGCTTACAAAATTTTGGCTTTAATCTTCGCCGGGAAAAATTTGCCGATCCCCGAGTTCGCGAGGCAATAGATTGGGCATTTAATTACGAGTGGGCGGGTGAAAATTTGTTTTATAATCAATATTCTCGTTTGTTCAGCTATTTTACCAACAGCGGGATGGAGGCGACAGACCTTCCGCAAGGTAGTGAATTAAAAATACTCAACAAATACAAAGACGAGCTTCCCGAAACCGTTTTCACAAAAGCCCCGTCCAACCCTGTCTATGCCGATGTAGAGTCTTCCCGCTCCAATCTTCGCCATGCGGTAAAATTGTTAAACGAAGCCGGCTATGATTTTGTTGACGGCAAAATGACCAACCTCAAAACCGGTGAACCGCTTGAAATTGAGGTTTTGAGCAACTCTGCCAACGGCAGCTCGTTTACTCGTGTAATGTTGCCGTTTGTCAGTAATCTTGCCAAAATCGGCATTAAGGCGGAATTTCGCAATGTTGAAGTCAACGTTTTTAAAAATCGCTTGGATAATTTTGATTTTGATATGGCCATTTTGACTTTTCCGATTAGCCAGTTACCCGGTAACGAGCAAAAAGAGTTTTGGGGAAGTTTATCTGCGGACATAAAAGGCAGCTATAATCTGCTCGGCATTAAAAATCCGGTGGTTGACAAGATAGTTGACGGTCTGGTCACGGCCCAAAACAAAGAAGACTATATTGCTCACATCAAAGCTCTTGACCGAGTTTTGTTAAACGGACATTACATGGTAATGCAATGGTATTCTCCGTACGAACGCATTGCCTACCGCAATCGTTTTGAACATAAAAAAACAGACCTTAAAGTCGGATTTCAGCCGGACACATGGTGGATAAAAGAGGACAAATAAATGCGCAGTTATATCATTAAACGCTTGCTTTTAATTCCGGTTACTCTGTTTGGTATTTTGCTCATCAATTTTGCCATTATTCAAATGGCACCCGGCGGACCTGTTGAACACGTTTTAGCCCAATACCGAGGAATGAACACCGATGCCAAGTCGCAACTGACTTCATC
>JAEEGL014842985.1_pt1 | contig 12337 bp, 12 predicted proteins | sample 9134231 | NCBI WGS metagenome assembly JAEEGL01 (sample SAMN16246548, study PRJNA631951) | gut metagenome | biome: gut microbiome; feature: rumen; material: fiber-attached | host: Bos | place: Iran: Karaj | collected 2018-10 | reverse complement strand
GCCTGTATTTCGCAGAATAATGCTAATTGACTTCTGCTGAAATCTGGTCGTTTTGGGGCATTTTTAGTGATGATAAGCACCAAATAAAGACCAAACCGCAAGGCTGTTTACCTTTTAATAAATCAAGAATATTCTTCGTTCAGATACGGAATGAACTTCTGCGGTTTATGGGAGCATTCAATATTCAGAAGTGAGCGAATAATACTGAAATCTTCATGAACCTTACTATTCATAACAAGACCCGCCTGATTTATTCAAACACAGGCGGGTTTTCATTTATATCACACTTTGCGAAAAACTTGATTTGCCTCTTTTCAATGCATTTATGATAGTGGGCACTATCATAATATTATTGTCTTTCCTTTAACGCGTCTGAAAGGTTCATTCTCTCAATGCTGATACGGCTTACGATATTGCTGATAATGAACACTGTCATAATGATACACAAACCGATAACATAAGAAAAAGGTTCAACATTGTCAGGCATCTTAATTTCTTCAGAGATAACAAAAGCACTGGTTATTATTTTTTTCATAAATAACGCCAATGGCAATCCTATTATGACACCTGTTACAAGCTCAACGATATTTTCTATATAATTAGTCTTTACAATTTCATTAGGGGAATAACCTATTACCTGCATTGTATTGAACTCATATTTTCTATCCATGTGACTTACGATTGAAATAGAAAAAATAATAATGGAACTTAATACTGCCGATAGTATAAAAAATATTCTCAGCATTGTTTTGAAACTCTTCAGAAACGTCTGATGATTATCATAATTGTCCTTAACATCTATAAACGATGATATTTCGTTATCATGCAGCAGTTTTTCCTTTAATCCGTTTTTATCGCTGCATTCAATCAGTACAGTATTGAATCCAGTATCATTATTATAAAGATCTTCATAAACGCTTTCTTTTACAAAGCATTGAATACCATAGCTCTGATTTACTATCTTGGTTACTTCAGACTCAACATATTCTTTCCCGAGAATATCAGCAATTTTTATCTTGTCACCTACTTCTGCCTTCAGAACCTTTGCAAGATTAGTGCTAAGTATCAAACCATCGGAAAGCTTTTCCTCCTTACGCTCTATATCATTATATACTGCCAAAAGCTCACTCTTCTCGGGAAGAACCGTAAGCATAACATCCTTTTCATTGTCTCCGTTTATGAGTTTATGCGGCTTTTCCTTTATAAGCTCGGATTTTCTGATATCTCCATAACTCTCAAGCTTCTCTGTAATATGATCCTCATCCTTTGAAACATCAAACATAATCTTCAGATCATATTTCTGATGATTTGTGAACTGAGAAAGCATCATTCTGTCCAACGAACCGAAAATAGAATACAAACAGGTAGTAAGTCCCATACACAATCCTATTCCGAGTATCATAAATACAGTTCTGAAAGGACTTCGGAACATATTTCTTATTCCAATAAAATTACTTTTACTCAGGTGAGCAGAAAGGAATTTCATTTCAGGCATATACTTGGTTACAACAGGCACACCGGCTCTCATCGCCTCAACAGGCAGTATATGAGCGACTTTTCTTGCTCCGATATATATACCGAGAATAGATGTTGCTAAAGGTACAACAAATGAGACAAGGACTGTGATCCATGAGATTTTCAAACCGTTTACGGGGATATTTATACGCTGAAGATATACAGGAAGCATGATCTTCTTGGCAACTGCTATTCCAAATATATTGCCAAGTACAGTACCGATCAGTGAATTAATAACACCAGCCGTCATGTAATGAGTAATGATCTTAAAATTCGAATATCCAAAAGACTTCATTATACCAATAAGCTTTTTCTCCTGGAATACAATTTTACTCATAATAATATAAAGTATCAGACACGCTATACCCATGCTCATCGCACTAACAATAACAGAGAATTCTTTTATTTTGTCGATCTCGTTCTGCACCATTTTATAGCTTGTCTGATCTTTTTGTTCCGTAATTCGCAGCAGTCCATACTCTGAAAGCATATCCTCAAGCTCATCGCGCACATCATCAAATGTACAGTCATCATCAAGCTTTATACTTATCTGATTACATATTCCTTTTATACCTGTCTGCTTCTCAAGTTCGTTTTTATGGATATATGCAACAGTAAACCTCTTGTCGTCGCTTATATATTCTCTTGCATCGCGAAGCGAATAAAGATAATCGGGAGAAAGGCAGCTTCCGCACACATTTACCGAGATACTGCTTGTTTCGGAAATGTAAAGCTCGACATCCTTATTGTGTATGAACTTATTTTTATCCCAGAACTTCTTTCCTATCAGGATATTCTGACCTCCGAAATCAACTATACTGTTGCTTTCCAGACCATTAAGATGTTTTTCTTTGGACGGATCATACGATATCAAACGGATAGTCATCATATCTTCGTCAGGATTATCATAAAGCCTTGTATCAAGGATCAGCACTCCTTCAGCCTGATTGACACCATTGAGCCCTTCAATTTCACTTATTTCTTCCTCGGGAATACCTTCTACATAACAAAAAAGATCCGCCATAGAATGTTTTTCATAAAAGTCCAGCTTACTATCCTCAAGCGTATCGTGGGTTATGCTCATTCCACAATAGCCTATAAGGCCTATAGCCGTGAGAAGGATGCACATAACAAACAGCTTGAAATTGCGAAAAAAATCCCTGAAATTCTTTTTATAAAGTATCACCAGTCTATTTCCTCCACACTAAGTTTCTTTTTGTTGGTAATGACCTTCTCTATCTTACCATCTTTGAGTTTAAGCACCCTGTCTGCCATTGCACTTATCATTTCATTATGTGTTATGAGGATCACTGTTTTTTTATACTTTTTATTGAACTTTGAAATAAGCTTCAGCATTTCCGCTCCTGTTTTCGTATCCAGAGCACCTGTCGGTTCATCACAAAGAAGTATATCCGGATTTTTTGCAAGCGCCCTGGCGATCGCTACTCTTTGCTGCTGTCCGCCGGAAAGCTGTGAAGGGAAGGAGTTTGCTTTGTCGGCAAGGCCTATCTGCTCAAGCAGCTCATCGGTAGAGAACGGCGAATTTACCAGTTCTGAAGCAAATTCAATGTTTTCTTTAACATTAAGTGTCGGAAGCAAATTGTAAAACTGGAATACAAAACCTACTACATTTTTTCTGTAGCTGAGCAATCTTTTCTTGTTTTTAAAGTCCAGTTTATCTTTTTTATACCTCATTTCTCCGTCCGTAGGCACGTCTATTCCGCCGATAATATTAAGGATAGTGCTTTTTCCTGAGCCGCTTGGGCCGAGAATAACAAGGAACTCTCCCTCATTGATCTTAAAGCTTACATTATTCAAGGCGTTCGTTACACTTGAGCCTTTTTTATATTCTTTTTTTACATTTTTCAATTCTATAATGTTCATAAAATCTTAATTCCAATCATTATTATTTTTAGAAGTGAATTTCATCCATCATCGTTCAGTTGTCAATAATTGCTACTACTCTTGTGAAACCAGCACTTGCTTTTTCAATACTTATAGGGAAACAGCAGATCTTAAAGCCATTTCGCACCTTTAGTCTATCAAGTCCCGCAAGTTGCTCAATCTGGCAGTATTCTTTATCTCTTCCTGCAAAATGAGTAGGCCACAATGCTGTATCATCCTTTTTTTCAATATAATCCGAAACCATATATCTGGTCGGCCTGTCAAGACTATAGGCGTCCACGCCTATCACTCTTACCCCTTTTGAAAGCAGCAGCTCAAGAGCGCTGATATGTAGTCCGGGATAACAATTGAGGTATTTTTTTTCATTTCTGTATATACTGCTGCCGGTTTCTATCAGAACAATGTCGCCTGCTTTCAGCTCATAATCCATTTCATGCAGCTGAGCCTGTAATTCATCAGCATATATATACTCACCGGCCTTTTTGTGACAGAATTTGAAAAGAACACCATCTCCGTAGCACCACTCCAGCGGTACCTGATCTATAGTACGCGCGTTTCTGTTTTTGTATTTGCTGCCATAATGAAATGGAGCGTCCATATGCGTGCCGCGATGAGTCATCGTATGCACTGTTTCCCATGCAAGCCCTTCCTTGTTCTTAAAGTCCTTGCTTCGAAGGATCCTGCCGCAGCAGAGATACTTCAATATCTCTGTTATGCTCCTGCCTGAATAGACTGCCTCCACAGCAAGCAGAAATGCTCCTTTTCGATGTGAGCACCTCTTTATTCTGGTTTTAGTCGGAGCTACAGCCGATGTACTCAACGGCATACTCAGATCAATTAATTCCATGATAATCTCCGAACCCGATAGAATCATATAGCTTTGGAAGTGTAAATCTTATCTTTGTTGATGGAAGCTTCGTTACAATATCTATAGAATCCTCCCATGACAAGGGAAGCTTGGAATTCTTTGCACTTACAGCTTCATTTATAACATTTGCATAACAGTCACCGCGAGGGCATTTAAAATAAGAGGACATATTCTCCCACGCTTCACGGAGAGACATATCCCTGATATTTCCAAAACGAAGAGGAGACACATCACATGGGCAAACATTCCCCATATGGTCAACGAAACAAAAATGAAAGCCTGCTCCGCAGCCAAACATCTCCTTGCTCTCTATCAGAGAGAAAGCGGAAACGGTAGGAAATCCCTTTCGTTTATTGTACTCGATGCTGACATTCTGAAGAAATTCATGTTCGCTGCTCCCGAATTTGGAACCGCTCTTTTTTAGAAGATTACCGCTTAGAGAAGGAGCTGCTATCCTAACCTCATTAACCCCTATATCCCTGGCAAACTGAAGATAAGTGTCTATCTCCGAATCTGCATTTACAATCTCCTTTGTAGGCGCCATGGTCGTTACTACATAGAATCCTGCTTTTTTAAAAAGATTTATTGCGTTAAGAGCATTTCTAAAAGCGCCTTTATATCCTCTTAGTTTATCATGCACTTCCTCTGTATAATGATCCAGACTTATAACCGGGATATCAAGTCCCGCTTCTTTTAGAGCGACAGCTCTATCATAAGTCAAGCTGTATCCTGTAGTCAGAAGAAGAGTACCCATTCTGCCGTCAACATGAGCGATGAGCTTTTCCAGATCAGGATTTGTAAGCGGTTCACCGCCTGTAAAGCCGACTATACATCCTTTAAGATCAACAAGCTCATCAAGTATTCTCATATAATGTGAAGTAGATAACTGCTGACCGCTTTCCCTTTCTTTATATGAACAATGCCAGCAGTTATACGGACATTGTTGCGTTACAGCTATATCAGTATATATCGGTATCCCGTGTCCGGGGCGTATTTCTTCAAGATCCTTCAAAAGAGTAAAAAAGCCTTTGGTGCCGACTATAGGCATGAAAGAATTAACATATATCCTTCCCTTATGCAGCGTAAGCTTTCCGCTTTCGAGCATTTCCATGATATCAGAAAGCTTATCATCTGACGCACCTCTTTTATAAAGGAGCTTTTTTGCCTGAACTTTAACGAACTTTTTTACGATCATATTCATATTGTCACCGCCTTCTTTCAAACAGTATCAGGAACACTTTTCGCATTCTTCTTTCAGCTCTTTAAGCGTAACGGGAGTTGTTTTTTTAAAAAAGAACTCCGAAATAATTTTTTCCACAATCTTTTTTCCGTGTTTTATCTTGGCTGTACCATTATGTATACTTATAAGCTCGGTCCTTTTTTCTGAAATCTTATTGATTATCCAGCTGCCTTCTAGATGTTCAAAAAACTTGTTATCAAGTTCAAATTCTATCATTGACGGCGGCAGATTTCGTCTTCTGCACTGCGAAGCTTCCGTTTTTTTCCCTACCATATGCTTTACAAGGTATACTTCGCAATCTCCGTCGGTATACAGTCTCCTGACATACTTGTTTACACTGAGATAATTCGGCCATTCAAGATAATTACTGACGACATTGTATACTGTCTCAGGCGCAGCCTTGATAATAATACTCTCTCTAAGATACATCTCCGTTTTTTACTCCTTATTTAATATATCCATATTTCTTGAACCAGTTTACAGCCCTAAGACAGGCGTCATGTATTCCCGATGGCTTGTACCCCAGTTCCTTCTTTGCTTTGCTTACATCATAGTAAAGCTTTGTATTAAACAGTTTCACGGTATACGATGATACCGGCGGTTCTTTTGAGGTAAATATCCTTTCAGACACATTTCCTACAAAAAGTGCAGCTTTGTAAGGCAGCTTTATCAGTTTCTTATCTGCTCCCGATACGTCTTTGATAATACGATAAAAACTGTCAAGGGTAAGATTTTCTCCTCCGATGATGTAGCGTTCGCCGATAATCCCGTTTTTTTCTGCTAGTATATGGGCCTTTGCAACATCAGCTACATCCACAAAATTCATACCTCCGCTGATATAAAAGCCAAACTTTCCCGAAAAATAGTTTACTATCAAATGTCCTGACGGAGATAATCTGCGGTCGAACGCCCCCACTGGTATACTTGGATTAACTATTACCGCTGGAAGCCCGTATTGCTTTATATTATCTTTTACAATCGTCTCGGCATAAACTTTTGATTTTTTATAAGGACTGCTTATATCCCATAGATTAAACGCAGTCTTTTCCGTGGAAACACCGAATTCTTCCTTTCCGACAGTAGCCGCAGAGCTTGTGAATACCAGCTTATCGGCTGAAGAATCCAGCATTGCACGGCATATGTTTCGCGTACCGTCAACATTTATGCTGAAAACAGCTTTTTCCTGTCCTTTTCTGAAGCTTACGCTACCTGCGCTGTAATAAACCGTATCGCAACCATGTATCGCATTTCTGACTGAATCAGTATCCATTATGTCTCCGCGGCAATATTCAACTCTCTTCCCGAATATTTTTTCAGCCTTACCGATATCTCTGACCATCAGTCTGACATCATCAGTGCCAAGAAGCTCCTTGACTATATGGCTGCCTATAAATCCCGTACCGCCTACAACTAATTTTTTACCCATTTTATACCTCTGTCCCTTTATACTCTTTTATTCTGACCAAACCAAATAATATAAATGGCAACATAATAAATATCGCAATCATAAAGTTACTGTAAAGTTCATATATATATGAACTAAAAAGAGTAAGAGCAAAAAGCATACAATAATACGCCCATACCGGAGCACTGTTTTTACAGCGTTTTTCAGGATCAGATACGAATACAAAAAACATATCAAGTGCAAATACAATTAGTGCTCCTATCAAGAAAAAGCCTATTGAAACGCCGTAATATCCGCCTTTGACCAGAATATGCCAATCTTGTCTGTGATCTATGCTTGGCATGGTCACTATAAAATATCCCAGGGTTATAACCGACGCAGCTAAAGCGGATATCGTTTTCTGTATGTTTCCTTCAAGCCTTATAGTTCCCATCAGTTCAAATGCAAGCATAAACGAACTCAGACACAATGAGAAAAACCATAGTACAATTGGTATGGGCAGCCCCAGAAGCATCATACTGTCGCCAATATGCATCCATTCAAACTTTTCTGCGGCACATAGCAAAAGGGTTATTATAACAAGGGATATACCGAGGTATGCCATCGTTTTCTTTATCCCAAAATACTCTGCTCCCATAAATACAGCAAAAAAGATATATCCCAACGAAGATACAAGGTGAACAAAGCCCGGAACATCAACCGAGGCCATATCCATAAATTTAACGAGAAGATGCAGCCCTGCTCCGATAAACAATGAGGTCCAGATAGCGGATCTTGTTAGTTTGCTCATTCTTCTGCCTGCTTTCTGAAACGGTAAACTCCCGCTGCGGTAAAGAAGTTTCTTTTATGTACAGTAACAAATCCGCATCTATGAGCCTGCTGCTCAAACTCAGCAAGAGTAAAAAGAGGCTCTTCTGCATGTCCCCATTTAAACAGCTTATCCCAAATATGAATAAACCATCGTGAAGGCTCATGCACAAAAATACTGCCGCCGTCCCTCAGTATTCTATTGCATTCTTTTATGGTGCTTTTCCAGCCTTCAACATGATGAAGGATAGCAAAGATCACAACATAATCAAAGGAAGCGTCCTCAAAGCAGCTTAGATCAGAAGCGTCTCTCTTTATAAAAACCGCATTTTCAAGGTTCCTCTGTTCAGCAATATCAAGCTGTTCCTGCATTATATCGACGCCAACGTATCTTACGGGCTTGGCATCGGTTATAAGTGAGGCAGCATATCCTGAACCGCAGCCAATCTCGAGCACCTCCTTACACCTGAGTTTCATTCCGAATTTTTTGAAAAGTCTGTATTCAAAATTACGTATCATCCACTTTCGTGAACGCGACTGCATTGCATCAAATTCTTTTTTTCCTAATTCCATATTCAACCTCTCTGTTCAAGAAAATCTCTTAGCTTTCTCATATAATACGTCGGCGCTGAAAGCGACAGAAAATGGCTCTTTGCACATCTCTCATCCTTAATTATCTTAAATTCAGCATTAGGCATATTACTTGCTATGATCCTTGTATACTTTACAGGTATCATCGGATCACGGGATGTAGTTAAAATAAGCGCTCTTTGTTTTATTGATCTGATCTCTTCGCGTATATCGGTATCTGCCATAGGTATCGAACCCAATGCAAGTTTTCTACCGAGATTTTTCATAGGAAGAAAATAAGGCATGAATAGTTCTTTTTCCTCCCGGCTGCAAATAAGATCAGCCAGTTTTTTCTTTGCCAGCTTATCCGGCAGCAGTTTTATTGAAAGCTTCGCTGTATATAAAATACTTTTAGGCATTGGATAATAAATAAAAGCATTTGTTATAAAAAAAGAAGCAAAAAGATCAGGTCTGAGATAGCAAGCATATAAAGGAACACTTGTTGTTACACACATTGTTACAACGTTTACGTTCTCCAGCCCGAGGTGATCCATGAACCTGATTAGATCAAGAGCAAACAGTTCAGCACATACAGGCTCAGAGTCCAGATTATCAAGGAAATAGGTTATCACTCTGTACTCCTTGCTCAGTTCAACTATCTGTTCCGCAAAAGTAAACGTCATTCCTTCAAATACAGGAGTAAACATCAATATTTTCTTGTTTTCTCCTCCACTATCATAATATCCCGTAATGAACTTTGTGCCGATATCCAGAGGTATCTTTTTTTCCTCCACATACTGTGTACATCTGCTAAGCGTTGCAGCTTTTACCATTATCCTCACCTTCCTATTATTATTGCCGAGACTACACCCGAATAGCTTATAGAATATGTCAGAAAATATTTGATCTCTTTTCTGACGGCCTTATCTGTTACACAACTCTTATCCATTTTATTACCGAATTTGCTGCCGCTTCCCATCGTAAAAACAGTGCTATTTTTCATACACATGATGCCAAGCACTATATCCATGATGCTCGAAGCGCCAAGGCAGTGGCCAAGTATATGTTTGGAATTTGTTATACTTACCTTGTCGGTATTATCCCCGAACAACTCTTCAATTACTTCGATCTCTGCCTTTTCCGTCTTTTTTTCGCCTCCGTAAGTTATCAGAAGATCGATATCTCCGCTCTTTAGTCCTGCCATTTCAAGTGAACGTTCTATGACCTTCTTTAAGTTTCTGGTCATATCGCTTCCAATCCTTGAATCAAAGCCGCAGATCCTTCCCAAAACCGGTCTGTTCCGTTCTTTGACTCGTTCTTCACTTTCGATGCAGATTATACCGCAGCCCTCACCAAGAACAATGTTCTTATTGGAGCTGCTGAACGGATGATATTCAGCTGTTTTGGCGATATCCGCTCCTTCTGATCCAATGGCACTTTTTACGGAGGTGATACAATAAGGACTTAAAGGTGTCTCTGAACCTCCGGCCAGCATTATTTTACTCTGGCCTGTATCAAGAGCCCTAACGGAACGTATGACAGCATTTATTCCAGCCGCATTTCCGCTTACGACGGAATAAATATTTCCCTTCAGCTGATTGTGTATTGAAATATTGCCTGCAACAGCACATTGAAACATGGAAATGGAAAGATACGGCGTACACCTTCCTTTTTTACCTAATTTCTCCTTCTGCATTATCTTAATATTCTCTTCTTCAGCAGCCGCAGCTCCTGCAAAGGTAGAGCCAATACACACACCTATTTCATTGTCATCAATATTTCTTTCACCTTTGACCAGACCTGCCATTTCAAGCGCTTCATGAGCCGCTACATCTCCGTATGCTGAATTATAGTAAAGCCTTTTCAGGGTTTTTTTATCCACAAGGTCCAGCAGGCTCTCTTTATTCACACAAGAATAATACCCTCTATAATCCGGACCATATTTTTCAAATGTAATCTCTGAAAAACTATTTTTGCCGCCGAGAATATTCGCGAAACATTCGTCAGTATCCATACCAACGCCGCTTATCATGCCTATTCCTGTTATAACATACCCGTTAATCATTTTATATGCACTCCTTAAGACTCGATAACGCCAACGCACAGTTGACTCCGCCAAATCCTGATGAAATGGACATTGCATGATCGATCTTTCTGTTTCGCAGCACATTGGGAGTATAATCAAGATCACAATCAGGATCGCGCTTAATATAATTTATAGTAGGAGGAACAGTATTATTATTGATTGCCATAACACAAGTTATAAATTCAAGAGCTCCGGCTGCTCCAATAGGGTGTCCCATTACAGATTTATTTGAATTAAGCGACAGATCATAGGCTTTTTCGCCGAAAGCAAGAAGAACAGCCTTGGTTTCAGCAACATCATTGAGTTGTGTAGAACTACCGTGAGTATTGATGTATTCAGTCTCGTTATTTAGCGATATATCTGCCTGTCGTATACACCTTGCAAGCTGCATCCCGTCAGGAGACGGAGCCGTCATATGATAAGCGTTAGAATTATTATAGTATCCATTCACTTCTGCATATATATTGGCTCCTCTCCGCTGTGCGTGTTCAAATGATTCCAGTATAACAGCTCCTGCTCCCTCCGACGCTACAAAGCCTGTCCTGTTGGCTGAGAAGGGCGCAGAAGCCCGCATGTTTGTTTTATCTGCTTTAGCAAGAGCTCCTATAACGTCAAAAGCCTCAAGTGTAAGTTTAGATATGGGAGCCTCCGTACCTCCTGCAATCGCAATATCACATTCCCCGCTCTGTATCATCTGATAAGCGCAGCCTATTGCATCTGTTCCAGCGGCACATCCGGTGGATATTACATCAGCAAATCCGCTTACACCAAAGCATTCATGAGTCCAGTAAAGCAGACTATCGATTGCTGTGTTGAAATAAAGATCTTTTGAAACATTTTTATCTCCCTCTGCTATCTTTTTCAAAACCCTTTCTCCATTTATAACGCCTCCGACTGTTTGACCAAGAATAACAGCTGTATCTTCAATATCCAGATCGTTTTTATCCAGATCTGCACATTTTAGCGCCTGATCCATGGCACACATAAGATATTGAGTTGATCTGTCTGTTTTTTTTAGTCTGTTTATCAAATCCTCATTATCAATATTGAAATCAGGGAGTTCATCCCTTATCTGTCCGGCTACCTGACAGCGGAAATTTTCACAATCAAAGCCGTCGATTGGAGATATCCCGCTATTTCCTTCAATCAGATTGTGCCAAAACGACTCAAGATCATTTCCAATCGGCGAAATAACTCCCATACCTGTAACAACAACTCTTTTCAAACTTATCCTCCTTAGAAAAAGTTTTATGAGACAATATTAGTTAGTGGTTACTTTGTTGCAAAGAAATAAGATTGCGTTATGATTACAAAACAAAATATAAAATAATATGCTACATTAAGAGCTGAATTTTGGTTATATACCGCTAACACGTTTGCTAAAAAATTGAGCTTGGGCTGCTTATAAGCTTCTCACCATGCTCAGATAATCTCATAAATCAATTTATTTTATCACAAATTTATAATATTGTCAATACCATTTTTTTATCTTGTAAGAAATTGTACTTAACAAGTCTTTGTATTCTCTTGGAGTCATAAAAATCTCCTTTTACTTTCTTTTAAACGGTATACATCTGTTCACGCATTTGCAATATACTTCGTACTCCTTACCGTAAAACTCATGAAGCCATTTTTCTTCCGTTAGTTGGAAGCAAACTCCAGGAATAGATTTCAATGGTATTTTTCATGCGGATGTTTTGAAGCAATGGATGGATGTTGTGATTGAACAAAGTGAAAAATATGAAATCACTGATATTGCATTAAGTTATTTTGGAAAAGCTGCTTTTTATGCTCCAGCTGATGAAGATGGCTTTTTCATAAATAAAACAGTAGCAAAATATCTTCAAAATGACAAAAGCGAACATGCATTATCCGGATATTATACTGAGTCATTTAATTCTCGAGGTGTTTATTCGGTTGATCCAACTGGAAAGACTGAGT
>JAEEGL014590413.1_pt1 | contig 12337 bp, 7 predicted proteins | sample 9134231 | NCBI WGS metagenome assembly JAEEGL01 (sample SAMN16246548, study PRJNA631951) | gut metagenome | biome: gut microbiome; feature: rumen; material: fiber-attached | host: Bos | place: Iran: Karaj | collected 2018-10 | reverse complement strand
TGGCTTTATGATCCTGATCGGGAACGGCAGACTGGTGACGCGCAACGGCGCGGAGTTCTTTGAAAACGGCGCGGTCGCGGTCGACGGACGCTATATCAAAGCGGTCGGAACGACGGCGGAGCTCAAAGCGAAATATCCGGATGCGGAATGGATCGACGCGCACGGCGGCGTGATCATGCCGGGGCTCATCAACATGCATAACCACATCTACAGCGCGTTTGCAAGAGGGCTTTCGATCCGCGGCTACAATCCGCACAACTTCAACGATATTCTGGAGGGCATGTGGTGGAAGATCGACCGCTGCCTCACGAAGGAAAACGATTTTCTTTCCGCAAAGGCGGTCTACGCCGACTGCATCAAAAACGGCGTCACGACCGTGTTCGACCATCATGCAAGCTTCTTCGATATTCCGGGCTCGCTCGACGAGATCAGCGAAGCCGCAAAGGAATTCGGCGTGCGCACCTCGCTCTGTTACGAGGTTTCCGATCGCGACGGCGAGGAAAAGCGCATGCAGTCGATCCTTGAAAACGAGCGTTTCATTAAGAAGGCGGCGCAGGACGACAGCGATATGCAGAAGGGCATGATGGGTCTGCATGCGGCATTTACGCTCTCCGAAAAAACGCTCGAGGACTGCCTTGCGCACGGCGGCAAGGAAGCGGGCTTCCATGTGCACTGCGCCGAGGGACCGGGGGACTTGCAGGATTCGTTGGACAAGTACGGCAAGCGCATCATCACGCGTTTCTATGATGCGGGCATTTTGGGCAATAAGACGCTTGCGATTCACTGCGTACACATCAACAAAGCGGAGATGGAGCTTTTAAAGACTACCGACACCGCGGTTGTGCACAATCCAGAATCCAACATGGGCAACGCAGTCGGCTGCGGTCCGGTCATCCATATGAAAAAGCTCGGTCTGTTGCTCGGTCTCGGCACCGACGGTTATACAAATGACATGCTCGAAAGCTACAAGGTCGGCAACATCATTCATAAGCATCATCTTTGTGATCCGACGGTCGCTTGGGGTGAGATTCCCGATATGCTGTTCAATGGAAACGCCGTGATTGCGGGCAGATATTTCAAAGCACCGCTCGGTGTGCTGAAACCCGGTGCATATGCGGATGTGATCGTCACCGATTACGACCCGCTGACCCCGATGGACGGAAACAATGTCAATTCACACATCCTGTTCGGCATGAACGGCAGAAGCGTTGTCACGACGATGTGCAACGGAAGGGTACTGATGAAGGATCGCGAACTGCTCGTTTGCGATGAAAAGGAACTCATGGCAAAGTGCCGCGAGAGCGCAAAGAAGCTCTGGGCGGCGGTCAACGCATAAAGGAGGCAGAATATGTCCGATCGAATGACGCCGATCCCGTTTCGGGAGCTGATGGAATGGGTCCTGCAAGAGTATAAGACCGGCAGCGTATTCGGGATCAGGCGCCGCTATAAACCGGCGCCGAACAAGCTGCTGTCGATCTTCGGCGAGACGATGGAAACGCCCTTCGGTCCCGCCGCAGGTCCGAATACGCAGCTATGTCAGAACATCCTTGCCGCATACTATGCGGGCAGCCGCTTCTTCGAACTCAAGACCGTGCAGATCATGGACGGCGACGAGCTGGCGGCATGCATCGGCAAGCCCTGTATCGTGGCAAAGGACGAGTGTTACAACTGCGAATGGTCGACGGAACTCACCGTGCCGCAGGCGTTGGAGGAGTATGTCAAGGCGTGGTTCATGCTGAAGCTGTTCACCAAGGAATTCGGCTGGGGCGATCCGAACGGCTTCATCTTCAACATGAGCGTCGGCTATGACTTTGCGGGCATCACATCCCCGAAGATCGACGCGTTTATCGAGGGTTTGAAGGATGCTTCGAATACCGCAATCTGGCAGGAATGCATGGATTGGACCGAGGCAAACCTCGATCGCTTCGAACACGTCGACGAAGCGTACCTTGCTTCGATCAATCCGAAGGTGTGTACCTCGATCACGCTGTCCACCCTGCACGGCTGTCCGCCGCAGGAGATCGAGCGCATTGCAAGCTATCTCATCGACACCAAGCATCTCCATACGTTCGTCAAGTGCAACCCGACGATCCTCGGCTATGCGTACGCCAGAAAGACGCTCGACGATCTCGGCTTCGATTACATCGTATTCGACGAGCACCATTTCAACGAGGATTTGCAGTACCGCGATGCGATCCCGATGTTCAAACGTCTGCTTGCGCTTGCAAAGAACAACAACGTCACCTTCGGTCTGAAGCTTTCGAACACCTTCCCGGTCGACGTCACGCAGGGTGAGCTTCCGAGCAACGAGATGTACATGTCCGGCCGTTCGCTTTATCCGCTGACGATCGAAATGGCAAAGCGCATGAGCGAGGCGTTCGACGGCAAGCTCCGTCTGTCGTTCTCGGGCGGCATCGACGCTTTCAATATTGCGGACCTGTTCAAGGCGGGTATCTGGCCGATCACGCTTGCCACGACGATTCTGAAGCCCGGCGGCTATCAGCGCCTGCAGCAACTCGGCAAAATCTGCGATGCACTCCCGTATGAGCCGTTCACCGGCGTAAGCGTCGGCAAGGTTGCGCTGCTTTCAAAGCAGGCGCGCGCGTCGGTACGCAACACAAAGCCCGTAAAGCCGCAGCCAAAACGCAAGCTCGACAACAAGGTGCCGCTGTTCGATTGCTTCACTGCGCCGTGTACGCACGGCTGTCCGATCGGACAGGATATCCCGCAGTATACCGAATTGGTCGGCAAAGGCGAATACGACAAGGCGCTGCAGCTTATCGTCGAAAAGAACCCGCTGCCGTTTATTACAGGTACGATCTGCCCGCATCACTGCGCGGACAAATGCACAAGAAACTTTTATGAAGAAGCAATCCGTATTCGTCGGGCAAAGCTGACCGCTGCGGAAAACGGCTTCGATGCACTGCTTGCAAGCCTGAAACCGCATGCGCCGAACGGGAGACGCGTCGCGATCGTCGGCGGCGGCCCCGCAGGCATGGCGGCGGCGTTCTTTCTTGCGCGGCAGGGTGCGATCGTTACGCTGTTCGAAAAGCGCTGCGCTTTGGGCGGCATCGTGCGCTTTGTGATCCCCGAATTCCGCATCGGCAATGATGCGATCGACAACGACGCAAAGCTTCTTGAAGCGATGGGCGTCGACATTCGACTGAACACCGCCGCGCCGAGTGCGGACGCGCTGTTTGCGGACGGTTTCGATGCAGTCATATATGCTGTCGGCGCATGGGCGGAAGGAAAGATGCTGCTGGAAAAGGGCGAGGCGCAAAACGTCATTCGCTTCCTTGAACAGAGCAAGGCAGGTACGCTTGCGCCGCTCGGCGAAAACGTGATCGTCATCGGCGGAGGCAACACAGCCATGGACGCGGCGCGCGCCGCTAAGCGTGAACAGGGCGTCAAGCGCGTCATGCTCGTATATCGCCGCAACGCGCGGTATATGCCCGCGGATGAGGAGGAGCTGGCGCTTGCCAAGGAGGACGGCGTCGAATTCTGTGAGCTGATGGCACCGGTTGCGCTCGAAGACGGCAAGCTGCTTTGTAATATCATGCAGCTCGGGGAACCGGACGAGAGCGGCAGACGCGCCCCGATCGAGACCGGAAAGACGGTCAAGCTCCCGTGCGATACGCTGATCGCGGCGGTCGGCGAGAAGATCGAAACCGCGCTGTTTACGGAAAACGGCATCGCGCTTACCGCGCGCGGCAAGGTTCAGACTGACGCGAACCTGATGACAAGCCGTGAAAACGTCTATGTGATCGGCGACTGCAACCGCGGTCCCGCGACGGTCGTCGAGGGCATTGCGGACGCGCGAAAGGTAGCGAATGCGATCGTCGGTAAATATGCGTATGCGATTCCGGAAGACGCGCATTCCTCGGAAAGCGCATGCTTCGGCAAGCACGGCATTCTGCAGGATTACGAGCAGGCGGAGAAGGAGAGCGCACGATGCCTGAATTGCGGCACAATCTGCGAATGCTGCGTACAGGTCTGTCCGAACCGCGCGAACATAGCAATCCGCGTGGAGGGCAAGGTTATGCCGCAGATTCTGCATGTGGACCGCATGTGCAACGAGTGCGGCAACTGCCTCGTGTTCTGCCCGTACGATTCCAAACCGTATAAGGAGAAGTTCACACTCTTCAGCACGGAGGCAGAGTTTGACGGTTCTGAAAACAAGGGCTTTCTGCCGCTTTCGGAGCGCGTTGTGAAGCTGCGTTTGGACGACGTTCGCACCGTCGATCTCGATCGCGACGACATGGATGCGGACGCAAAGGCAATGATCGAAACGGTTCTGCGGGATTATCATTACTTGATCGGCTGATGCCGAAAGGAGAAGCATATGGCGCGCTTTTTCGTCAACGGGCGGCAGGTTGACTGTTCCGAAAACAAAAAACTGATCCGCTTTCTCAGGGATGATTTGCATCTGACGAGCGTAAAAAACGGTTGCTCGGAAGGTGCGTGCGGCACCTGCACCGTGCTGATCGACGGCAAGGCCGTGAAAGCCTGCGTACAGCAGACCGACCGCATGGAGGGCAAGCATATCGTCACCTGCGAGGGGCTCAGCGCGCGGGAGCGTGAAGTCTATGCCTATGCGTTTACAGAGGCGGGCGCGGTGCAGTGCGGCTTCTGTACGCCCGGCATGGTGATGGCGGCAAAGGCTTTGCTCGATCGCAACCCCGATCCGTCGCCCGCCGAAGTCAAGGTTGCAATTCGCTTGAACATCTGCCGCTGCACCGGCTATAAGAAAATCGAAGAAGCGATTTTACTTGCCGCAAAGGTACTTCGCGAGGGTGAACCCGTACCGCAGCGCGCATGCAGGGGTATTGTCGGGGAGAATCTCGATCGCGTCGATGCACCGGCCAAGACGCTCGGCGACGCGAAATATGCGGACGACCTCTATTTCGAAGGCATGCTGCACGGCACAGCGGTACGAAGCGCATATCCGCGCGCAAGGGTGCTTTCGATCGACACAAGCGAGGCGAAGGCGGCAGAGGGCGTGATCTGTGTACTGACCGCCGAGGACATCCCCGGAACCGTCAAGATCGGGCACCTCAAGCAGGACTATGATGTGATGATTCCGGTCGGTAAGATTACGCACTTTCTGGGTGACGCGATCGCCTTGGTCGCCGCCGAAACCGAGGAACAGGCGCGCGCTGCGGCGGCTTTGGTCAAGGTCGAATATGAGGAGCTTCCGCCCGTTCTGAATATGATGGACGGTCTGAAGGACGAAATTCTGGTACACGCATCGAACGGCACCAACGTGCTTTCGCATGAGCATCTCGTGCGCGGCAACGCCGACGAGGTCATCAAAAACAGCCGGTATGTCGTGACGCACCATTATTCCACGCCGCCCACGGACCACGCGTTCCTGGAGCCAGAATGCGCGGTTGCGTACCGTGAGGGCGACGGCGTGCGCATCTTCTCCGGCGATCAGGGCATCTATCAGACGCGCAAGGAATGCGCGCAGATGCTCGGACTGCCGCAGGACAAGGTCCGCGTCACGGCGATGATGGTCGGTGGTGGCTTCGGCGGCAAGGAGGATATGAGTGTGCAGCATCACGCGGCACTGCTTGCGTGGCACACAAACCGTCCGGTTAAGGTTGCGTTTTCGCGCGCGGAAAGCCTGCTCATCCATCCGAAGCGCCACGCAATGGAAATGGAATTCACCACCGCATGCGACGAAAACGGCTATCTCACCGCCATGAAGGCGACGCTTGTTTCCGATACCGGCGCATACGCGTCGCTCGGCGGTCCGGTGCTGCAGCGCGCTTGTACGCACGCGGCGGGACCGTACAACTATCAGAACATCGACATCGACGGCAAAGCGATCTATACGAACAATCCGCCGGCCGGCGCGTTCCGCGGATTCGGCGTTACGCAGAGTTGCTTTGCTACCGAATGCAATCTGAACGAGCTTGCCGCGATGGTCGGCATTTCGGCATTCGAGATCCGCTATCGCAACGCAATCCGTCCGGGACAGGTGCTGCCGAACGGGCAGATCGCCGACGAGACGCCTGCGCTGGTCGAAACGCTCGATGCCGCGCGTCCGATTCTGGAGCGCGATCCGAAAGCAGGCATTGCGTGCGCGATGAAAAACGCGGGGCTCGGCGTCGGCATCCCGGACACCGGACGCTGCCGCATCGAGGTAAAGGGCGGGGAAGTGTACCTGCATTCCTCCGCAGCGTGCATCGGTCAGGGCATGGGAACCGTACAGACGCAGATGGCGGCGGAGATCCTCGGCATTCCGCATGAACGCATTCATTACTGCACGCCAGACACCGCGCTTGCACCGGATGCGGGCAATACGACTGCGTCGAGACAGACGCTGTTTACCGGCGAAGCCGTGGTCCGCACAGCAAAGCAGGTCAGAGAAGCGTTCGAAACCGAAGGCTCCTGGAAAGCACTGGAGGGGCGATCGTTCCTCGGCGAATACACCGGCGTTACCGACAAGCTCGGCAGCGATAAACCCAATCCCGTCTCGCATATCGCATACGGCTATGCAACGCATGTGGTTGAGCTCAATGACGACGGTACCTTAAAGCGCGTCACTGCGATTCACGATCTCGGCGTGGCGGTCAATCCGCGTGCCGCCGAGGGACAGATCGAGGGCGGCGTTGTGATGGGACTCGGCTATGCGCTGACTGAGGATTTCCCCTTAATGGACGGTAAACCGACCGCCAAGTACGGCACTTTGGGGCTGTTCCGTTCGGACAAGACACCGCCGGTCGATGCGATCCTCGTTGAAAAGGCGACCAAGGACGGACTCGCCTGCGGTGCAAAGGGCATCGGCGAAATCTGCACAATTCCGACCGCGCCGGCAGTGCAGAACGCGTACTTTAACCGCGACGGCGTCTTCCGCACGACGCTGCCTTTGCCGGATACCCCGTACTATAAAAAGAAATGATTGAGCGGAAGAACCGCCGGAAACGGCGGTTTTTTTATGCACGCACCTTCTTTTCCAGAAACGCGACGGCGTAGTACATCAGCGCGGCGAGCACGCAGAGGATGGCAACCGACGCCATGACGAGATCGAGCTTAAACACCTGTCCGCCGTAGACGATGAGATAGCCGAGTCCCGCTTTGCTGACGAGGTATTCGCCGACGATCACGCCGACCCAGCTCATGCCGACCGAGATTTTCAGCGCGGATATCAGGTCCGGCACGCCTGCTGGCAGTACAACCTTGGTAAAGATTTGCAGCTTCGTTGCGCCGAGTGTGCGCATCAGCAACTGTTTTTCATCGGTTGCGGTCAAAAAGCCGTTTAGCACCGTAACCGTCGTTACAACGAGCGACACCAGCACGCCCATCACTACGATTGATGCCATCCCTGCGCCGATCCAGACGATCAGCACCGGACCGAGCGCGATCTTCGGCAGCGCGTTCAGTACGACGAGATACGGGTCCAGAATGCGGTTCAGCTTCGGCAGCCACCACAGCAGCACCGCAATCAGTGCGCCGAGTACGGTGCCGAGCACAAAGCCGAGCACGGTCTCCAGAAGCGTCGTTCCGATGTGAAGCCACAGCGAACCGTCCGCATAGAGCCTTGCGATCGTGGCGATCACGCGCGAGGGGGAGGAGAGAATGAACGGGTCGAACCAGCGAAGGTCCGCGCCGACCTCCCAGATAAGCAGCACAAAGAGCAAAATACCGATCTGCGACAGCCGGATATGCCATGCCGTTTTGCGGAGACCTTTCAGATACCGCGCATGCGCGTCGGATACGGGTTTTCTTTTCATGGCTGCAGCTCCTCCCAGATTCGGTCAAAATAGTCGTGAAACGTTGCCTGCCTGCGCCGTTCCAAGGGCGGCATGGAGGCGGGAAAGTCAATTCCGATTTCCGCCTTGAGCGTTGCGGGACGTGCCGAGAACACCGCCACGCGATCCGCCATCGAAACCGCCTCCGAGATATCATGCGTGACAAGGATCGCGCTTTTGTGTTCCTGTCGGATGATGCGATAGACCTCGTCGGACAGATTCAGTCGCGTCTGATAGTCGAGCGCGGAAAACGGTTCGTCCAAAAGCAGCAGGTCCGGTTCGAGCGCGAGCGTTCGAATCAGAGCCACCTTCTGCCGCATACCGCCGGACAGCTGCTGCGGTTTATAACTCTTGAAATCGCCGAGTCCGTAGGTATCCAAAAGATGCATCGCCTGCGCTTTGCTCCGGTCGGTCAGACGGTGCTGTACCTCAAGTCCCAAAAGCACATTTCGTTCGACGGTCCGATGGTCCAGAAGATGATCACGCTGCAGCATATAGCCCATACGCAGGTTCGGCTTTTCACAGCGGATCGTGCCGGAGCTTAAGGGCATCAGCCCCATGATCAGCGAAAGCACGCTGGTCTTGCCGCAGCCGGAGGGACCGACGATCGCCAAGAATTCACCGTCGCGGACGGTCAGATTCAGATCTTGTATCGCAACGGTTTCGCCCGCGACCGTCTGGTAAGCGAGCGAAACGCAGGAAAGCGTCAACAGTTCGGGTTGCATTTGCACCGATCTCCTTATTTTGCTGATACGGTATCGTATTCCGATTCGATTCGTCATGTTCCGTCACCGAATCCGACTCGAGCGCGTATGATAGAGCAAAAGAAAGGAGAGGTTTCTATGCGCTGTTCCTGTCAACAAAAAAACAAAGTCAAGCGGATGCTTGCAATCGCTCTGGGAGCCGCCGTGCTTGCGGTGCTGTTCTATTGCGTGCCGTGGTGGGTGTTTCTGATCATCGGCGTGCTTGCGCTGGCACTTGCGGGGTGGCGGCTTTTGTCGGATTGATACGAATTAACCGATTGTTCACCATCCGTTGCAAAAAGCTGTGGTATACTGTTATACGTAAAAGTATATCGGAGGCAGCTATGCGCAGGCTTTGGAAGAACAGACCTCTTTGGATCGCTTGGATCGCGATCGTATTGTTGATCGTGCTGGCGGCGTTTACGGCGTTTCGCCGCGGCGCGGCGCCGGTCGACGGTCTGTTCCGCAATGCTTCCGCACCGGTTGCCGAAGCGCTGCACGGCGCGCAGCGCGCGGTGCAGGCGTTCTTTGTGCGCGTATTCGATCCGTCCGGTGTGCAGGAGGAGAACGATCGGCTGAAGGAGCAGCTCCTCGAACAGCAGCAGCAGCTTGCGCTGCTCGATGAGACCGAAAGGGAAAACGCGCGGCTTTCGGAGCTTCTGAACTTTGTGGAAGCGAATCCGAACATGCGCTTTGTAACTGCTTCCGTGATCGGACGCGACAGCAATCCGTATCTCGATTCGATTCTGCTGAACGCGGGTACGCGCAACGGCATATCCGAAAAGATGGCGGTTTTGACCGCGGACGGAATCGTCGGACGCGTTTCGGAAGTCGGACCGAACTGGTGCCGCATCAAGACCATGTGCAACGATGAAATGCGCATCAGCGTCATGGTGCAGCGCACGCGGGACGAGGGCATGCTCGGCGGATTGTACGAGGAGGATGGCATTCTGATCGGTCTGAAGCTCTATTATCTGCCGAACAAGGCGGATATACAGGTCGGCGATATCATTCGGACAAGCGGTATCGGCGGATTCTTCCCGAAGGGGTTGTATGCCGGCACGGTGCTGTCGGTCAACGAGGACGGCAAGGGCAACTATGACGCAATCGTGTCGCTCGATGTGGATTTCCTGCATCTTGAAAACGCGCTGGTTGTCGTCGATGTGGATGAGGCAGTCAAATGAGGCGGCTGTGGATTCTGATACCGATTGCCGCGCTTGCGATTGTTTTGGACAGCTTTCTCTTGCCGAATCTGTCACACAACGGTATCCGACCGTTGTTTGTGTTGGCTGTTGCCTTGGGTGCGGTCACATCGACCAAGGTGCAGGACGGTATGGTGATCGCGTTTTTGGGCGGGCTACTCACTGATCTGTTCACGAATCCGTACCTCGGCCTCTCTGCGGCGGCGTATTTGCTTTCGGTTGTGATTTTGTACGGCTTTGTCCGCAAGAACCGTCCGAAGCTGCCGCTGCTTTTCGTATTTGCGTTGATTGCCTGCACGGCGGCGGAAGCGCTGATTTTCGGTTTTTCCATGATCTTGGGCGCACGTTTTTCGATAGTACACCGGCTTCTTTCGGCAACGTTGCCGTCGCTGATTCTCGAGTCGCTTTCGGTGCTCCCGCTTGCGGCGCTGCTGCAGCCGGCGGGGAAAGGAACGTTTGATCGCAGATGAAACGCGGAGAAAAAGGCAAACTGAATACTCGTGTCTGGATGCTGATCGGTATTTTTATGGTGCTGCTCGGCGTATTGCTCGTGTTTTTGGACAAGCTCGCTATCCGTGAGACTGAAGCGTATACCGCGGCGGTGCAGCAGACGACCGAGGTCACAACCTATCAGTCCGGTAACCGCGGGACGATCACCGACCGCAACGGCAAGGTGCTTGCCTATGACGAAACGACCTACAACGTGCTCTTTTACCGCGATCCGAGCAACCGTACGCCGATCGACAGCGCACGTTATACGCACTCGCTGATCGAGGCGATCCGCATCATTGAGGAAGGCGGCGGGACGACGATCGACACATTCTATATTGTGATGGACGCAGACGGTACGTTCCGCTATGATTTTCGCACGCAGAGCGAATCCGTCGCCGAAGCGCGAAAGAAGAACTTTGTCACAGCCTGCAATTTTTCAAATCCCGATCTGACCGCGGAGGAAGCGTATCTCATTCTGCGCGAATCGTGGTGCATCCCCGACGACATGCCGTTTGACGAGGCGAAGAAGATCATGTCGATCCGGCAGGAAGCCGTCATGAACAGTTACCGCGCGTTTGAAGGCGTGCGCATCGCATACGACGTGTCGCTTGCGGTCGTGACCGAGCTCGATATGGCAAGCGAGCGGCTGACCGGCATTCTGACCGAAAAGAGCAGCTATCGTGTCTACCCGTACGGCAACACCGCGTCGCATATCGTGGGGTATCTTTCGAAACAGGTTACGCGCGATATGAATACGATCGGTTATTCCTATGCGGACTTCGCGCCGTTCAATCCTGCACACAGGGAGACGGACAGCATGCTGTCACTCGGTTATGCATACAGCGATCTTATCGGCGTCGCAGGCGTTGAAAAAACGATGGAACCGTATTTGACATCACATCTGTACGGGCGGCTCGGCACGACAAGAATTCTCAAGAACAAGCGCGGCGCGATTGTCGAAGTGCTCGATTCCACACAGCCGACCGACGGCATGAACGTGCAGCTTTCCATCGATATCGAACTGCAAAAGGTCTGCGAGCAGGCGCTTAAAGACAACATCGAAGCAACGCGCGAGAAGCAAGAGCAGCGCATCAAGGAAGAAATCGGCAAGTATACGAGACTCACAAACGGACATATCGATTCGATCAAACGCGCCGAGACCGGAGCGGTCATTGTGCTGAATGTCAAGACCGGCGAGATCCTTGCGATGGCGTCCTATCCGGACTACGATCCGAACATGTTCACCGACGGCATCGACGAACAGGAAAACGAGCTGCTGTTCGGTGCGAAAAGCAATCAGCCGACGCTGAACCGCGCGATCGGTATTCGTACCGCGTCCGGTTCGGTGTTTAAGATGGCGACGGGGCTTGCGGGGCTGATGGAAGGAAAGCTTTCCACGACCGAAATGATTTCCGACAATTCGCCGTATTACTACTTTGTCGACGATCCGACCACCAAGGTCGAGCAGAACGCGCCGAGTTGCTGGACAAAGAACATCAGGAGCCACGCGAATCTGACCTTATCGCGTGCGCTGACCGTCTCTTGCAACTATTTCTTCTATACCGTATCGGACCGCGTCGGCATTGAACGGCTGAACTACTGGGCGGGACGGCTCGGCATGAAGGACACGACCGGCGTGGAGCTGCCCGGTGAACTCAGCGTACAGATCGGCGGACAGAAAGCGCGCTACGACTGCGAAAAAGCGCTGTCCGAACAGACCTCCGCGTTGCCGCGCCTGATCTATAACCGCATCTATAACCTTTTGAAATCGATCGTAAAGCAGAATCAATACGATGTACCGAACGAAAAGCTGCTTTCCTGCGCAGATCGGCTCTTGCGGCTGATGGACGGCGAGCAGCGCGAGCGCGGCGGCGAGATTCGCGAAATTCTCAAGGAGGAGCTGAATATTCCGATCGGCGTTTCCTATTCGCACTCCAACTGGATCGTTTCGATATCGACCTGGCTGGAAGAACTGCGTTGGAAGCCGACCTATACGATTCAGACCGGCATCGGACAGGGCGTTATGCTGGTCACGCCGATCTCGATTACGCGGTATATCGCGACCGTCGCGAACCGCGGCACGTCGTATAAGACCACGCTGTTGAAACGCGTCGATAATGCGGACGGAACGCCGTATCTGATC
>JAEEGL014037129.1_pt1 | contig 12337 bp, 9 predicted proteins | sample 9134231 | NCBI WGS metagenome assembly JAEEGL01 (sample SAMN16246548, study PRJNA631951) | gut metagenome | biome: gut microbiome; feature: rumen; material: fiber-attached | host: Bos | place: Iran: Karaj | collected 2018-10 | reverse complement strand
TTTTGATAGCCTTAATTCTTGAAAGAGGCGGAATCATCATGGTGATAAGTTTAACAATTATCTTCATGACTGTTATCCCTTTCGATGTGTTAACGGCATTGACCTGTATTATTATACCAAGTATTTGCCGAAATGTCAATACATACGCACACAAAACCATTACAAATACCATACAGATCCACATTTCAAGGAGGTGAAACACACAATGAAAGCTGAAAATAGAGCAGACTGTTTTCTTGTATTTCCTCATCTTTATGCTATCTATTAGTGGTCGATTATTGGTTAGGCGGTAAAGATACAACCTTTCCGGCTACACGAAACGGGGCGCACTGTGTTATTCTATTCCGTCAGACGGCAACAAATTACAGTTTGTTGCCAAATATTTTAAAAAAAATATTGACAAGCAGAACGTGTCGTGATATAATAGTGACAGATAACGCAAAGGAAAGAATCTAACAAATGAAAAAGCGTATAATAATTTTGATTTCCGTTATATTGTTAATTTTAATAACACTCGTTTCATGTTATAAAAACAATGATCCTGAGGCTTATAAAATGCAAAACGTATTTGCAGGAGAACAGGTTGACGCAAGCGTAACGTATGAACAAAAAATTGCCGAGGCAACGCATATCGTTCGCGCGACATGCACCGGAGAAACAAATAAAGGACCTATAATTGACAGATTTCTCGAAACTGAATATCTGAGGTTCAGAGTAACCGATACGCTGAAGGGATCCGTTGACGGAGGGTATATCGATCTAAGGTGTCCTGTTGATGGTAACGTAATAATCGAAGACGGAGCCACGTATTCAAATTATTTCAGAGTCGGCGAGGACTACATTCTGGTTCTTGACAAACACGTTTCCGTATTCTTCGATCAGGACTGGTACTCTCTTGTAAGTCCAAACTACTATACCCCGCGGCACGTCACGACGAGAGGCTCCGCGTACGACGATTTTTCAGTAAAATACGTTGAAAGCGAGCTGTACGATCAGATGTGGGAGAATTACGCAAAAATAGTGTCGGAGAATCCCCCTGCCGCCGAATTTTCCGGAGAGGATTACATCCGTTCGTCCGACCTCAGCGTCATTTTTGATCAGAGTCCGTGCGTGTTCAAAGTGCAGATCGGAGAAAACGTTCAAAGCGGGATCGGACTTACCAGCAACGGCTTTGCATGTTCTGTAATTGAATGCCTGAAGGGTGAGCCTGACGGTAATCTGCTGAAAAAAGTCAGATTCATTCCCGACACCGTCGAAGAAGGGAAAACGTATATCGTATTCCTGAAGCAAAGCGGGATATTTGAGGACTCATACGTCATTACGTCAAAGACAAGCGTCGTTTCCGTAGATGACGAAGCGGCCGTAAACGAGATTTACAGACTGGCTCAGAACCGGAGCTGACAACATTCAGAAGCCCGTCCCGGGAGAAAACCTCCCGGGATTTTTTATTTGAAACAATAAATACAACCCGGGCACGTCATTATGTAAAAGCCTTGACAAACCGGGTAAAAAGTGGTATAATTATATGTTAAGTAAGTGTGGCCAGCTATAAGAAAGGAGGACAGCGCCGTGACGCCGATGATGCTTCAGTATCTTGAAATAAAAGACAAATACAGGGACGCTATTCTCTTTTACCGCCTCGGCGATTTTTACGAGATGTTTTTCGACGACGCGAAGGTCGCCTCGCGCGAGCTGGAGCTTGCCCTGACGGGACGCTCCTGCGGAGAGGACGAGCGGGCTCCCATGTGCGGCGTGCCATACCACGCGGCGGACTCGTACATCGGCAGGCTTGTCTCAAAAGGCTACAAGGTCGTCGTCTGCGAGCAGATGGAGGATCCGTCGACCGCGAAAGGGCTTGTCAGGCGCGATATCGTGAGGATCGTCACGCCCGGCACCATGATAGACAGCGCACAGCTCGACAGTACGAAAAACAACTTTCTCACCTCCATTTTCTCCGGTGACGATCTGATTTCGGTCTGCTTTGCGGATATTTCAACCGGGGAGATAACCGTCGCCAGATATTCAGGAGACGGCCGGGAGGACGCGCTCCTGAACGAAATCTCGGCGTTCGACCCCAGAGAGGCGCTGATAAACGTTTCGCTCTCATCCCTTCCGCGCGTAAACACGTATCTGCGCGATCACCTGGGCGCGTTTGTCACCGAAAACCGCGCCGGATACTATGAGCTCGCACCGTCGCTCTCGCTTTTTGAAAACCAGTTCGGGAAAAGCGCGGCCGCCGACACGCTCGAGCGCTGCCCCGCTCTTGTTCAGGTGGTCGGCGCAATGCTTGCATACATCGTCGAGACGCAGAAGACGAATGTGAACAACATCCGCTCAATAAGCTTTCAGGAAGGCGAGCAGTACATGGAGCTGGACACCTCGACGCGCCGTAATCTCGAGCTGTGCGAATCGATGCGCGCAAGAGAAAAGCGCGGAACGCTGCTGTGGGTTCTTGACAACACGGGCACCTCCGCAGGAGCAAGGCTTTTGAGGAGATGGGTTGAACAGCCGCTCATCAACGCGGCGGAAATCACACGGAGACAGAACGCCGTCGGTGAGCTTGCCGAAGCGACGCAGGTACGCGGGGAGATCGCCGCAAGGCTGCGCCATATCCTGGATCTCGACCGTCTGATGACAAAGCTCGTCTACGGGACTGCCAACGCAAAGGACCTGAAGGCCATTTCCCAGACTGCCGCGTTTCTTCCGGAAATAAAGGCTCTCACGGCTGATTTCAGCTCCGCGGAGCTTGCGGAAATACACAACAAGCTGGACACGCTCGCCGACATCCGCGAACTGATTGAACGCTCTATCGTCGACGATCCGCCGTTTTCTCTTCGCGAAGGAGGCTTTATCAGGCCGGGTTACAACAGCACGGTCGACGAGCTGTCTTCGATCGTTCACGACGCCAAAAGCTACATTGCGGAAATAGCCGAAAGAGAACGCGAAAAAACCGGCATAAAAAACCTGAAAATCGCCTATAACCGCGTTTTCGGATATTACATCGAGGTCACGAAATCCAATCTTGCAGACGTGCCGGAGAATTATATCCGCAAGCAGACGCTTACGGGCGGAGAGCGCTTCATTACCGAAGAACTCAAGGAAAAGGAATCGATGATCCTCGGCGCCTCAGACAAACTCACGGCGCTTGAATACAGGCTGTTCACCGAAATACGCGACAGCATATCGTCCCAGCTCAGGCGCGTTCAGGAAAGCGCGTTCCTCATCGCCAAGCTTGACTGCTACGTCAGTCTGGCGGACGTGGCCGTAAAGAACGAGTACGTGTGTCCCGAAATCGACTACAGCGACGTCATTTCGATCAAAGAGGGGCGTCATCCCGTCGTTGAACGCTTTTCAAAGGGCGGCTATTTCGTGCCGAACGACACCCTGCTTGACACGTCGAACAACAGGATGATGATAATAACCGGGCCGAATATGGCGGGGAAATCGACGTATATGCGTCAGGTGGCTCTCATCGCGGTAATGGCGCAGATCGGATCGTTTGTCCCGGCAGCCGAGGCACGCATAGGCATAACCGACAGGATTTTCACCCGCGTCGGAGCGTCGGACGACCTCGCGTCCGGGACCTCGACCTTCATGCTCGAAATGAACGAGGTCTCCTATATACTCGGCAACGCGACCAAACGAAGTTTGGTAATCTACGACGAGATAGGCAGAGGGACGTCGACCTTCGACGGAATGTCCATAGCAAGGGCGGTCGCCGAATACACCGCGAACAAAATATCGTGCAAAACGATGTTTGCCACGCATTATCACGAGCTTACGTCGCTTGAGGATGAAATATCCGGCGTCGTCAACTACAACATAGCCGCCAGAAAAAAGGGCGAGGACATTATTTTTCTGCGCAAGATCGTGCGCGGAGGCACCGACGACAGCTACGGTATAGAGGTGGCGCGGCTTGCCGGCGTCCCGAAGGAGGTCATCAGGCGCGCAAGAGAGATACTCAGGCTGCTTGAAAGCGGCAAGGAAGTCGGCAAAGCAAAAATCAGGGAAGACAGCAACGTTTCGATCGACGACCTGAAGGCGGCAGAGGTACGCAGAAGGCTTGTCGGGACCGACGTGAACCTTATGACTCCCATAGAAGCGCTGACGCTTCTGGCGGAGCTTAAAAAACTTGCGGATTAAGAGACCAGGAGGATTGATTATGGTCAAAACAGATATTGTTTCCGGATTTCTCGGAGCCGGAAAAACCACTCTTATAAAAAAACTGCTTGCCGATGTATTCGCATCAGGCGGCGAAAAGGTCGCGATAGTCGAGAACGAGTTCGGAAAGGTCGGCATCGACGGCGGATTTCTCAAGGATTCGGGTTTCGAAATAGCCGAGATCAACAGCGGCTGCATCTGCTGCAGTCTGCAGGGAGATTTTGTCGAAGCCCTGAAAAAGCTGTGCGACGCCTTTCATCCCGACAGGATAATAATCGAGCCGTCGGGCGTCGGAAAACTCTCCGACGTTGCAAACAGGATAAAAGAGGTCGAGGGGCTTGAGCTCAACTGCATGACCTCGGTGATCGATGCGACGAAATGCAAAATGTATCTCCGTAATTTCGAGGAATTTTACGAAAATCAAATCAGATTCGCCACAGCCGTCGTGCTTTCAAGGACCTCGGGGATCTCCCGCGCAAAACTCGACGAGGCGGTAACCCTTATACGTCAGATCAACCCGTCCGCCTCTCTTGTAACCACGCCGTGGGAGGAACTGAGCGGCAGACAGCTGCTTGACGCCATGGAAAACACCGACACAGCCATGACGGATGTCACGGAACTGCTTGAAGAATATTTGCGCAGCAATGAGGAACACCATCACCATCATCACGATGAAGAGTGCGATGACCCTGACTGCGAATGCCATCACCACGGCGATAAGGAAGAGGATCACCATCATCACCACAACGGCGAGGAAGAGGGGCACCACCACCATCACCACCATCACGAGGACGGCGAGGAATGCGACGATCCCGACTGCGAATGCCACCATCACGGCCACGACGCCGATGACGTTTTTGCGAGCATCGGCTTTGAAACGGCGGCTGATTTCTCTCCCGAATTCATAACCGAATGCCTCGGCCGGCTTGACAGCCCGTCGTACGGCATGGTCCTGCGCGCCAAGGGAATCGTCAGAAAGACGGGAGGCGGATGGCTGCACTTCGACTACGTTCCCGGCGAGGTTTCGGTCCGCGACGGCAGCGCCGATATAACCGGCAAGCTCTGCGTCATAGGCTCAGGAATAGACAGGGAAAAAATAGCAAATCTGTTCGGCATCTGAAATGAAAGACATTCCCGTTTATATTTTCAACGGATTTCTTGACTCGGGCAAGACCTCGTTCATCAATGAAACGCTGGGAGCCGAAGGCTTTTCGTCCAGAAACGACAACGTCCTCGTTGTACTGTGTGAGGAAGGCGAAACCGAGCTTAAAACCGACGCAAGAGTATGCAGAAGACTTGACGTCTGCAGAATAGACGAAAAAAGCCGGCTCAACAGCGACAAGCTCGCCTCAGCAGGCGAAAAATATTCTCCCGACATCGTAATAATAGAATACAACGGCATGTGGCAGATGCAGGAACTTTACGGCGTTCTGCCGGACAACTGGCAGATCGTCGACATGATGACCTTCATCGACTATACCACATTCGACATGTATTACAACAACATGAGAAACCTGTTCACGGACAAGGTGATCGATTCGGATTTTGTCGTTTTTAACCGCTGCGACGAAAAAACGATTGACGAGAACGTCCTGCACAGGGCTGTACGGGCGTCAAATCCGAGGTGCCGCATCGCGTATGAGTACCTTGACGGCAGCTACGTAATGGACGACATTAAGGACCCGCTGCCGTTTGACCGCGAGCTTGACAGTATCGAGATCGGGCTGGACGCCTACGCGCAGTGGTACAGGGACCTTGACGAAAACCTGTCTCTGTACGGCGGAAAAACCGTTACGTTCGAAGGCTTTTACCTCGAAGGCAACGACAGAATGTTCAAGGAGGGCTTTGCGGTCGGACGGCCGATCATGAACTGCTGCGAGGCAGACGCGCAGATGGCGGCACTGTTCTGCCGTTCAAAGATCAAACCCTTCAGACACAACGACTGGATAAGAATTACCGCAAAAATAAGCATAGAAAAGCACCGCGCCTACGGCGGCAGGCCCGGGCCGGTACTTAACTATATAAAAGCAGAATCCGCCGAGGAGCCGGAGCAGCCAATTGCAAGCTTTTTTTAAATGAGTGAGAAAATTTACACAATACCCATAAGCGAAGCGTTTGGCGAATGCGCCGACGACAAAACGCTCGGATGCCCCTTCTGCAGACTGTACAACCGTCTGGAGGCAAATGAAATCGACGTTATTCTGGGCGCGTCGATGATGGAACCGGACATACGCATGAAAACAAACGAAATGGGCTTCTGCGACGTTCATTTCTCCCGCCTGCTCGGGGGCAAAAGCAAACTCGGGCTCGGGCTTATACTTGAATCGCATCTCGCAGACGTACGGAAGGAGATCACAGACGGCAGAACCGCGTCTCTGTTCGGCAGAAAGGGACAGTCGGCAGCCAGAAAACTGAATTCACTGTCGCGATCCTGCTATATATGCACCAAGCTTGAAAGAACGTTCGAAAAAATGATTTCAAACGCGGTGCAGTTCTATTCTGAAGATGAAAACTTCCGCTCGACGGTCCAGAACGTCCCTTACGTGTGCCTTCCGCATCTCAGCATGTGGCTTGACAGAGCAAAGGCGGAACTCAAAAAAGGCTATTCGGATTTTTACACCGAGGTTTCCGCGCCTACGCTCAGTTACTTTGACAGCCTGCGCGAGGACGTGAGCTGGTTCTGCAAAAAGTTCGACTACAGATATGACAGCGAGCCGTGGGGCAATTCAAGGGACGCCGTAGAGCGCGCCGGAAAATTCCTGTGCGGCGATCTGCATCAGCCGGTCAGGCCGGCAATCATTCAATCCACGGAGGATAAGACATGAAATGGACAGGGCTCAACGAGCTTCGCGAGATGTATCTCTCGTTTTTTGAATCGAAGGGACACTTAAGACACAAGAGCTTCCCTCTCGTTCCCGTCAACGACAAATCAATACTGCTCATTAACGCGGGAATGACGCCGCTTAAAAAATATTTCACAGGCGAGGAGGAGCCTCCGCGCCACCGCATGACGACATGCCAGAAGTGCATCCGAACCCCGGATATAGAGCGTGTCGGAATAACCGCGCGCCACGGCACGTATTTTGAAATGCTCGGCAACTTTTCGTTCGGGGATTACTTCAAGAACGAAGCTATCCCGTGGGCGTGGGAATTCATCACGCAAAAGCTGGAGCTACCCGTCGACAAGCTCTGGGCTACGATCTACACCGACGACGACGAGGCGTACGACATATGGACAAAAAAAGTCGGCATAGAACCCTCTCACGTTGTCCGTCTCGGTAAAGAAGACAACTTCTGGGAGCACGGATCCGGCCCGTGCGGTCCCTGCTCCGAAATCTACTTCGACCGCGGAGAAAAGTACGGCTGCGGCAGACCGGACTGCAAACCGGGTTGCGACTGCGACAGATTCATGGAATTCTGGAATCTAGTCTTCACGCAGTTCAACAACGACGGGCACAACAACTACACGCGCCTCTCCAAACCGAACATCGACACCGGCATGGGACTTGAAAGGCTCGCCTGCCTTATGCAGGGCGTGAACAATCTTTTCGAGGTTGACACTGTCCGCAATATCATGAAGGCAGTCGAGGAAAGAGCCGGAGTCGTCTACGGCAACGACGCGAAAACCGACATTTCACTGCGCGTCATCACCGATCACATCCGCTCCACCTCTTTCCTTGTGTGCGACGGCGTAATACCGTCAAACGAGGGACGAGGATACGTACTGCGCAGGCTGCTGCGCCGCGCCGCGCGTCACGGACGCCTGATCGGCATAAACGGCACGTTCCTATCCGACGTTGCCGCCGTCGTGGCACATGAAAATTACAGCGAATACCCCGAGCTGACCGAAAAGCTGCCTTATATTCAGAAGATTATCTCAATCGAGGAGGAAAGATTTGCCTCCACTATTGACGCGGGTCTTTCCATGCTGACCGAAATAACCGATGAAGCAGGAAGAAACGGAGGAACGGTCATAAGCGGAGACGACGTTTTCCGACTCTACGACACCTTCGGATTCCCTATCGATCTTACCAGAGAAATAGCGTCGGAGAACGGGCTTTCTGTCGACGAGGAACGCTTTGCCGAACTGATGAACGAACAGAAGCAGAGAGCGCGTGCCGCCCGGACAAACGTAAGCGGATGGAGCGACGCGTCGAAATCCATGCTCGAAGGAATTCCGCAGACGGACTTCCTCGGATATACTGAAAACACATGCGAGGCAAAAGTTCTTGCCCTTATTGCAGATGACATGCTCGTTGAGAGCGTCACGGAGGGCGATTTCACTCTTATAACCGACAGAACGGTGTTTTACGGCGAAAGCGGCGGACAGGTCGGCGATACGGGAACGGTGCGCTCCGGCAAAGCCGACATAACCGTCTCCGGCACCGGCAAATCAAACGGCGTTTTCCTGCACGTCTGTTCTCTGAACGACGGAGAAATAAGCGTCAGCGATACCGTCACGCTGTCTATCGACGCCACAAGGCGCCAGGCGATACGCAGAAACCACTCCGCCTGCCATATGCTTCAGGCGGCTCTGCGCCGGGTCCTCGGAACACACGTGGAACAGTCGGGCTCGTACGTCGACGAAAAAAGACTGCGCTTCGACTTCACTCACTATGAGGCCGTAACGCGCGAACAGCTCGCACAGGTCGAGAAGCTTGTTAACGAAAATATCCTTGACGGCATACCGGTCGTTACTGAGATTATGGACATAGAAGACGCCAGAAAGACAGGCGCCATGGCTCTGTTCGGCGAAAAATACGGTTCAAAGGTCCGCGTCGTTTCAATGGGCGATTTTTCAAAGGAATTCTGCGGAGGGACGCACCTTGACAACACGTCGAAGGCGGGGCTTTTCAGAATTATTTCCGAGTCATCCGTCGCCGCTGGCATACGCCGTATCGAGGGCACCACAGGTCTCGGCGTGCTCGAACTTCTCGGAGATGACGAACAGCTGATAGGCGCCGCCGCAAAAGAGCTCAAAGTGCAGAACGTGCGCGAAATCGCCGTAAGAGCCGGCGCTCTACAGGACGAGCTGCGCAACGCGAAGAAGGAGATCGAAACACTTAACGCAAAGATCGCGGCGGCGCAGACCGAAATGATACTGGCCTCCGGCAGTGACGTGAACGGGCTGAACGTCATAACTTACAAACTCGAAAACGTGCCGGCGGACATGCCGAGGAGCATCTGTGACGAACTGAAGGCAAGAGACGAAAACGTCATCGCCGTCATTTCCCTCGTCAGCGGCGGCCGCCTGACATTCGCATGCTGCTGCGGCAGGAACGCTGTCTCAAGGGGGGTGCACGCGGGCAATATCCTGAAAAAAATCGCCGCGATAACCGGCGGAGGCGGAGGCGGCAGACCCGATTCCGCGTCATCAGGAGGCAAAGACGTTTCAAAACTCGACGAAGCGCTTAAAGCCGTTCCGGAAATTGTAAAACAGATGATTTAAATACAACACCGTGGCCTGACAGATACGGGCCACGGTTTTTTTCGACTATTTTGCATTAAATTTTTCTTTTTTTAAGAATTTATCCCGTACGGCCTTGACAAAACGGTTTTGTTGTGTTATAATGATACAGATAAAACAAAGGAGGGATGACGTAAACGGTGAAAGCTGTATATGGAACTTTTACAACAGTGCGGTACAGTATTCGTTTGATGCGACAAATTATGAAAAATGATATTTTTCGCTCAATCAACTGACAGGATATTATAACATTAAATCCAAAGGCTCCTCAACCGCATATTACCTTACCGTAAAGAACAGCGCGTCGACGCTGGACCAGCAAATAGTTCTCGGGACAAGCTCGACTGCGAACGGCGCCCAGTGGAAGGTGGTAGCCACAACAAACGGCGCGTACAAGCTTATACCCAAAACAGGAGAGAACGCCGGAGGTTCGGGAGTCGATTACGTGCTGGCGACAAACACCTCGCTTCAAACAAACAACTCGAAGCTTATTCAGGGTAAATATCTGAACAATTCAAGTTACAGAGATGAGTGGTTTTTGATTGATGTTACGAGAATTTACGGGTATAAGGCTTTTAGGACACTTCAGCAATCTCAATACTCGTCAATTAATTGCCATGGATATGCAATGTTCAGAAGCGATATGCCGTCTGGATGGACAACAACTGTAGATGAATATATAGCGAACGTGGCAGCAACAACGGGATATGGTCCGAATGATTATTCGAGTACAGTAAAGCACAACGTTAGTGAAAAAACAAGAATCGATTTCGAAAATTGGCTTTCAACTAATGGATATTCGTGGGTTCGCGAGAGTTCTTTTAGTGAAAACGATTCATCAAATCCTCTGTTAAAGAATCAATATAGGGTAGTGCTAAGGACCGGCATTCATAATGTCAGCTTTGTTGCAGATGGAATACCTTATATACGGCAGAAGCAATATGATTACCATTTCTGGTACCAGACATATGATGGAACATGGGCAAACAAGCACGGGCATCTGCCGATTGTTTCCGCTCCGGAACAATTACCTTCGGGGGTGACCCCGCTAACCGGATCGACGTCGGGATGGAATTTATCATATTATAAGTCGGATTACAGTTTGGCTTATACGTACGAAAATTTTTACGATGGCGATATATATGTGTATATTATTACAGTAAGCTAAATGGAGGATTAGTATGAAAAAGACAGCAATTGTGATTTTTATCTGTATTTTAGTGACTGTTTTTGTGGTATCAGTTACTGCCGGAGAAAAAATAATCAGTTTTTTTTCGAGCGTTTTTACATCAAACAACAGAAGCGGAGAAATAATGAGCATAATTGAAAGCAATAAAGAACTTAATACCGGGCTGAATGAACTAAAGTCATATGATTATTCCAAATTTGTGTTCTACGGGACTCCCAGAAAGGTTGTTACTCGAGAAGGCAATGCGTTGTCAAATATCTCGTCAAAGCTGTTGTATATACAAGACTATGATAAAATATTCCCGATTCAACATGTTGAAGTAATAGACGATGATACTCTTTGCGTTGTCTACAAGCTTGAAGAAAATGGGGAGACGGAATACAGATATGTGATATTTAACAGGCAGGATATCAAACATGAACAGGATATCAAACATGAATATAATAAAGAAACCTCTGAGTTATGGATTTGCTATGGGGAACAGTACTGCGCAAAAGCAGGGATTTCTCTCAGCGATTACAGCAACCTAAAAAAAGGGGAAAAAGTCAGCGTAAGCGATTTAGCCAAATTTGCAATTCACGCTGACAACTCTCCTGTAACGGAAATCGACGAAAAAACAGATTCGATAACAAGGGAAGACGTATGCATACTTAAAGAAGGTCTTCTTCGAATAAAATTTAAAGGAGAGATAAACGGAGAATTGTTTGAATTAATGGAAATTGAACTTATTCCATACGGAAACAATTCGGGAAAATACCCGTCAATCTCAATTCTGCATGACAAATATATACCATCAACACCTTAAAAATTATAATTCCTAAAAGTTGCCCCCGCCGGAATTACGTGTCCGGCGGGGGATTTTTCAGTATTTCGCTATTTCAAGGTTTGCGTCGTCCTCGCCTTTTTCGATCGAGGTTACCGTGACCTTGTATGATATTGAGTCGTTTACCTTGATTTTCACCGTGTCCCCGAGCATGTGTCCGAGCAGAGCGCTCCCGAGCGGGGATTCCTTTGAAATGCAGTGGTGACGAACGTCGTTGCGGAGCGTTGTCACTATCGTGAAAACATCGTCCTCGTCGTCCTCAACGTAATGGACGCCGACCTTATCGAAAAGACCTATTTTGTCGGCGCTGTCAGCGACAATTCTGACCTCCTGACCCGCGTCCAGTCCGAGCTCTCCGAGTATCCTTTTTATTTCGCTGTCGGCGTCATAAGTCCCGTCGGGGTTACGCTGAAGCTTCGACTGGGGAATAAGGATAACGGCGCTCTTTATCATGGCCTCGAGATACGCGATTCTTGAATTGTTGGCGTTGAATTCGCGTCGTGCCGAATGATAGCCGTCATTCTCGCTGAGATCGCCCTGCTCCTTGGCGGCCTTGACAAGATCGCGCAGATGCGGAGCCACGACGTGCCTGCGATGCTCGATCTCCGACTGCATTTTCCGTATATCGACCTCTGTTAATTCATCTTTCATTGTAAAATCACCTCTTTACGCTTCCTTAGACCCGGCAATAAGCTTC
>JAEEGL012759167.1_pt1 | contig 12337 bp, 7 predicted proteins | sample 9134231 | NCBI WGS metagenome assembly JAEEGL01 (sample SAMN16246548, study PRJNA631951) | gut metagenome | biome: gut microbiome; feature: rumen; material: fiber-attached | host: Bos | place: Iran: Karaj | collected 2018-10 | reverse complement strand
GGTCGACAGCACCTCCGAGGTGGCTGCCTCCAGATAGTAGCGTCCGAAGGACGACGACATAGCCTCATTCTGGTTCAACTTGATGTTGATGGGCATTTGAATACTGTTTACTGCCATAATAGTTACTAATTTTTAATGGCTAAATGGTTAAAGTTTATGTTCTCACTGCGTCTCTTTGGTACCTTAAGACGCTACAAAATTACAAAATAAATGGGCTGCTTCCAAAAAAACAGCCCAAATAAAGAAAAAAAAACGACTTTACACACGCAATTAACTGATAGCCAATAAATTACAGCGTCGTGTCGGTATCACCCTCTTCCTCATCTTCTTGGGGCTCGCCTTGCGCCTGCGGCAGAAATTCACAATAGTCAGTACCTTGGTACTTCAGCAACTTGCCCTTGATAGCCTCAGGCTTCGTAGTAGGGCGAATAATCTTTTCTTCCATAATTGCTATAATTTTTGTAAATAATATTTTGTCTTTTCAAAGAGTCTCAAATCTCATTATCTCATTATCTCATTAACTATGTTTTCAACCTTCTGAAAAACAAGAAAATAATTTTATATTTATATATAAATATAATTTTCTAGAGTCTTTTCTTCAAAATGGCACATAATGAGATATTGAGATATGAGACTTTGAGAGTTTAGAAGGTCTCTTGAGAGGTCTCCTCATGTCCCCAGAGGGGCGAAATGTTAAGGATTCTTACTCGCTGAGCCTTGAATTTGCGGCCGTCCTGGGTTTTACGGTCATTCACCGTGAATTCCAGCGACACATGTACCCAGCCGCCAACTTTCAGCTTCATGTTCGCAGCTGTCTCGGCATACGATGCCGTAGGGATTCTTAACGTAGTCGAAAGTCGTTTCCGAGCCGTACGAAGTCCGCGCCGACCTGTTTTCCGAGCCAGGCGGAGAATTTCTCCGAGCCGTCCGGAGAATTTCTCTGCGCCGTTCAGAGAATTTCTCCGCGCCGTCCGTGTATCATGGGGTTCACTTCAGGTACGTCCCCATGATACACGAAAAATTTCCGAAATAAGAAACTTTTTATCCATTTTTTATAGTTTATCCCTTTTTTTTATCCTCACACGGAGTCACAGAGGGCACGGAGTTGGGCGCAGAGGATAAAGGTAAAAAGGTAAAAAAGTAAAAGGGTAAAAGCGAAAGAATCCGGGCAAGGCACCGTGTGAGCACGAAAAGACAATTTTGACCCTCGAAAGGTGGTGAATATGGAATACTTTTCGTACCTTTGCACTCGAAACAACTAAGATAAGTAGAAATAACTAATGGCGTAAACTATGTATAAGGTATCGGTTGTAACCCCCTTCCACAATGTGGACATGGGTATGTTTGAGAAGTGTGCTGAGTCGATGCGCTGTCAGTCTATCGGTTTTAACAACATCGAATGGATCATCGTGGTGCATAACTGTGAGCCGACGTATCTGCCGCGCCTTATGGAGATGTTCAAGAACGACAGCAACGTCATTATCAAGGAGCTGAACGACTGCATGCACACACCGGCAACGCCACGCAACCACGGCATGCAGTTCGTGACGACACCTTACATGGGATTCCTCGATGGCGACGACAGCTATACCCCCGACTGTCTGGAGGTGGTGCGCCGTGAGATGATTGAGACGGAAGCCCAGGTGGTGACTTTCCGTCGCGAATACGAGCTGGAGAAAGAGTCGCTGCATCCGCACACGGAGAAGGTGTTGTGGAACCAGACGAAGTGGCGCATCGTGCTGGACCGTAAGGACTTCCGACAGGAGGAGATGTTCAGCGGTCTGTGGCCATTCTCGACATCGCGACTCTTTGATGTGGCTTTCATTCGCAAGCACGACCTTGTGTTCTCAACGGATGTCAAGTGGCTGGAGGACGTATGGCATACGGGCATGTGTCTGATGAAGGCCGAGCGCGTCTGCTACCTGCCACAGTTCATAGGCTATCACTACTTCATCAATAGCGGCTCCATCATACAGGACAAGAAGAAGCCGATGGAGGACCTGGTAGACTGCTTCGAGTCGGCCGGCCGCATCATTGATGACCTGGAGGCACAGGGAGTTGACACGAACGATACGGCGAATACGATATTCACCCTGCTGACCCAGTACTACCTGGCATCAGACCTGACCGTAGACGAGCGGCGCATGCTGTGCGACATGGCCGCGCCCTACCTGAAGAAGCTGCGCAAGATGACCCCGTCGAAACTGCACTCGCCCGAGGAGTGCTACCTGAGCTACCACTTGCCGCAGGAGGTGTTGAGCAATCCAGAGAACCCGACGGAAAGTCCTACGCTGAAGGATGCACTGAACGGGTGGTCGGACTTGATGGAGATACTGCGCACCAACGCAGCGACAGACTATGGCCGTCACTACCACTTCGACCAGACAGAGACGCTGACTGACTACCAGCAGCTGGTGCCGCTGACCGACTACGAGAACTACAAACGGCTGGTTGACCTGCAGACCAACATCGGCGAGAGCGGCATACTGACCTCGGCCAATCTGCGGCAGTATCTCGTCAACGCCAAGGGACAGCGATTCCCCTGTACCGACGAGCATCTGCAGCCTTACATGGAGTATTTCGCCACGACGCTGAAGGGTCACCACAACCTGCTCGTGGCCATCGTGGGACCGCGAAACAAGCAGACCAACGACGGGTGTACGGTGGAGACGCTGGAGAGCCAGATGGTGAAGAAATACATGTGGTACTACCACTATGCGCGCGGCAAGAACCGTGCCACGTTCTCCATGCCCGACGTCCAGTTCTTCAAGACCGACCCGCAGGAGGAGCTGCACGCGATATGCTACTATGCACTGCTCGACCGCGACATCGACCAAATCGTGGCTTGCGACACACGGCGTGTGGCCGACATGTTCGAATACATCACGCGGCATCGCAACGAGCTGTTAGGCGAATTGCGTGAGACTGACCCCAAGCGTGCCGACGAGGTCAGCAAGGCCTTCGCCGCAGAAGGTCCGCTGGCGAGTGCTTTGTGGCCCAAGCTGCAGCGCGTGGTGGCCTTCGGTGCCGGAGAGTGCTACTTAGCCACGAGCCACATGAAGAAGTTTACGGGAAAGATTCCTCACAACAACGGCTGCTACTATACCGAGGAGACGATTTACGGACGGGCCGTAGCCGACGACAGCGACGTGTTTGAAACCATACCGTCGGGCAGTTTCCATGAGTATCTGCCCATGAAGGACAGCCAGGCGGCTACCGTGCTCAGTACGGGTGTCAGCCCCGGGCAGCTCTATCGTCTGGTGGTCACCAACAATGCCGGCCTGTATCGCTATGTCACCGACCACGTGGTATGCATCAACGAGACGCTGATGGACAAAATCTTGTTTACCATCTATTAACCGTCGATGCTTATGCGTTGGCCAGCAGGCGACGCAGGTAGATAAGCAGCCTTCGGCCTCTTTGAATCTAATTGATAAATAATCGTTTAATAATGAAGACCTATCCTTTGCTCCAGTCCCAATTAGGCGTGTTCTATGACTGCCTGAAGTATCCGCAGGTGATGCAGTATAATATTCCGTGTATCACCAAGTTGACTGACGATATTGACCTTAATCGCGTGGAGAAGGCCATACAAGCAATATTCGCCGCAAGGCCGGAACTCAGTATGCGCTTTCTCATCGACGAGAATGGTGAGCCGCGTCAGTATGTGGATGAGAACAAGAAACTGACTGTAGTACGCCGCGAGATGACGGAAACAGACTTCCAGCAGTATGCCTATCATGGTTTCTGCCGTCCGTTTGACATCATGGGCGAGGAGCCGCTGTTACGCGTTGAATTAGTAACCATCTCACCTCTCACCTCTCACCCCTCACCTCTTAACTATATGTTGCTGGACATCCACCATCTGGTGTCTGACGGCACCAGCTATCTGGTGCTCTTCCCACAGCGCGACCTGCCGCTGGCCTACGAAGGCAAGCCGTTGCAAGCACAGGAATATGGCATCTTGCAGGCTGCCGAAGACGAGGCTGCCAGTATAGGAAACGAGGAGTACCATCGTGCCAAGGCTGTGATGGCCGAGAAATACGCTGGTGTGGACTTGGCAACGTTGTCGGCCCGCCCGGAAAATCCAGTGGGCGAGATGGGGCAGGAGTCGGCTTATATCAGCCGTGCTTTAGTAGATGACTGGTGTAAGGAGAATGGATTTGCGCCGTATCAGATTTTCCAGGCGGCATTCAGTTATGTGTTGGCCCGTTTGCTGCGCGAAGAGCAGGTGTCTTACACCACGATTTATCATGGACGACGCGACCCGCGAGTCAAACAGGCTTACGGCATGTTTGTGCGTACTATCCCGTTCATGATGGAAATCAAAAAGGAACAAACGGTTCGAGAGTATATCGCCAGCGTCCATCAGGAGATGAAGGCTACGCTTTCGCAGTTGGCCTATCCCTTCTCGCATTTCTGTCGTGACTTGGGCGTGCAGCCAGGCATATCATTTAACTTCACGGCTCTGCCAGGCTGGGAGGAGGCCTATCATTTCGGTGAGATACATTGTCCGTTGGTGCAGCAGGATCGTGGTGATGTGTTCTATGACATGCTCGCCCACATCTTCCTGGCAGATGAGAATTACGACATCCGTATGGAGTCGAGTCTGGCGATGAACAGTCGTAAGCAGATGCGTACGATGGCCGATGCCATCAAAGCCACGATGGAGCACATGATGGCTCAGCCAGACGCCTCCATCGACAGCATCAGCATCGTGAGCGACGAGGAGGGCGAGCGGATTATCGGAATCGGTACGGGTAAGGAGATCGACGTGGATCTGAGCAAGACCTTTGCCAATCTCTTCACGGAGCAGGCCAAGCGCACACCCGATGCCCCCGCAGTGGTGGATAGGGACAGCCAGTTGACCTATGGTGAGATGGACCGCTATTCGAATGCGCTGGCGCGTCAGTTGATAGACTTCGGCGTACAACCCAACGACTTCGTTTGTGTGATGCTCGACCGATTCAAGGAGTTCCCGTTGGCTGTACTTGCCATCCACAAGGCTGGTGCCGCCTATACCCCACTCGACTTTGAATATCCCAACGAGCGACTGAGCTATATGCTGGAGAATTCGGAGTCGAAGGTGCTGATTACCTCGCACGACGTGCTTGATGCCAAACAGGCGGAAGGCGACTTCAGTACCGCTGCTGCCCGCACCTTCTTTATCGATGACTTTATGGCCACTGTGGTCGGCAGTTCTCCCGCCGACGCCATCGACCTCTCCACCCCTGGCGGCCTCGCCTACATGATCTACACCTCCGGCTCTACGGGCAAGCCCAAGGGCGCCATGCTCCATCAGGCCGGTCTGCGTAACTTCATTACTGTGGTCATCGACATGGAGAAACTGACTGCCGACGACCGCATCAGCGGACACCGCTCGTTCTCGTTCGACGCACATATCGAGGATATGTATCCTGTATTGACGCTGGGTGGCTCGTTCCACATCATGCCGACAGAGATCCGTAAGGACTTGGCAGCCATCCGTCAGTTCCTAATTGACCACAAGTGTACGGGTGGCGGCTATTCTACGGCGATGACCTGTCTGCTACTCAACACCTTTGATGACCTGCCTATCCGTTTTACCACGGGTGGTGGCGAAAAAATGGATTGTGTGTATAGTGACCACATCGAGATTATCAATGTCTATGGTCCTACGGAGTGTACTGACGATACTTCCTATTATGCCATCGCTCCAGGCCGTAGAATTGAAAACATACCCATCGGCCAAAGCGTGGCCAACAACTGGAACTTCATTGTCGATACCGCTGGTAATCTGGTGCCGCAGGGTGTGGCTGGCGAATTGTGCTTTGCCGGTGTGCAGGTCGGTCGCGGCTATTGGCGTCTACCCGAGCGCACGGCCAAGTCGTTTGTCGACTGTCCGTTCGTGAAACAGGACCGTTGGGGACGTCCTGTACGTATGTACCACACGGGTGACCTCTGCCGCTGGAATGAGGATGGACAAATCGAGTATATGGGTCGTATCGACACCCAGGTGAAGTTGCGCGGCTTCCGCATTGAACTGGGCGAAATCGAGAGCAAGGCCCTGAATATCGAGGGCATCCGTCAGGCTGCTGCCGAGGTGCGCAAGGTGATGGGCAATGAGCATCTGGTGCTCTACTATACCCTGGAAGCGGATGCGACGCTCAGCGACGAGGATATTCGTCAGACGCTTGCCGCCTCGTCGTTGGCTGACTACATGGTGCCCGATGCCTATATGCAAATGGACAGTATGCCGATGACACCCAACGGCAAGATCAACCGCAAGGCATTGCCTGCACCTGAGATGAAACGTGCCAGCGAATACGAGGCTCCTAAGGGTGAGAAGGAAAAACTCTTCTGCAGCATCTTCTCCGACATCCTGAAAATCAAGGAGGTGGGTGCTACTGACAACTTCTTCGAGATTGGTGGTACCAGCATCAATGCCATCAAGGTCATCGTGGAGGCCAGCAAACATGGTGTGCAGATAGTCTTCAACGACCTGTTTACCCAGAAGACACCAAGAGCACTGGCAGCGTTCGTAGATGGAGGTAAAGGCGAGGTCGTGTCTGCCGAAAGTCGAAATAACAACATATCGACATTAGGAAATAACGAAATCGAACAATCCCCTGAGGCAGCCCATTATGCACCCCTCAACAGCCTACTTACTTCGAACACCCTCGCATCCTTCCGGGAGGGTAAGCGTCAGACCATCGGTGATGTGCTGCTGACAGGTGCCACAGGCTATCTCGGCATCCACATCCTCAATGAGTTGCTGACCAATTATCACGGCAAGATTCTCTGTCCTGTACGTGCTAAGGGTAATGACGAGGCATTGAGTCGTATCAAGACGCTGTATTTTTATTACTTTGGTCGTACGAAAGCCTTCAGTCATTTCGACGAGCGTGTGACGGCCTTCGCAGCCGAGGTGACAGAACCAAATGCATATGACAACCTGAATAATGAATATACTGTAGTCAACTGCGTGGCCAATGTGAAACATTTCTCTGCCGGCAACGACATTGAAATGGTGAACATCGAGTCAGTGCGCCATCTGATTGGCTTCTGCCTGCGCACAGGTTCACGTCTCATCCACATCTCTACTAACAGCATTGCCGGACTGAGTGTCGATGGTGTGCCTGGCCCTGAGGTCAAACTGACAGAGCAGAGTTTATGGCTGGGACAGAACATCGATGAAAATAAGTATGTCTATTCGAAGTTCAAGGCCGAGGAGCTGGTGCTTGATGCCATCGCCCATCATGGGTTGAATGCCAAGATTATGCGCGTAGGTAACCTCTCTGCCCGCCAAAAGGACGGTGAGTTCCAAATCAACTTCAATACCAACAACTTCCTCGCCCTGCTGCGTGCGTATGTTGTTATTGGCATGGTACCCTACGAAGCCCTTGATCACCTTTTTGAGTTCTCACCCATCGATGAGGTGGCTCATGCCATCATGTTGTTGGCACAGACACCAAAGGCGTGTACCGTGTTCCATCCTAACAACACCCATCGCCAGTTCCTCTCCGACATACTCAACGGCTTTGCTGAGGCGGGTATCACGCTGCAGCGGGTGGAGAAGGAGGAGTTTCAAAAGGCATTGGATCAGATGACGGAGAATCCCGATCTGGTTACTTTGCTTCGTCCGCTGATGGCCTACAACCTGAGCAGCACCCACGAGATGCGTTGGATAGAATCTACCAACGAATATACCACGCAGGTGCTCTACCGCCTCGGTTTCCAGTGGCCACCCACCGCAGCCGACTACGTCCACCGCTTTGTCGACACCATTATGGGGTTTGATTATTTTTCATTTAATTCGTAACTTCGCAGCAACTACTAAGACAAATTGGAAAGAAAAATGAAACAGAGATGGATATTCTTGGTGCTGATGTTGATGGCTTTCTCGTTAGTCACGACGGCACAGAATAAAGCGAGGGTGCTGGTTAGTACTGACATTGGTGGCACCGACCCAGACGACAATCAGTCGATGATACACCTGCTGATGTACAGCGACCTGTTCGAACTCGAAGGGTTGGTATCGTCACCGTCGTTCGGCAACGGATCGAAGGAAGAAATAGTGCGTATGATAGACATCTATGCAAAGGACTATCCGCAACTGAAGAAGCATAACCCAGCTCTGATGTCCCCCGAAACACTGAAGAAGCTTTGCAAGCAAGGGCGTCGCGGACTGATGCCTTACAAAGGCTATGGCGAGCCGACGGAGGGCAGCGAGTGGATTGTCAAGTGCGCTCGCCGACAAAGCGACAGGCCACTGTGGGTGCTCGTATGGGGCACACTCGAAGACGTAGCCCAGGCGCTGCATGATGCTCCCGATATTGCCCCCAACATTCGTGTCTATTACATCGGCGGACCAAACAAGAAGTGGGGCGTCAACAGTTACGCCTACATCGCCCGGAACTTCCCCGACCTTTGGATCATCGAGAACAATGCCACCTATCGCGGGGTTATCACCGACAATGAAAAGATGGAACTGATAGAAGAATACAAGGGAATGGAGCAAACCTCAAACCGCTATGGCACCGGCTATTATAATTATGCGATGAGAGGTCGTGGCGCGATGGGAGCCGACTTTCTGAACTACTATAAAGGCGTGGTGAAGATGGGCGACACGCCATCGTTGCTCTACTTGATGCATGGCGACCCTAACAATCCGCAGGGAGAGTCGTGGGGAGGTAGCTTTGAACCTATCAGGCATAGCAGTAGGAGAATCTTCCGTCGACAGACCACGGAGCGTGACACCGTCCCCGTCTATAGTGTCGTGGAATGGTTCTTCAAGGGTCCCAGGAAGAAAGACATTCACGAGGGCGACTCCTGCTTTACTGCCACCATCGACCGCCAGCAATGGGCGGGTTACTATTTAGGTAAAGGTGTGTATGTGTTGCGCTATTGTCCTAAGGCTCCAGCCAAACTTACCTATACCATTTCCTCGTCTATCAAGCAACTCAATGGGCTTCACGGCTCGTTTGTCGTGGATGACGTATGGCCGGGAAAGCCCGACGTTGCCGACTATCCATTAGGCGTAAACTGGTACTCCGACCATTCCGACCACACACTCTATGAAGGCAAGTGGCAAGGGGCCAAGACGCAACGGCAATGGCGCAAGGACATCCTTGAAGACTGGGCACGAAGATGGTATTGGCTGGAAGATTAAAGCACAAAATCTTAGTTCAAACTGAAGTGACCCGAAACGTGGAGCATAGCGAGGAAATACACCATACCAACATAATAGCGCCACTTACCCATAGGAGGCTGGACGTCCCAAAGCCGCTGGACGTATTCGCGAGCCAGAGCCTGATCATCTTCGTCGTCGCTGTCAGCCAAAGCAAAAGTACCTACAGCGTTGGCACCTGCCATTCCTTCCGTATAATTGTTTGTGGGTTCAGAACCGTCAAGATTGAATTGACCATACTGGAAACCATCATTCTTGAAAAACGTGAGCAGGCGGCGCATCATCTCCCGTTGCTCATTGGCAGACCGCCCCGTCAGATAATAGTCCATACCTACGTTCATTGCACAACGGATAGCATCGTACTGGTAGCGGTCGGTATGATAGGGGAAATCAGGTCGGCGATAGGGCTTGCCGTCGAAGAGACAATAGTCGGGGAAAAGCCCTGTAACAGAATCCTGCGATGCCTTCAGCAGCCAGCGCGCTTGGTTGGCTGCCTCGCGCCAAAAGTCATTGTTGGCATCGGCTTTTTCTGCCCAAAGGTCGAGGAATGCCGGCAGGCAGTAGGAGGGGTCGCTGTACCAGTGGACTTCCTCATTGGGAACAAAGGTAACCAGACGCGTGGAGTCGTCATAAAGATTGTATACTCCCGTTTTGGGACCGTCCTTCGATGTTACTTTATGCAGTATCTCATTGGCCTCTTTTGCGTACTGTGGATCACCCCATTTGTCGGCAGCAAGGAAGAGTGCTGACACGAAATACACCTCACCGTCGGAGGCATTACTCGTACCAATCTGTCTGCCGTCGAGTCCGCACTGCCAGCAGAAATAGCCGTCCCACGGGCTGTCTTCCGGATAAGCCATATAGGTCTTTGCCCATCGCCACAGTTTGTCGAACTCCGTGCGTTTGTCGAGTTGCAGGCTAATCATCATGCCATACGACATACCTTCCGTACGAACATCATTGTTGCCCGTATCAAGAATGATGGCCATCGAGTCACCAACCTCGTAATATACAGTTTTTTCGCCATCGGCCTCATAGCGGCTCAGATCGCCCGGGGTAAAGAAATGTGCCCACACACTATCGATGCGTGCGTCAACCTCCGCCTGACTTTTACCTAGCACCGATACAAACAGATTATTCTTACATACAGGCTCCATAGACTTGTGACCTGCGCAGGAAGGCAACATGATTAGGAGCGACAACCCCAAAACAGCCCCGAACACTTTGTGTGTAAATACTATCATAATCTACTGTTTCTTTTTGGCAAGATGCCGTTCGTTCGTCATCTTCTGTGGCAAAGATACGAAAATAATTGGATTTCAATGCATATGAACAAAAAAATATTGAATTTGAAGATAAAAAAGCATAATATAGGGCATAAAGCGGCATATATTTGCCGTCTTGAAAGCTTGACGATTCCTTAAAACAGAGAACAGACAATTGGATGGGATTATTGAAAACATGGAAATTTCAGTATTAGAATTGAACCACAACATTTCTGCCACTGAGATAGAAATGGAAGACAAACAAAACTTCGTTTGAATGACAGGGAGCTAATGCCTGATCATTTTCGAAAAGAGAAAATCAATCCTTGCGTCAAAATAACACTATGCCTATGGTTGTGCTTGTCAATTAGCATCATCAAATTCCTTTGGAACAAGTCTTTGAAACTTTTCTTTTTGTCTATTCAGAGAAAAATTGTACCTTTGTGCCATTATTTGAATAATAATAGCAGAGAGGTGAAAATTATTCATGTGGACATGGACCAGTTCTTTGCTGCTGTGGAGCAGCGAGACAATCCGGAACTGAAGGGCAAGCCGATAGCGGTGGGGCACGATGCTGAACGTGGCGTGGTGTCGACAGCCAGCTACGAAGCCCGAAGATTCGGAGTGCATTCAGCCCAGTCCATTCAGGTGGCCAAACGTCTTTGCCCTCATTTGATTATCGTGGATCCACACTTCCAGCGGTATAAGGAGGTGTCGGCTCAGTTGCACGAAATCTTCCATGACTATACCGATTTGATTGAGCCAATCTCGCTCGATGAAGCTTTCCTCGATGTCACAGAGAATAAGAAAGGTATCGAACTGGGCGTTGACATAGCCCGTGAAATCAAACAGCGCATTCGCGAGACGACGGGACTGACGGCATCAGCAGGTGTCAGCTATTGCAAGTTCCTGGCAAAGATTGCCTCTGACTGGCGCAAGCCCGACGGTTTGACGGTGATTCACCCGGACAGAGCCTTGGACTTCATCGCCCAACTGAAGGTGGAGAAAATCTGGGGTGTCGGTCAGAAGACGGCAGAGAAGATGCATCGTATGGGTATCTTCACGGGACTGGATCTGAGGAATATGTCACTCACCCGACTGACGCAGGAGTTTGGTAAGATGGGCCAGGTGTTCTATGACTTCTCGCGAGGGATAGATAACCGGCCTGTCATTTCTGAGTGGGAGCGCAAATCCGTCAGCTGTGAGCAGACGTTTGAGTCGGACATTAGCGAGAACTCGGCTGTCAACATCCACTTGTACCACACGGTGCTGGAGCTGGTCAGGCGTATCGAGAAGAATGATTTCGAAGGGCGCACACTGACACTCAAAGTTAAATTCCTGGACTTTCAGCAAATTACCCGCAGTATCACCGTTGACCATATTCTTCGCACCAAGGACGAGATTCTTCCTCTGGCAAAACAATTGATGCATAGCGTAGAGTTCCACTCCCACCCCATCCGCCTATTAGGCTTGGGTGTGTCAAATCAAAAGAGTTCCACAGCCCAAGAGCAACAGCCTTGGGTTGAATTGGAACTGGAGTTCGAACCGTGGCCTGAGGTGTGATGGATGGGAATCCCCTATGAAAGAATAGGCGATTCCCTTGCCCAATTAGGAATAATCCTTTTGATTGTTCATTAAAAGTACCGATCTTTGCACTGTGATTCAGAACATAGGAATCTGGTCACAGAACAGAAGTTGAACAATTAAAAGAAGAAGATTATGAAGACTTTGAATAAGATGATCGCAGCCATGATGATGATGGCAATCACAACAATGCCGGCAATGGCAGGTAATAAGCACAACGACAGAAACGACAAGAAGACAACTGTTGGCGTAGAGAATAAGGACAGAGGTGGCTCGCACTTCGACAAGGTGGACAGGGCACTGTCACACAACACCTATC
>JAEEGL010735901.1_pt1 | contig 12337 bp, 8 predicted proteins | sample 9134231 | NCBI WGS metagenome assembly JAEEGL01 (sample SAMN16246548, study PRJNA631951) | gut metagenome | biome: gut microbiome; feature: rumen; material: fiber-attached | host: Bos | place: Iran: Karaj | collected 2018-10 | reverse complement strand
GGTCAGTCCCGAAAAGGTTACTGAATTCATGGCTCAGGTTCAACTGGCCGACGGAAAGACGCTGATCCAGTACTTTACCGCTCCCCAGGTGGTGAATCTGGTGTGCATCAGCTGGTTGGGCATCTTTGGCGGCACGCTGGCCGTGCTGGGCGGGGTGGCTGCCCCCATCACGAGCCGCGACACGGCCTTCCGCAGCGCACGACTCGTCATTGCCGAGGCTTTGCATTTTGAGCAAAAGAGCATGGTGCGCCGTTTGATGATCAGCGTCCCGCTGTTCGTGGCCTCGCTGCTGCTGCTCATCTGGCAAATGGAGAATCCTGACGGCTTCAACGTGCTGTGGCAATACTTTGGCTGGTCGAACCAGGCTTTGTCGGTATTCACCCTGTGGATGATTACCGTTTATCTGGCTCGCAACCACAAGGCCTACATCATCACGCTCATTCCTGCCATCTTTATGACCGTGGTGTGCACATCTTTCTTGGTCGCATCGCCCCAGGCTTTCGGCCAATCAGCCCTCACCCCGTGGTTCGCTCTCGCTGTCATCGCCATTTCGGTCGTCTGGTTCGCAGCATGGTTAAAGAAAGCGCACAAGCAATGACATCGTTGTGGCCTGTTGTGTGTGGCCACAGACCGAAAACAGGAGTCATACAACAACGGCTGGATTGCCGGCCTTGATTGTCTGAAAATATTGAAGAGCCGTTAAGGTATTTTATCCTTAACGGCTTTTTGGATATTATGAAATTTTGCATTACCTTTGTAACTATAAAATTAAAACCTCTATCAACGATGGCAAAACAGGGACTCACACTGGAGCAGAAGCAGACGCAGCGGCTGGCACTGGAACAACAGCGCTTGCTGGGACTTGTGCTGGAAAAGAATGATGCTGAGATGGCCGAATTCATTGACAACAAGGTCAATGAGATTCAGGCTCTTGAAAAGAAGAATGACGATGATGACGAATTTGAGGGCGACAAGGACAACCGCAATGACGGTAATCGCGGCGATGATGGCACCACGCCCACTGGCGAAGTGAACAGCGACGGTGACGACGACACGGCGGCGTGGTACCGGTATTTTGCCAACAATCGCAGCCCCGACGATGAGTACTATGCCCCGATAGCAGTGACTGAGAAGACCTTGCAAGAGTATTTGGCCGACCAGCTGGGGGAAATGGAACTCGACGAAACCCGGCAGGTCATCGCAAATGCCATCGTGGGCAATCTCGAAGATGATGGTTACCTGCGCCGCTCGGTAAGCGAAATAGCCGACGATGTGACCTTCAATGACGGCTATGTTGTGGATGCGGAACAGGTAGCACAGGTGCTAAAGATCATTCAGTCGCTGGATCCGCCTGGCATTGCGGCTCGTGACTTGAGGGAATGCATCCTGTTGCAACTGCGTCGCAAACCCCGCAGCGAGGACGTGGACCTGGCCATTACGATGGTGGATAAGTATTTCGAGGATTTTGCCGCCATGCGATTCGACACGCTGAGCCGCAAGATGGGCGTGCCGAGCGAACGTCTGGAGGAGGTCTTCAGGCATCAGATCAGGCGTGGGCTCAATCCCTATCCCGGCAGTGCCTATGGCTCACGCCCTGACAGCACCCAGCAAGTGACGCCCGACTTTGACGTGGAACTGGAGGAGGAAACGGGGCGCCTGACGGTGACGTTGCGCAACAACATTCCGGCACTGCAGATTAGTGAGAGCTATGTGCTGATGAATGACCGTTACAAGAGCGCAGCACCCTTGAGCGTGAAAGAGACCAAGGAGAAAAAGCAGATCCAGGATGCCTATCAGCGCGCCAGCATGTTTATCGAGGTGCTCAAGCAACGGCAGGAAACCTTGTTCAAGACCATGAGCGCTATCGTCAAGTGCCAGCAGGAGTATTTCCTGCATGGCGACGAGCGTGATCTCAAGCCCTTGGGACAGCAGCAGATTGCCGATATGATTGGCAAGGACGTTTCGGTGGTGTCGCGTGCCGTGAGCAACAAATATGTGCAGTTGCCATGGGGCGTGAAGAGCCTCAAATCTTTCTTCAGCGAGGACATCAACGGTTCGTCGCGGCACGAGGTCTATGACGACCTCAAGAAACTCGTTGACGGCGAGGACAAGAAGCATCCCCTGAGCGATGATGCCCTGTGCGACATGCTCAAGAAGATGGGTTACAAGCTGGAACGGCGAACAGTGGCCAAGTACCGTGACGCCCTGAAGATTCCCAGCAGCACCATCCGCCGCAAAATGTCGCGGTAGGTTTAGGCATTGACCAATGAGCATGTTAACAACTTGCGAAATTTAAACTAACAACAAATGAACAGATATTCTGTCAATAAGTTCATTGCGGGATTTGCTCGTTTCCTGACCACGACATTCAGTCCGCTATTGATGCCCACTTATGGCGTTTTCCTGGCCTTGTGGGTATCGGTATTGTGCCTGTTGCCTTATGGCCGACGGGTGGCGGTGCTGCTTGTCTGCATGGGCATTACCTGCATCGTGCCCTTGATATTCTTGAGCGTACTGCGCCATTTCAACCTTGTCAAGGATTTGAATGTCGAGGTGCGTGAACAGCGCCTGTTGCCTTATTTGTTCTCAGCCTTTTGCTGTGGCGTTGCGGCCTATTACCTGTACTTCAACTGCCATGCGCCGCAATGGTTCGCCATGTTTATGGTGGGGGCAGCCATCACGATGCTTGTGATGGCAGTCATCAACCTGTGGTGGAAAATCAGTGCCCACATGGCAGGCATAGGTGGTGTTGTCGCCTTGATTTACCAGATTCACGTCCAGGGCCTGAGTGCTTTTGACCTGTTGTGGCTGTTGTGCTTCACCATTGTTGTGGCGGGTTTGCTGGGCACTGCGCGGCTGGTACTCAGGCGTCACGACATCTGGCAATTGCTTGCAGGTGCCGTCGTGGGTTTCCTGTGCGTGTCAATGACTATGCGTTTGTTGGGCTGACAATACTAACGACTAACTAGCAACTAAAAATACATGAGTTTCAACTATAATCGACGCCCTACTGTGAGCGTTAATGTGGGAGGTATCGCAATGGGCAGTGAGTGGCCCGTGCGTGTGCAGTCGATGACTAACACCAGCACCGACGATATTGCTGCCAGCGCGGCACAGTGCCAGAGAATCGCCTATGCCGGAGCAGACTATGTGCGTCTCACCGCCCAGGGTGTGAAGCAGGCACACAGCATCGGCGAGATTTCACAGGTGCTGCGTGCACAGGGGTGCGACATTCCGCTCATTGCCGACATACATTTCAATCCGCAGGCGGCTCTAGCCGCAGCCGCCGTGTGCGAGGGCGTGCGCATCAATCCGGGCAACTTTGTGGATCCGGCCCGCACGTTCAAGCAGCTGGAATACAGCGATGAGGAATATGTGGCAGAGCTTGTGCGTGTGCGTGAAGCATTGCTGCCCTTTATCGCGGTGTGCCGCGAGCATCACACGGCAGTTCGCCTGGGTGTGAACCATGGCTCATTAAGCGACCGTATCATGAGCCGTTTTGGCAACACTGCCCAGGGAATGGTCGAGAGTGTCATGGAGTTCCTGAGGGTGTTTGTTGAAGAGAATTTCATGGATGTGGTCATTTCGATGAAGGCTTCTAACGTTGTTGTCATGGTCGAGGCTGTGCGACGACTGGTAGATGCGATGGATCGTGAAGACATGCATTTCCCGCTGCATTTGGGTGTTACCGAAGCTGGATTTGGTGAGGATGGACGTGTTAAAAGCGCAGTGGGCATTGGAGCCCTCTTGGCTCAAGGATTGGGTGACACTATCCGTGTCTCGCTCAGCGAGGAGCCTGAGATGGAAGTGCCCGTAGCACGCAAACTGGTGGATTACATCTCACAACGCCAGGAACACGAGACCATTGATGGGGAATACTGTGAGGGTTATGATCCCTTGTGCCCCTGTCGCCGCGAGACTGTTGTGGTCAACGGCCGCATCGGTGGCTCACAACAGCCTGTAGTCATCGCCAGCTATCGTCCTGATGAACTCAAGGACGCCATCCCTCCCGATTTCTATTATAGCGAGAGCGGTCTCATTGACGGCATGCACCAGTTCCTGGTGCCGCTGGGCAGCTGGCGCGGCGAACGAAACGTTTATCCCCTGCTCACGCTGGGCGAGTGGGAGCGTTGTCCTGAGGTGCCGATGCGCTTCCTGCAAGTGCCGGCCACCACGCCCGTGGAACGGTTGGATTTCCTGCGCGGACGCACCGACACGGTGTTGGTCATCACTCCCGTTGGTGTGAACATTCCGGGTGAACAGCAAGCATTGACTCATGCACTGGATAAGGCAGACATACACTGCCCGGTCATCCTGCGCAACACTTATACCGACAGTTCCAACGAGTGGCTGCAGGTCAAGGCTGGTGCTGACATGGGTGCGGTATTGCTTAACGGCCGTGCCGACGGTATTTGGCTCGAAGCCCCCAACTGCCACAGTTGTGGCGATGTGGTACGTTATGCTTTCGCCATACTGCAAGCGGCTCGCCAGCGCATCAGTAAAACGGAATTCATTTCTTGTCCGGGATGCGGTAGAACCATGTTTGACCTCCAGACTACCGTCCAGCGCGTGCAACAGGCGACAGCCCACCTCACGCACCTCAAAATCGGTGTCATGGGTTGCATTGTCAACGGCCCAGGCGAGATGGCCGATGCCGATTATGGCTACGTTGGTGCCGCAGCAGGGCGTATCAGCCTATACAAGGGCAAGCAGTGTATTGAGATGAATATCCCTGAGGACGACGCCATCGACCGCCTTGTCGCCCTTATCAAGCAAAACGGCGACTGGAAAGACGCCAAATAAAGACGAAAATGAAAAGAATAGCGTTTATCATGCTTCTGTTACTGGCTTTGGCCTCGTGCAGCAGTGACGAATTCAAGATTGACGGCAAGTTCGAGGACTTTGGCGGCAACACCGTCAGAGTGGTCTTTCATGGTGATTCGGCCATGGTCGATGAAAAAGTAGAGGTTGACGCCAAGGGACGCTTCACTTTCAAGGCTGTGTCGTTACAACCCGTCCTGGTCAATCTCTATGACTGGCGCGGTGAGTCGCTGGTGTCGCTAATTGCGACAGGTGGTGACCACATCAAGGTCAAGGGCAATGCAAGCAAGGCATTGCGCATCAAGGTGAGTGGAAACCGCATCAACGAGGATTGGCAACTCTTTCGTGACGAGCACGCCGCCTTCTATGCCGATCCTAATCCCAGCCGCCTGGATGCCGCTATTGAGAAATATGTTCGTGAGCACCCTGGTGACATGCTTTCAACCGTCTTATTGCTAGCCGATTACAGCGATTACAGCGACCGTGATAAGATGGATAAGATGTTGAAAAGCATTGAGGCTAAAGCTCGCCCCGAGTCTTTAGTCCAGCCTTTCAAGGATAATCCCGCTTGGCGGGGTAGGGACGTAATCCCTCGCCTGATGACACTTAACCTGATAAAGCATCATGGTAAATATGAGGAAATCGGCTTGACGAAAAAAGTATCATTGATCAGCCTGTGGGCCAATCCTCAAAGCAATCGCAAAGACCTCATCGACAAACTGAAGGCTCTCGATAAGGGTGTGCGTGTCATTGATGTTCTTGCCGAGGGCGATACCCTGCGATGGCACAACACGATTATGGCTGACCCCGATAGTTGGCAGCACTACTGGGCACCCGGCGGTCCGCTTGAGCAGGGCATACAGTTGTTGGGCATCACTTCTCTGCCCTGGTATGCTGTTACCGACAGCACTGGTTTGGTCACCTACTCGGGTCCCGACCTCATGGCTGCAATCGCCACACTCAACGCAAAGAGGAACTAAATGGCCGTTAATCCATAGTTGCTACCTAGTAACAGCAATGATCGCTGATGCCATTTTCACTTGATTTGAAATGGGTATTGGCAGCATGCTTGTTTGGCAGCAGGCGGAAAAAGGTGTCGGCGTATCTTAAAAAATGAGAAAAGTTGGGCAAGGTGATGATGTTGTGGAGAAATCTCATTATCTTTGTAAGTTATTCATTTTTATATAGAGATTAACAACACAAGATATGGCACGGAAAAGTGGAATTCAATCGTTGAAACAGGAACGTCGTGAGTACCACGACAGGGTAATTAACTTCTTTAACGAGCAGGGTGAAGGGTCGTTCAACTACAAGCAGGTGTCGGCTGCCGTGGGAGCCAACACGCCCAAACGGCGTACAATCATTGTCGAGATCCTTGACCAGCTGGCCGTTGACGGTTTCCTGACACAGGTGGGTCCTGGAAGCTACAAGGCAGTTAACCGGACATCGGTGGCCGAGGGCATTTTCATTCGCCGCAGTAACGGCAAGAACAGCGTGGATACGGCAAGCGATGACGGTCTGCCCATCATGGTTGCCGAACGCAACTCGATGCACGCCCTGAACGGTGACCGTGTGCTGGTACACATCAGTGCGGCACGGCATGGCATGGAGCCCGAGGCCGAGGTGATAAAAATCCTTGAGCGCAAATCACAGGTGTTTGTGGGTACACTGCAGGTAATGAAATATTTCGCACAGCTGGCTACCGACAGCAAGTTCCTGGCTACTGACATCTTCATCCCGCTCGATAAGCTGGCTGGAGGTCGGACGGGTGACAAGGTGGTCGTGAAGATTGTCGATTGGCCCGAGGATGCCAATACGCCCATCGGCGAAGTGGTTGATGTGCTGGGTGTCGCTGGTGAGAACAATGCCGAGATTCACGCCATCCTGGCCGAGTTCGGTTTGCCCTATAATTATCCCGAGAACGTGACCGAGGCCGCCGAGGCTCTGGAACTGGGCATCACCCCTGAGGAGGTGGCCCGTCGCCGCGACATGCGCGATGTGACGACATTCACCATCGATCCCGCCGATGCCAAGGACTTTGACGATGCCCTATCTATCGAAAAACTCAAGAACGGTAACTGGGAAATCGGTGTTCACATCGCTGACGTAAGCCACTATGTAACACCAGGATCGATTATCGACAAGGAGGCCTATGAGCGTGCCACATCGGTCTATCTGGTGGATCGCACAGTGCCCATGTTGCCCGAAAAACTGTGTAACTTCATCTGTTCACTGCGCCCTGATGAGGATAAACTCACCCACTCGGTCATCCTTGAAATGGATGCCGAAGCTAAGGTGAAGAAATACAAGATTTGCCATACGGTAACACGCAGCAACAGGCGTTTCTCCTATGAGGAGGCGCAGCACATCCTGGAAACATGCAAGGGCGACCTGGCCGAAGAACTGGCTGTGCTCAACGAGATGGCCAAGCAGTTGAGGAAGCGGCGCTTTGAGGAAGGCGGCTCGGTATCTTTCAACCGTGAGGAAATCAAGTTTGATATCGATGAGAACGGTAAACCCATTGCCGTCCACGTGCACGAGGCACAAGATGCCAATAAACTCATCGAGGAGTTCATGCTGCTTGCCAACTGCAAGGTGGCCGAGCACATCGGCAAGGTGCCCAAGAACAGGACCGCTAAGGCGTTTGTTTATCGTGTACACGACCAGCCTGACCTGGACAAGTTGCAGAACTTTGCCGACATCGCCGCCCACTTTGGCTACAAGGTGCGTACCAAGGGCTCTGGACGTGACATCAACAAGTCCATCAATAAGATGCTGGAACAGGCTAAGGGCAAGCCCGAGGAGGAGATGCTCTCCATCCTGGCTATCCGCTCGATGGCCAAGGCTATCTACAGTGCGACCAACATTGGCCACTATGGTTTGGCCTTTGACTACTACACCCACTTTACCTCACCCATCCGACGCTATCCTGACTTGACGGTACACCGTCTGCTTGACCTGTATGCAGCCGACAGTAAGAGTGTTGACCCGGTTAAGCTCGAGGACCAGTGCAAACACATGAGTGCCCAGGAACAGCTGGCGGCCAATGCCGAACGCGCCTCTATCAGATATAAGGAGGTAGAGTTCATGGGCGAGCGCCTGGGCGGTGTGTTTACCGGGCACATCTCAGGCGTGACCGAGTGGGGTCTGTATGTCGAACTCGACGAGACTCATTGCGAGGGACTGGTGGGCATCCGTGGCTTGGATGACGACTTCTATGAGTTCGATGAGAAGAACTACTGCATCCGTGGCCGTCGCCGCAACCGCGTTTATCGTCTGGGTGATCCCATCACCATTCAGGTGGCTAGGGCCGACCTCATCAAGAAACAGCTCGACTTTGTCATCGTTGACAAGGAGAATCCTGCCAACACTCACCGCATCGATAAGGAACCCATCACTGAGCAGAATAGCCGCAGTACTAGCGGGCGCCTCTCGCGCGAGGAGCGTCAGCGCATGCAATTCGAGGGAGGCAGCGCCTCGCGACGTCAGCAGCGCGGTAACCGTGGCAACAGCACCCGCCGTCAGGCCCGTGAAGCCCGTGACAACAAAGTCGGAAAGCCTGGCCGCAAATCCAGCCGCTCCGGCAAACCCCGTGGCCGCAAAAGATAAATGAGTGTCACAATAGGACATAAGGTAAAACTCGAGACACTGGGTTGCAAGCTCAACTTTTCAGAGACTGCAACCATGCAGTCGTTGCTCGCCGAGCATGGCTTCACCCCTGCAGCAAGGGGTGAAACGCCTGATGTGTGTGTGGTAAACACGTGTAGCGTGACAGCGCTGGCCGACAGCAAATGCCGTCAGCACATCCGTCACCTCATCCGTCAGTATCCCGATGCCTTGATGGTGGTCACAGGCTGTTATGCACAGCTCAAGGGCAAAGAAATCGCCGAGATTCCCGGTGTGGACATCGTGCTGGGCAGCGAGCACAAGGCCGAGATTGCCCAGTTTGTGCTGCAATGGTTTGAGGACCGTCAGCAGCGTTTGGCGGTAACACCCTCGCTCGATATCCGATCGTTCTCGCCGTCATGTGACCGCGGTGACCGCACACGATATTGGCTCAAGGTGCAGGACGGTTGTGACTACTGGTGCAGCTATTGCACGATTCCTGCAGCTCGTGGCCGTAGCCGCAGCGGTACCATTGCCCAACTCACGGCCCAAGCGCGTGAAGTGGCCGCCGAGGGAGGCAAAGAAATTGTTATTACGGGTGTGAATATAGGGGACTTTGGCAAGAATACGGGTGAACAGTTCCTGGATTTGCTCAAGTCGCTAGATGAAATCGAGGGCATTGAGCGTTACCGCATCTCGTCGATTGAACCCGACCTCCTGACAGACGAGATTATCGACTGGTGTGCACAATCCAGGGCTTTCATGCCGCATTTCCACATCCCCTTACAGAGCGGTAGCAATCCCATACTGAAGTTGATGCGTCGTCATTATGAGCGTCAACTCTTTGCCGACAAGGTGCAGCGTTGCCGCGAGTTGATGCCCGACTGCTTCATCGGGGTGGATGTGATGGTGGGCACCCGTGGCGAAACACCCGAGCTGTTTGAGGACAGTTACAACTTCATCGCTGGCCTCGATGTGCAGCATCTGCATGTGTTCCCCTATAGTGAGCGTCCTGGCACCATGGCACTGCGAATCCCCTATATCGTTACCCAACAGGACAAGCAGCAGCGTGCAGCACGCATGATCACCCTGAGCGATAAGAAGCAGGTCGAATTCATCCGCCGCTATTTGGGAACAGTGCGCCCTGTCTTGCTGGAACATGGCCGCGGCAAGGGTATGATGCACGGCTTTACCGACAACTACATCCGCGTGAACGTTGAGCCCGACATGAGCTTCGCCAACCAAATCGTCAACGTGAAGTTATTGACCCTTAACGATGACCTGAGCGTCGATGCCCAAGTCATGACATGATATAAGATGAAACGAGTCGCTGTCATCATATTGAACTGGAACGGTGCAAAATTGTTGCAACGTTATCTGCCCACGGTCATCGAGGACACCGATGCCGCTATCGCCGACGTCATCGTCGCCGACAATGGCAGCACCGATGAGAGCTTGCAGGTGCTTCGAGAAGAATTCCCTCAGGTCAAGGTGCTGAAATTTGACAAGAACCATGGTTTTGCGCAAGGCTATAATCTGGCCATCGAGCAGACAATGTATCGTTACACGGTACTGCTCAACAGCGACGTGCGAACCCCACGAGGTTGGCTTAACCCGCTGCTGGACTACATGGAGCGTAACCCGCAAGTGGGAGCTGTGATGCCCAAGTTGCTGCATGACCGTGACGACGGCAAGCAGATGTTTGAGTATGCCGGTGCTGCGGGTGGTTATATCGACTGCCATGGCTATCCCTATTGCCGTGGTCGCATTTTTGAATATGTCGAGGATGACCATGGCCAATATGACGATGGCCCTAAGAGCGTCTTTTGGGCAACAGGGGCCTGCTTGATGGTGCGCAGCCAGTTGTATCATGATGTTGGAGGCTTGGACAAGGATTTCTTTGCACACATGGAGGAAATTGACCTATGTTGGCGCATCCGACTGGCAGGCAGCGACTTGATGATGGTGCCATCAAGCCACGTTTATCATTTGGGTGGAGGCAGCCTGCCTCAAGGCAATCCCCGCAAGACCTATCTCAACTTCCGCAACAACCTGTTGCTCTTGCACAAAAACCTGCCTCATGGCGAGGGCAAGCGTCTGTTGTTCACCCGCCGCCTGATGGACACGTTAGCCTTTGGCATGGCTATCGCCAAATTCCATTTCGGTGATGCTAAGGCGATTATCCGCGCCCATCGTGATTTCCGCAAAATGCGGAGCAACTATACATCTCAGCCCATGGTCAACCTGCTCAAGCAGTTGCCCGAGGAGCGTGTCAACATCATCACTGCCCACTACTTGCGTGGCGTGAAACGCTTCACTCAACTGAAATTCAAGCATTAAGGACCTTGAAGTCCTTAAAAACCCTAATAATAAAAGAAAATGAAAAAGCTAGGTTTTGGACTCATGCGTCTGCCGCTGGTCAATCCCGATGACCAGGCGAGCATAGACATCGAGCGTTTTAAGACGATGGCCGACAGGTTCATTGAGCGTGGTTTTACCTATTTTGACACCGCCTATCCTTATCATGGCGGCAAGAGCGAGGAGGCGTTGCGTGAGGCTGTCGTCAAGCGCTATCCGCGTGAAACTTTCACCGTGACCAGCAAGATGCCCGTGTGGGCCATCAAGGAGGAAGCCGACCTGGAGCGCATCTTCAACGAGCAACTGGAGCGTTGCGGGGTAGACTATTTTGATTATTACTGGCTGCATGCCCTCAACCGTGAACGTGTAGCAACCATCGACAGTGTGGATGGATGGGGGTTTCTTATCCGCAAGCGCGATGAGGGCAAAATCCGTCACATCGGTTTCTCGTTCCACGACAGCTCCGACCTGTTGACCGAAATCCTGCAGAATCATCCCGAAATGGAATATGTCCAGCTCCAGATCAACTATTTGGACTGGGATAGCCCCGCTATTGAGTCCAGAACATGCTATGAACTGTGCGTCAAGCATGGCAAGCCGGTTATTGTGATGGAACCGGTCAAGGGCGGCTCGCTGGCTCGTGTTCCCGAGGCGGTAGAGCGCCTGTTCAAGGACTACAACCCCGATGCCAGTCCTGCCTCATGGGCTATCCGTTACTGTGCTTCATTGCCTGGTGTGCTGACGGTGCTCAGTGGCATGAGCAACATGAAACAGATGGAGGATAATACCGGCTATATGCAGGATTTCCAGCCCCTTAACGACGAGGAGCAGGCCATCCTCGCCCAAGCGACCGAAGTCATCCGCAACTCCATTGCCATCCAATGTACGGCCTGCCACTACTGTTCTGAGGGGTGTCCCCAGCAGATTGCCATACCCGAGTACTTTAGCTTGTACAACACCCTGCAGCAATTTCCCGACCAAAAGAGTAACAGCCAACTCTATTATGACCTGGTAGCCAAGAACCACGGGAAAGCCAGCGAATGCCTTGAGTGCGGCCAGTGCGAGGCCCAATGCCCCCAGCACATCGACATTATCGACAACCTCAAGCTCGTTGCCCAAACTTTCGAGCAAGCCCAATAAATCCCTAGCAGCGCGTCCCTCGTTCCCAGCGTCAAGGCTTCCTGTGCCGTGGCTCAGCAATGGTCTTGTTAACTCCATTTTGTTCAGCATTGCGGGTTGCCAATCTGCAAAAAAAGTCTAAAACTATTGACAAGGGCCTTTTGATGTTGTATATTTGCACCAAATTGCTTAGGTATGCACCTTTGTAAGCATACCCATAACTACAAGAAAAATAAAAACTAGGGACTAGAAACTTAAAATGGCTAAAGAAGAAAAGAAAACTCAAGTCGAGAACAAGGAGAAGGGCAAAGTAACCTATCCGTTGACAAAAATCAACTTCATCCTCATGGCAATCTGCCTGTTGCTCATCATCATCGGTTTCTGGCTGATGACAGGTGACGCCAATGTGGGCGACACGTTCAACAACAACGTG
>JAEEGL010735319.1_pt1 | contig 12337 bp, 10 predicted proteins | sample 9134231 | NCBI WGS metagenome assembly JAEEGL01 (sample SAMN16246548, study PRJNA631951) | gut metagenome | biome: gut microbiome; feature: rumen; material: fiber-attached | host: Bos | place: Iran: Karaj | collected 2018-10 | reverse complement strand
GTGTACGTGGACAAAGGACCGAAGATGGGTACTGAAGTTACAGACAGCCAGAAAGAAACTTTGAGAACTCTTTCAGCGGCAGGCGCGGATTACGTCATAGGCGCCAATGGATACAGACTGCAGAGGCCCGGCTCTATCAAGAGAAACGGTGTGAGAGTGCGCTGTGTATACAGTCTCGGCTCATTCACAGGTTACAGGGAAAACAAGAGCACCAGAGAAACTGCTATTCTCCGGCTTAAGATAAGCCGTAACGAGGATGGCAGCATCAAGGCGGGTAAAGGTAAATTCATCCCTTGCTATATGAGCAGCAACTGGAGAGGGAAGAACTGCGTGCTTATCCCCGAAGGAACGGAATGCGGAGAAAGCAGTCGCATAATGCTTGAGGAACATTATGAGAACATCAGAAAGTCTCTTAATTTAGATAAATAACAAAAGTAATCGTAAGTGTAAAAGTAAATCAGAAAGGTGGATAAAACAAACAGGTATGTGTAATAAGTACGATGTTGTAGTCGTCGGCTGCGGTATCATTGGTGCTGCGACAGCTTTCGAACTGTCTAAGTATGATCTTAAGGTCGGCGTCATCGAGAAGGGAAATGACGTGTCGCTGGGAACTACCAAGGCGAATTCAGCGATCATTCATGCCGGTTACGATCCGGAGTCGGGCACGCTTATGGCTAAGCTTAACGTCAGGGGATCAGAACTGGCACATGAGATCTGCGAGAAGCTGGACGTGCCGTATAAGAGAAACGGGGCTATGGTAGTAGCCTTTGACGAAGAAGAAATGCAGACCCTCAAGGGGCTTCTTACCAGAGGAACCGTCAATGGCGTCAAAGGACTCAGGATCCTGACTGGCGATGAGGCTAGACAGAGGGATAAGAATTTAAGCAAGAATATCGTAGGCGCATTGTTTGCACCGACATCCGCCATTGTTTCTCCATGGGAATATTGTCTCGCATTGGCTGAGACCGCAATAAGAAATGGTGCAGAACTTATGCTCAATACCGAACTCACAGGAGCTTCACAGGAAGAGGGACTCTGGAAACTTCAGACGAATAACGGAGAGATCTGCGCGAAATATGTGGTCAATGCTACAGGTGTGGATGCCATAAATGTTCATAATATGGTAGCTCCTGCCAAGTATGAGAGCAGACCCAGAAGAGGCGAATACTTCCTTTTGGATAAGGCTGAAGGCTCCAGAACAGTCCATACGATCTTCCAGTGCCCTAACAAGGACGGTAAGGGTGTACTCGTAACACCTACTGTACACGGCAATCTTTTGGTCGGTCCGAATTCGGAGAACGTTTCCTGGGAAGATACTGCGAATACGACAACCGGACTTGATTTCGTAAGGGCAACTGCTCAGAAGTCTGTAGATGGCATACAGTTCAACAAGAGCATCAGAAACTTTGCGGGAGTGCGTGCTACAACGAATCACGGAGATTTCATAATAGAGGAAGCAGCTCCCGGATTTATCGATTGCGCAGGTATTTGTTCACCCGGTCTGTCAGCAGCTCCGGCGATAGCTGAGTATGCTGTCGAACTTATGGAGAAGAGCGGTCTGGAGCTTGATCGTAAAGATGATTTTATCTTCGAGAGAAAGAGAATCCGCTTCAATGAGTTAAGTGACGAGGAAAGAGCCGAACTGGTGAAGAAGGATCCTTCATATGGACGCGTCATCTGCAGATGTGAGACAGTAACAGAAGGCGAGATCATGGCTTGCTTCAGAGAACCGATACCTCCGGTATCCATAGACGGTGTCAAGAGAAGAGTCGGAACAGGCATGGGAAGATGCCAGGGCGGATTCTGCGGGCCCAGGATCGCGGAACTGTTCGTAGAGGATAAGGGCTACGACGTTAAGGAAGTTCTTATGGACAGGGCTGGTTCAGAGATGTTTACAGGTAAGACCAAGGAGGGACGCTAAATGTATGATGTTATAGTTATCGGCGGCGGTCCTGCAGGAATGGCAGCTGCCTGTGCCGCTCACGACAGCGGATTAAGAAATATTCTGATAATAGAAAGAGACGTGGAACTTGGCGGAATACTCAACCAGTGTATCCACAACGGTTTCGGATTAAGATACTTTAAAGAAGAACTGACAGGTCCGGAATATGCTTCCAGATTCATAGAGAAAGTTCACAGAAAAGGCATCCAGGTCATGCTGGATACCATGGTACTGGATCTTTCCACTGAAGAACCTGAGGATGGCAAAGGACCCATCAGAAAGTTCGTTACGGTCGTAGGCCGTGAGACCGGATATAAGAGGCTCGAGGCCAAGTCCGTCATCCTTGCCATGGGATGCCGTGAGAGGACCAGAGGCGCCATCAATACGCCGGGCATGCGTCCCGCAGGCGTTCTGACAGCAGGAGCTGCTCAGAGATACGTCAACGTGGATGGTTATATGCCGGGTAAACGCGTAGTCATCCTCGGATCAGGAGATATAGGCCTTATCATGGCGAGACGTATGACGCTGGAAGGCGCTAAGGTGCTTGCCTGCGTGGAAGTTATGTCCTACTGCGGAGGACTTGCCAGAAACGTTGTACAGTGTCTTGATGATTTCGGCATTCCTCTGTATCTTTCACATACGGTCACCGATATCAAAGGCCGTGACAGGATCGAGCAGGTAGTAGTATCCAAGGTGGACGAGAAGATGAAGCCTATCCCAGGAACTGAGATGTATTTCGATTGCGATACGCTTCTTCTGTCCGTAGGTCTGATACCTGAGAATGAACTATCTCTTAAGGCCGGCATAAAGGTAGATCCGAAGTCCAACGGTACCGTTGTCCATGAGAATATGGAAACCACCGTGGAAGGATTCTTTGCATGCGGAAACGTAGCACACGTTCATGACCTGGTAGATAACGTTACCAGAGAGGCAGAACTTGCTGGAAGATCTGCAGCTGAATACGTACTCACCAACTATTATACATACTGGCTGAATAACCAGATCTGCGATGGATGCGGTCTGTCCACATACATCAGGAAGCAGGGCGACATAGTACATTTCCTGCCGCCCAGCCCGGACGGAGCTGCCTTCAAGATGGGCAAGAACGAGTTTATCTGCACAGTTTGCCCCAGAGGCTGTCATCTGAAGGTGGATCCTGATAAGGATTACAAGGTCACCGGAAACGGATGTCCTAAGGGTAAGGCTTACGGTAAGGCTGAGATGACAAATCCTACCAGAGTCGTGACTACAACAGTACGCCTGACGAGAAAGGCTGCAGCAGCTGCAAACTCAGAGGGAACAGCTTTAAGCCCGGCTCAGGACAGCACTTTATACGATTTCAGAATACCTGTGAAAACTACGAAGCCTATTCCTAAGACCAGGATCATGGATCTCATGGAATTCGTTGACGGTATCCAACTCAGTGAGAGACCTGAGATCGGAACAGTGATCGCACGCGACATACTTGGACTGGATGCTAATCTGATCGTGACCAAGGGATGAGGATAGTCTGTCGGAGTCTTCATCTAAGTTTCACTTTATATTCCGTGTGAAGTGGAGTATAATATATACAGGTACAGGTTGTTTATCAACTGTGCCTGGATAAATAAAATATATTTACAGGAGTGTGAATGAATTGAAGTGGACTGAACAGGACATCAAGGCTCCTCTCGGAAAGCAGGAAGGCTTCGGATTATTTCACCACGAATATGAATCGGCTCTTAGAAAAGTCAATACGAAGATCGAGATCCTTTCAACGGATTTTGAGGTAAGAAACGACTATTCGCCGATCCATCATATAGAGAAAAGACTTAAGACTGCGGACTCTATCCAGGAAAAGCTGGAGAGACTTAAATGTGAAGTTTCCATCCCGTCAGCCAGAGAGAATATCAAAGATATCGCGGGCCTGAGGGTCATCTGCAATTTCATAGAAGACGTATATCAGGTAGCTGACATGCTGACTGCACAGGATGATATAGAGCTCGTGACCTGCAAGGACTATATCAAGAATCCTAAGCCGAATGGCTACAGGAGCTTACACCTTGGACTCAGAGTACCGGTCTTCCTTATCGACAGGAAGGTAGTGGTGCCTGTGGAACTTCAGATCAGGACTGTAGCGATGGACTTCTGGGCATCGCTGGAGCATCAGCTGAGATATAAGCAGAACAATGAAGGAAGGATCTCTGAGAAGACCAATATGGAACTGAAAGCCTGCGCAGAAGTATCTGCTAAGCTGGATGAACGTATGCAGAAGATCTTCGATGAAGTCAAGAAATAGGGCTGATCACGGTAATGAATCGGGGTCAACAGGCTCTGAAAAATCAAGAGGAAACCGCGGACTGGGGCGGAGCTTTGTCAGCTCCGGTCAGGTCCGCGATTTGTATTTATGAAGCAAAAGATTTTAGGCAAAACTGGAATAATCGTTCCTGAGGCGGGTTTCGGCGTGCTGGCTCTCGGCAGGACTCATCGTGGGCTTTCTGACCGGGATGGGGCAGAGCTCATGACGTATGCGCTTTCGAAAGGTATGAACTTCTTCGATACGGCGCAGTATTATGAGGAATATCCTTTGATCAGCACCTTCCTTAAGAGCGCGGTGGGGAACCACGGTTACAAACGCTCCAACATCGTGGTCTGCACTAAATCGCTGGCAACTGACTATGAGGGAATGAAGGAAGCAGTCGAAGAAGCTCTGACTGATATGGAGCTGGATCATATCGACATCTTTCTTATGCATGAAGTGAGGTCAGGCCAGCTCGATGAAAGGGCAGGTGCCTGGGAGGCACTTAAGGATGCCAGGAAAGCAGGCAAAGTGCGTGCCATCGGGTTATCTACCCACCATGTGGACGTGGTTTGGGAAGCGTCGGAACTTGAGGGATGTGACTGCGTTTTCGCTTTGCTTAACATCGAGGGAATGGGTATCCGAAGAGCTGAAGCCGGCGGCCCCGGCGGCGCGCTCCCCGGGTATTGGATAGAGGATCGCGCCGGGGCCCGGTCTGAGATGGAGGAAGCTCTTCAAGCATGTCATGATAAGGGCCTTGGAGTATTCACCATGAAAGCTCTGGGCGGAGGCAATCTGGCTGCGGATTATGTGGAAGCTCTGGACTATGCTTTCTCAAGACCTTTTACTGACTGCGTTATGCTTGGTATGAGTTCCAAGCACGAGATAGACGATCTTCTTGAATATCTGGACGGACAGCTTGAAGCGGATTTCACCCCGGACATTTCTTCTAAAGTTCTCAAGGTCAACCATGATGACTGCGTGGGGTGTGGATCTTGTATGAAGGCTTGTGCGTCCGGCGCGGTATTTTTTGCAGAGGACGGTCTGGCGGAGATAGATCTCAAAAAATGCATCGACTGTGGCTATTGTGCTTACGCTTGTCCGGTGAGAGCGATAATCAGGGTGTGATTTCAGGAGTTTGATATATGGACAGAAATGCGATGATCGCGCAGGTGATAGGACTGGTAGGAGTAATACTTTTCATGCTGTCCTTCCAGATCAAATCCAATAAGAAACTTTTTCTGGTGCAGGTGATGGCCAACCTGATGTTTGCCACTCAGTTCATATTGCTCGGAGCATATGCGGGTTGTGTGAACCTGATCATCTGTATCGCAAGGAATCTTTTGTTCATGAACAGGGATAAGTGGAAGTTTATCGAGCATCCGGCCACTCTGGCAGTATTTATAGTGCTGTTTGCAATAAATACTGCGTTCAACTGGAAGGCATGGTACGATCTCCTTTCATTTGCGGCTGCAGCAAGCGCTACGGTAGCGTTTTGGACCGGAAATCCCAGGAAGATCAGAACGTATAATCTGTTTATTGCATCTCCGTGCTGGATCGTATACGACATCTGCGTAGGGTCCTGGGCAGGAGTGCTGAATGAAGTGATCGGGATCACTTCCATATCTATTTCCATCTTCAGATTCGGATGGAAAGCATTAGGAGATAATGGCGAAGAATTCAAATAATTTACAGAAATCAAGTAATTGTATAAAACAGGGAGGATTATCATGGCGAATAAAGTAGTAAGTCTCGTAGAGGACCTGACAGAAGATTTTCTCAAAGAGAACGATCTTATGCTTTGGGATTGTGAGTTCGTAAAAGAAGGACGCGACTGGTTTCTGAGAGTTTACGTGGACAGGACGGACGGCGAATACGTCTCAACTGACGACTGCGAAAAAGTCAGCCAGTTTCTGTCTGATGCCATGGATGAAAGGGATCCCATCGAACAGAACTATTATCTGGAGGTCAGTTCCCCCGGTATGGACAGGGAGCTTATTAAGCCTGAACATTTCGCGGCCTGCCTCGGACAGGAGGTGGAGGTCAGGACGTACGTGCCCATCAAACGCGAGGCTGTTCTCACTGAAGAAGAAGGCACGTTGGATCTCAGTCCTTTCAAGCTTAAGGAATTAACGGCGACCCTTCTGGAATATCATGCAAAGAACGAAGACCAGAATGATGCAGATGGCGAAAGTTCGGACGAATACGTACTTTTAAGGACCATCGTCGACACTAAGGCAAACAACCGCAAGCCCGGCGCCCGCATCAGCCCTGCGGCTCTCAAAGAGTGCGAGCTGGCGCTTCCGCTTAAGGATATAGCCAAGATCAATCTGGCGGTGATATTTGAATAAAGGATCTAAATGGACGCCTTGAGAAGCGATAGTTGCTTCCGGGCGTTCTTTTTCGTCTTCATTTCCTTTGCGTATACCCGTGGAACAAAAAAACATTTTCAGGCATACATTTCTGAACAACTTTTAGCATTTTTTGTGGATTTGTATTCTTATAAAGCAAAAAATTTTATCCAGGTAAACATATCTGTTGAAAAAATAATACTTTTGCGAAATTCGTTTACTTAATAATAAAAAGAACTCAAATAAGTATACAATTGAAGTAAGTATGAAAAATCCATATCCTTATTGCGCTTTTTTACTGGACTAATTCACCAAAGTAAAGTATAATTATACCATAAGTATAATTCTTTGGTTTGATATATGGAGAAGGATAAAGCATTCATTTTAAATAGAAAGGAGTTAACATGAGCAATACTATAAAGAAGTCATTTGTCATGATGATGGTCGTCATGATGGTATTCGCTTTCATGCCGTTTATGAGCGGTGCCAACAAGGCATATGCAGGCGGCGGATATGATTTTGTAGACGGCCTTATCCAAGGAGTAAATAGTGACGGTACTGTAACTGCGGGTACTACATTAAAGGTCAATATTGAGGACTTGGAAAAGAGTATATCGGGAATACAAGAAGACTATCTCATAAATGAGACGGTTGAGTTTTATTGGGGTGTAGGTAACTCACCTGTTAATCATGGCGTTGCATATATAAAATCTGATTATACACCTGCAACGGGTCTTTTTACATTTGAGGTATTGGACAAGTATATTGGAAACTATATAACATTTTATGCCGATGGAGAAGGTATAGGCGGAAATTATAATAACAATACTGAGTCTTATAAGGTTGTAGCCGCACCAACAACACCAACAACTCCTACAACACCGACAACTCCAACTACACCGACTACACCCACAACGCCTACAACTCCCACTACGCCCACAACTCCCACCACACCTTCAACAGGTGGTGGTTCATCGAGCGGTGGAGATACATCTGCTATTGAAAGCGAGCTGGCTGCGGCAATAGCTGCTGCTGAAGCTGAAAACAGCAATAAATCTGTTGAGACTGCCAAGACGCTCAATATTGGATTAGGAGGCCAGGAAGCTCATGAACTTCAGGGTTCCGGCGGAGGCGGTGCATGGTATTATCTCCTGGATCTTAAAGATTCCGGTGCTAAGTATACTTTTACTACGGATGACACTCACCTGCAGATCTGGGAAGGCAATACAAAAGACGGAGAAGAGTTCCATAAGAGCAGAGACCTCGATGAGACCAATACTTTCATTTTCCCTAAGGGAACGTATCTGATCGAAGCATATCCGGTTCCGCCTTCAAGCGGTAAAGGAACTCTTACCATCAAGCGTGAGAACTGGGTCGGAATCACTGAACTCACATGCAAGAGTACTGTCACCGGAGTTATTGGTAAGACTGTAACGTATAAAGTAAAATACAGCCCTGCCAATGCTGATTCTCAGATCACCATCAAGGAGACTAAATTCGGATCCAGAAAAGAAGGTGTTATCAAGAAAGTAAGCCAGAAGGATGGAGTTGCTACTTTCAAGATCACAATGTCAGAGTTATATAATAAGGATGATCCTCCTGAGTGGCACAACTGGGCTGTGAAGACTGAAGATGGACTTGAGAAGATAATAACAGAGAAAGCAGGCCCTAAGGCAGCAACTATCGAGAAGAAGGCAATTGGATACGTATACGGCGGTCAGATCACCATCAGCAACGGAACTGCCAACAAATACGCTGTTCAGCTCAAGGTCAAAGGTAAGTGGAAGACAATAATGAAGAATATCAAGGGAGCACCCGGATCATCCTGGGTCGATATCGTATTCTATGACACCACCGGTAAGAAGCTGATCAAACCGGGCAAAGAATATACAGCCAGGATCGTATCCTATGCAGATGGCGTTAAGGGAGCAGCTAAGACCTTTAAGTTCATTACTGCATACAATACGAAGCCTACCAAGATCAAGGCCACATGTACGTCATGCAAGTTCAAGAAGGGCAAAGGCAACGTATGGAATCCGTATAAGTGGGCTTATGACTATTCACCTGACAAGAGCATAGCTACCGTTAAATTCACATTCAAGAAGGCTAAGAAGTCCCAGGGAACTTTGATCGGAGACACCGTTGTTACTAAGAGCGGCAAGAAGATAACGTACGAATTTGACGGAAAGATCAAGAAAGCATCCACACATACCATAGTTGTACGTTCAGTCAGAAAGAAAAATGGCATGATCGCTTATGGACCTACAGTTAATGTGAAGTGCAAGATCAAGAAGGCTTCTTGAGCAAAAAATTGAGAAACAGCACTTTTAGATCCCAAAAAACACATTAAATTCATAAAAATCAGTTAAAACTCGCCATATACACAGGCAAAATATCGAAAAACCCTTGATTTTTCTTGCTTCATAGTGTATTATGCATATGTTGATTATAAGTTATTGTTTAAGGAGTGGTAAAAAACCACTCCTTAAATTATGGGAAAGTTACCGGGCAGTCCAACGCCGTTAAAAACTGCCGAAAACATGTTTTGCATGAGCGTTAAGACGATCCCGGTCGCTATAAATTTTACAATCAGTATCAAACAACAGAATCGCACAACAGAATCAAAAAACAGAATATGGAGGAAAGACAAAGAAATGAATTTGGAATTTATTGAAGCGATCGATGCTCTCGCCAAAGAAAAGCACATTTCCAAGGACGTGATCTTCGAAGCTATCGAGTCAGCAGTAGTTTCAGCTTACAAGAAGAATTTCGGGACTTCCCATCAGAACGTGCGTGTCGAGATCAACCAGATGACCGGTGAGATCCTGGCATTCATGCAGATGGACGTAGTTGAAGAACTTGAAGATGAAGAGACTCAGATGACTCTCGAAGAAGCCAGAGAGATCGATGACCGCTATGAGATCGGTGACATCATCGAGTTCCAGGTCAATCCCGCAGATTTCGGACGTATCGCTGCCCAGACTGCTAAGCAGGTAGTAGTGCAGAGGATCAGAGAAGCAGAAAGAGGAATGATCTATGACGATTTCATTTCCCGCCAGGGCGAGATCGTTACAGGTAGAGTTGAGAGAATATCCAACGACACCATCTTCGTAAATTTAGGAAATCCAGAAGGTATCCTTTCACCTAACGAGCAGGTAAAGGGAGAGAAATACAGAGTAAACGACAGGATCAAGGTCTATATCATGGACGTTCGCAAGACCAACAAGGGACCTCAGGTATTCCTGTCAAGAAGCCATCCCGGCCTCGTTAAGAGACTTTTCGAACTGGAAGTTCCCGAGATCGAGGACGGAACCGTAGAGATCAAGGGCATCGCTCGTGAGGCTGGTTCCAGAACAAAGATGGCAGTTTACACAGAATATGAGAACGTCGATCCTGTAGGATCCTGCGTAGGAACAAGAGGAACCCGTGTACAGGCTATCGTCGATGAACTTAACGGTGAGAAAGTGGACATCATCCCCTGGTCTCAGGACACAGACGAACTTATCGCCAACGTACTGAGCCCTGCTAAGGTAGAGCGCGTTATCGTGCCCGACCCGGATGAGAAAGTCGCTCAGGTCGTAGTTCCTGACTATCAGCTTTCCCTTGCTATCGGCAAGGAAGGTCAGAATGTTCGTCTGGCAGCCAGAGTTTCCGGCTGGAAGATAGACATCAAGAGCCACAGCCAGTATTTTGCAAATAATGAAGAGGCTGAAGAAACTGAAGTCAATGAAACTGAGACTGAGAATGTTGAGATCACAGAGGTCGAATAATGAAAGCAAGAGCCATTCCGCTTAGAAGATGCATAGGCTGCCATGAGAGCAAGCCTAAAGAAGAACTGGACAGATATGTGATCCGTCCTTTGGAAAAGCTGTATATCTACGATCCGACCGGCAGGATGCCCGGAAGAGGAGCTTACGTATGTAAAGGTTCTGAGGCATGCCTTAAGAAGGCTGTCAAAAAGACCAGGTCGGAGTTCAGGAGGGACGAATGAAAAAGGATAAGCAAAAGATCGACATATCTTTGCTCTCACCTGAAGAAAGGCAAGCATATTACACTAAAAAATTAGCGTCCTATCTGGGATTCGCCTCCAAGGCGGGAAAGATAGCGGCGGGAACGAATACCAGCATCTTCACCATGCAGAAAGGCAAGACCCGGCTCCTGATAATCGCGTCTGATCTGGCGGAGAACAGCAAAGAAAAATTGATTTTCACTGCTACTCAGATGGGCGTGGAGTACAGGGTATTCGGTAAGGCAGAAGACCTTGGTCACTATACGGGAAAGTATGGTGCGGGAGTGTTTTGCATAACCGATGATAATTTCGCAAAAGTAATCGTTGAGACGATCGACAATACCAGTAAATAACGGGAGGTGTATTATATGACAGAAAAGAACACCAAAGAAACTAAAATAGTAAAGGCAACGCCTAAAAAGCAGGACACCAAGGGTGATGAGCCCCGCGTCACGGTCAAGGCTGCAGTTATTCCTCAGAGGAATACCACGGCTGCCGCAAGGACTGCGCAGACTGCTCAGACTCAGGCTAAGCCTCAGGCAACAGGGAGAAGACAGTTTATCGGGACCCCGGTTGTCAACAAAGAATTAGAAAACAGAACTTCAAGGATACCCAGGGGAATGACTCCGGTAGCCAAGGAAGTTACTGATAAAGCCAGAGAAGATCAGGCAGAAGCTCAGACTAAGGTTGAAACTGCTGTTCAGGAACAGGAAGTAAAGGAAACTGTCAAAGAAGTTCCTGCTGAAGTTAAAGAGACCAAGAAGGCAGCTCCTAAAGCAAAGGCTAAGAAGGAAGAAGTCGTTGAAGAAGTTGTAGCTGAACCTAAACAGGAAGCAGAGAAGACAGAGGCTCCTGCTGAAGAAAAGAAGCCTGCTAAGAAGAGTACAGCAAAAAAAGAAACTGCTGACGAAAAGCCGGCTGAAAAGGTTGAGGTAAAAGAAGAACCTAAGGAAGAGCCCAAGGCTGCTCCTGAAACCGAAAAGGAAGAAAAGCCTGCTGAAGAGAAGAAGCCTGCTAAGACCGAAAAGGCCGCCAAGGCTGAAAAGCCTGCAAAGGCTGAGAAGGCGCCGAAGGAACAGAAGAAGCCTGAGTTCGTAGGTCCTAAGATCATTAAGAAGGCTGCTGAAGTCAAGGCTGAAGAAGAGGCTGCTGCAGCTGAAAGAAAGAAGAGAGAAGAAGCCAGAAAGGCTGAAAACTCCAAGAAGAAGAACGACAAAGCTGATAAGGGTGACAGACCTGAAAAGGGCGACAGAAAGAAAGACAGAAAGAATTCTGATCAGGATAAGCCTAGAAAGAAAGGTCAGAATCAGGGAAGACCTTCCGATAAGGACGGCGATAATGACAATCGCGGACAGTCCAAGGCTGCTGAAAAGAAGCCCAGAGTAAGAGATTTCTCTGTTCAGGCCAACCAGTCTCAGAGATTCTCCGGCAAAGCCGATAAGAAGGGCAAGGGAGACAAGGAACACGATAAGTTCAGCAAGCTTGAGAACGGCGGCAAGAAATCCAAGAAGGCTATGGAAATGCGTTCACTTGAGAAGGCTGAGAAGCCTAAGAAGCATTCTAAGTATAAACAGCAGCAGGTAGTGGAAGAAGAGCCTGATATCCTTGAAGATATGCCAACAGGCACCATCGCTATTTCCGTTCCTATCACTGTAGGCGGATTCTGCGAGCAGGCAGACATCAGCCTTAACCCTGTTATCATGGCTCTCATGAAGATGGGTATCATGGCCAACATAAACAAGAATCTGGATGAGGAC
>JAEEGL010273682.1_pt1 | contig 12337 bp, 11 predicted proteins | sample 9134231 | NCBI WGS metagenome assembly JAEEGL01 (sample SAMN16246548, study PRJNA631951) | gut metagenome | biome: gut microbiome; feature: rumen; material: fiber-attached | host: Bos | place: Iran: Karaj | collected 2018-10 | reverse complement strand
TACTTATGGAAGTAGCGTTTATCAACAACGACAAAGACAGAGTTTATTTGTTCAGCGAAGATTACAGAAACAAGATCGCGCAGGACGTTGTAACCTCTGTTAAGGCATATCTTACCAAATTACCCATAAACAGGATGTGAAGCTTTGTACGATTTTAAAAATGAAACCTTAAGCGGGAAAAGCAGACGGTCGGAAGATATATTCAAAATACTGAACGATACCTATCCGGAAGCATGCTGCTCCCTGGATTATAAAGACCCGTTTCAATTGATGGTCGCCGCTATCCTTGCCGCCCAGTGCACCGACGAGCGCGTAAACAAGGTCACGCCGGCGCTGTTTGAAAAGTACCCCTCTGTCGAAGCTTTTGCCGCTGCGGATCATGAGGAGCTTTGTTGCGAGATACATTCTACGGGCTTTTACAGAAACAAGGCAAAGCATATCATAGAGTGCGCTCAGGGGATCATATCCGCCTTCGGCGGCGAAGTGCCGGCGGATATGGAAAAACTGCTTACTCTTTCCGGTATCGGCCGAAAAACGGCAAATCTTGTTTTAGGCGACTGTTTCGGCGTTCCTTCCGTGGTGGTGGATACTCACGTCAAAAGGATCACAGGCAAACTGGGCCTCACAACAAATACCGATCCCGAAAAGATCGAGTTCGATCTCAGGAAGCTGCTTCCGGTAAAATATTACACCCGTTTCAATCACGTGGTGGTCTTTCACGGCAGAGAGATCTGTACCGCAAAAAAACCGCATTGCGAAATATGTCCCGTTAACGGATTATGTCTGACTTTCAGCAAACAAGGATAACAAAATGAACAACGAAAAGATAATCATTCCTCTTGACGTTTCTTCCGCCGGAGAGGCGACAGCTCTTGTCAAAATGCTCAAAGATCATGTCGGCGCTTTTAAGATCGGGCTTGAAGTTCTGAACAACTGCGGCTTTGAGATCTTTGATGCGGTAAAAGAAGCCGGAGCAGACAAGATCTTTTATGATTGCAAGTTTCTGGATATACCGAATACCGTCGCGGGCGCTTCCAGGGGAGCGGCTGCCCAAAAGGTGTGGATGTTCAACGTTCACGCTTTGGGAGGCAAAAAAATGATGGAAGCCGCAAAGCTTGCAGCCCGGGAACAGGCGGATAAGCTGGGCGTTGAGCCTCCCCTTGTCATCGCTGTCACTATACTGACAAGTATCGATAAACAAATGCTCAACAACGAATTGGGCATTCCCGGCGAGCCGGCGCAGGAAGTGGTCCATCTTGCGGAAACGGCCCGGGAAGCCGGGCTGGACGGCGTGGTGGCGTCTCCCATGGAGATCACGGGGATACGCAAAGCTTGCGGGAAAGACTTTCTGATAGTTACTCCCGGAGTGCGCCCAGCGGGCAGCGAAACAGGGGATCAGAAAAGGGTCATGACTCCCGGCGAGGCTGTGAAAGCGGGAGCCGATTATCTGGTTATAGGCAGACCTGTCACAAAAGCGGCCGATCCCGTAAAAGCAGTCTGTGAAATCTGCCGTGAGATGCTTTAGCCTTTCGGAAACGCACGATATAACTTAACGGATCTGATAATATGTATAAAGTATTGTTTTCTCTTTTGCTGATTTTTGCTTTTTGTGAAGCATTTGCATTCAATAACTCCAATATTGCCGTTTTTGCCGCGAATCCCGGCGAAGGAAGCGCTTCCGCTTCGCTGGAAGAGAAGGACGGCATCCCTTTTGTAAAGACCGTATTTCCCAAGTATGAAAACGGAAAGGATCACTGGCCGGGGCTTTCGACTTTTGCCGGAGACGGTTACTTTGATGAAACGGATTTCGGCAAATACAAATATTTTTACAGTCTTGTTTACAATCCTTCCGATTTTCCCTACGTCCTTATAAGGGTAGAAGACGCCGACGGGCGCGTCAACAACGCCCAGGTCCCGGTGGCGGTCCACGATTATTCGCTTTGCTGTGTGGAGACGAAACAGCTTACGGGCATTGATCTTGGCCGGATAAAACATATAGTCATATTTCTCAACGAGCCTTCCGAGGACGTCGAAATCTGGATCGGCGGCCTGACCCTTTCGGATTCCATCGACGACACGGCCCTTGCGTCGGCGTCAAAAACTCTTTTGGAAAAATGCGATAACCTGATAAAGAAGCTCAAAACAAAAAAAAGCGAATGGTGCAAAACAAAGCTTGAAGACGTGATAAAATTCCGGGACCTTCTGACAGGCCCCGCATCTCCGGAAAAAGAAAACGCTGTGCTTACCATGCAGTACGTTCCCGAAGAAACAGAGGCAAGCATCGAATACCATGAAAAGAAGCATTCCGATAACTACAGCGTTTTTCCTGTTCCTTCGACTCTCAAGCTGAGAAACGACCAGATGCCCCTCTTAAAGAAAAACGCCTCTGTCAGGATAGATTCCGCCAAAGGGGAAAGCGAGAGCGTCTCGCTTTTGATAACAGCCAATAAAAAGGATATCGCAGACGTTAAGCTTATCGCCGGGCCTTTGAGGGACAGAAACGGCAATTATATATATCCCGAGATCCATCCTTTGGGGTACGTTTACGTCAAAAACCCGACTCCCGCTACGGGGGGGTTCGGCATTCCCGGATATTATCCCGATCCTATTCTTCCCAACGATGCGTTTTCTGTAGAAAAGGGCAAAAACGCCACCTGCCTTTATACGGTGAACGTTCCGAGGGACGCAGCAAGCGGCGAATACAAGGGGAAGATCACAGTTCAGCCTGAAGGTGAACGTATTTCGGAGATCAGCGTCACTCTGAAGGTTTATGACGTGACTCTTTTGCCGCAAAGCTATCTGAAGCAGATCTTCGTTACCAGGAATACTGCGGCAAACAGCAAATATTACGACCTGTGGACCGACGAGCATTTCAGGGCTTTTACCAAGCTGCATATGAAATACAGGCTCAACTGCCAGCAGTCAAATTCCGAAGGGATACTTGATTTCGGAAAGGTGTATTCCGCGGACAGCAAAGGAAGAGTGACCGCCGACTGGACAGCATTTGATGACGCGGTCAGGTATTGGTTTTCACTTGGAATGACACAGTTCTGGGGCTATTTTAACGGTGGCGCCGCTTCCGTTGCCGATATCTACGATAAGGATTACCTTCGTTCGCGATTGGGATTGCTGGCCGCCCATTTAAAGGAAATGGGCTGGCTCGACAGGTTCTTTCTGTATTTTTATGACGAACCGGGGCCCGATGCTGCAGAAAGGATCATTGAAGTCTGCGACTGGGTCCACAGAGAAGGCGCCGGTCTTCGGATCGTACACACTTATAACCATCCCGATCAGGAACAGTTTATTGGCCATGCGGATATCATCGTTTCGGACATCGGCTATTATGATCCCGAGACCGGCAAAAAAGCCCGCGAGAATAAATGCGAATACTGGGCGTATACCTGTATCAGCAACCGTATTTTCGGTTATCCGGACAACTGGAAAATAGATAATTACGGCGTCAGCCACAGAGCTTTGGGCTGGTGGTTATATAAATACCGCGCAGACGGGTATCTGTACTGGGGAACGGATTTCTGGTCCGTGGATCCCTGGGAATTCACCGAAACCTTTCCCGGCGGCAACGGCGACGGTTCGCTTTTTTATCCTTCAAAAGACAGAAGCTCTCTCCCTTACCCGTCTCTGCGTCTCGATAATTACCGCGACGGCGTTGAAGACCATGATCTGCTGGTCATGTACGAAGACCGTATCGGCAAGGACCCGCTTTCTGCTTTAAAAAAGGCCTCGTCCGTTGTGGGAAAAAACAATTATTCCAGGGACGATGAACTCTATAAGGCTCTGCACAAAGAACTTCTGGAACAGCTGGAGAAAACGGAGCAAAAGGCAAAAAAGAAGACGCGCAAGTGATGCTTGCGGGATCTATAGAAAAAGACGATCGAAATGGTTGGTGTAACACTATTGGGGACAGGAGCCATGTATCCTTCTCCCTCGCGGGCGCTCTCTTCCGTTCTTGTTTCTCTTGCGGGTTCTTCGGTATTGTTCGATTGCGGCGAAGGGACGCAGGCAGCGGCGGCAAAAGCCGGAGCAAGCCTTATGAAGGTAAGGCTGATCGCGCTTTCCCATTATCACGGAGACCATATCTTCGGTATCCCCGGGCTGCTTCAGACTATGAGCAGCCTCGGGCGGACAGAACCTGTATATATTACCGGGCCGGAAGGGCTGTCCGGATTTACCGAAATGCTTCCGAAGCTCACGGGAAACCTTGCTTTTGAGATCAGGCAGATACGGATATGCGGAAACGGCCTTTCGCTGGCATCTCTGTGCAGCAAATGGCCGGAAGAAGCCGTGCTCAGGTCTTTTGAAACGAAACACAGAGTATCTTCCTGCGGCTATTCTTTTGAGCTCGGACGGCGGGGGGAGTTCTTTCCCGCAAAAGCGGAAGCTCTGGGTATCCCAAAAGATCTGTGGAAGCCGTTGCAGCAGGGTCGCCCTGTATTTTGCGGAACAAAAAGGTTTGCTCCCGAAGACGTCACCGGACCGCAGCGGCAGGGGATCAAAGTCGTTATATCGGGGGACACGAGCCTGTGTGAGAGCCTTGTAACAAATGCAAAAGGCGCCGATCTTTTGATTTGTGATGCGACCTACGGAGATGAAGGGCAGGCACATCTTGCAGAGCTCCATGGCCATATGACTTTTTCACAGGCCGCCCGCTGCGCCTCCGAGGCCGGAGCGGGATCGTTATGGCTGACGCATTTTTCCCACATGCTCAAGGATCCGGACTTATATCTGGAAAATGCATCAAACGTCTTTTCAAAAGCGGTATGCGGGAAAGACGGAATGAAGACCGAGCTTACGTACAGATAATAATTTTGCTTTTTTGTTTCCGGGCAGAATGAATGTATGCTATAATAAATATAGCATTGTTTTTGTTTGCCGTAAATATTGCGGGATAAAGCCAAACCGATAGCATCGGTCCCGTTCGGTAAAAACTGTCCCGGCGGCCTTTAAAACTTTTATGAAACTATCGTTTGATCGCGCGTATCCGCTCAAGGCACAGGTGTCGCAAATATGAAGCTTGCATTACACGTTCACAGTAATTATTCTCCCTGTTCGGAAAGCCCCCTGCAGGAGATATATGATTATTGTATCAAAAACGATATCGGCGCCATAGCGATATGCGACCATAACGAGATCATCGGCGCCCAGCGCTTCAAAGAGCTGGCGGCCGGCATAAAGGTCATTATCGGCGAGGAGATCAAAACAAAACAAGGAGAAATCATAGGCCTTTTTTTGTCTGAAAAGATAGAGCCTATGATGTCGGTGGAAGATACCATCAAAAAAATCAAGGATCAACACGGCCTTGTTATGCTTCCGCATCCTTTTGATATCATAAGGCCGTTCCACCTTCGGTCGGGGACTCTTTCAAGGATCTGCAGGCAGGTGGATCTCGTAGAGATCTTCAATTCGAAAATGCTCATAAGGCTCTCCAACAAAAAGGCGCGCATATATGCCGGAAAGATAAATAAAACAGGCGTGATAGGTTCCGACGCGCATTACGTCAAGGCCATCGGTTCCGCTATCATGGATATCGAGGATTTTTCCGGACCGGAGGATTTTCTGACGAAAATCAAAAACGCAACTGTCGTAAAGGCAAAAAACCTTGGCGTCCTGACCACTATATGGTCCTGTACCAAAAAATTTATAAAAGGGCTTGCGGGAGAAAAAACAGATCCCAGAGAACTGTAGTATTCATAAGGAAGTGTTTTTATGAAAAAAATCTTATTATCATGTATTCTTTGTTTTTGCAGTATGCTGCTGATAGCTGCAGAAGCGCCCGAAACTCTGACAATCGGAGAGGCCAAAAGCGAAGTAAAAGCGTTACTCAAAGCTTCGGAGGAGATAGTCGGCGTTTTTTACCGCGGTCTGCCGTATGAAGACGGCGACAGCTACAAAGACGTGGAAGAGTTTCCGTATCTTGCCGTAAAAAGCGATAAATACGCCTCTGTTGCCGACATCAAAAAGGCTGCTGAAAAAGTCATGACGAAAAAAGCCGCAAAAGGCGTTTTTTATGACGTCATGCTGTCGTACATACCGCAATACAAGGACTACGGCGGAAAGCTGTATTCCTGTATCAACAGTTATAACGACCAGGGCTTTAAGTTTATCTCCTGGGATACGGATACAATGGAGCTCGTTTCCCAGAAAAAGGGATACGCTACCGTAAAGATGCGCGTATTCAACCCTGTTGTGGCCGATTCCGAAGAATCCGGGGAGAGCCCTTACAGCGACGCTTTTCTCGATATAGAATGGGAGAACGGCGGCTGGCGTCTTGCTTCCAGTCCCATATGCAGTTCCTGCGATCCTTCCAGAAGGCCAAAGGATCTGAAAAATTTGCTGGAAGAGAATATCCCCGAAAAGAACAGAAGCTTCCAAAAGCCCCCCAGGGACGTCAAGGTCGTCTGGGATATCGATAAAGCCGAGATCAGCTTTATGGGGCCGGAATGGATCACAGTCCACTGTCCTTTCAAAGAAACGGGCAAGGATAAAAACGTTTATACCGGCGTCCTGGATTTTGCATATGAGGAAGACAAGTGGACCCTGCTTTTCGATTCGGATGAAGTTCCAGAAAAATTCGGGAATACCTCTTCCGATTTTTTCAAGGAAACCGTATATGCCGACGTGGAACCGGGGACAAAGCTTATTCTGAAGGATTACGGCCCTGCCGGCGATTATTACCGCGAAGACAATGATTCTCTTCCGCAGTTTTTCGAACAGATCGCAAGAGAAGAATTTACCGGCGAATACGAAACTCACCTTGACGGGGCCTGGGCCTTTATACTTATTCCCAAAGAAAAGAACACAAGGATCGAGATATTTTCCCTGAACGAAAAGGGCGCTGTCGGCGACAGAGTTTTGAATTCTGCGGGAAAACCTGTTATACTTTTTACGGGAAAAGATGAAACAAAGGCAAATTCACTGATAAGAGTCATATCTCCCGACGGATCCCGTTTCCAGTTCAAGCCGGTATTCAACGGTATCGACGGGACCGTGGACGTTCCTGCCGGAGTGCGCTACGTGAAATTCGAATCTGTGGGTTGATTTAATACAAAATATGAAATCATTTCAAAAGGGGTAGTTTATGGGATTAATCAAAGCTATTGCCGGCGCTGCCGGCGGTGTTCTTTCCGATCAGTGGAAAGAGTATTTTTACTGTGAATCAATGGATGCCGACGTCCTTGTTGAAAAAGGGCAGAAGCGGATCAGCGGCCGCAGCACGAACAGATACGGGGAAAACAACATCATCTCCAACGGGTCTCTCATAGCGGTGGCCGACGGGCAGTGCATGATAATCGTAGAGCAGGGGAAGATCGTTGAGGTTTGCGCCGAACCGGGTGAATTTGTATATGACACTTCGACGGAACCCAGCGTTTTTGCCGGCGATCTGGGAGAAAGCATAAAGGATACCTTCAAAAACATAGGAAAACGTTTTACCTTCGGCGGCAGCCCCGGTAAGGATCAGAGAGTATATTATTTCAACACCAAGGAAATAATCGGCAATAAATACGGGACAGCCAACCCAATTACGTATAAATTCGTTGACGAATACGTAGGCATAAAACTGGCTATGTCCCTGAAGTGCAACGGCGAGTATTCCTACAGGATAACGGATCCCATTTTGTTTTATACCAACGTATGCGGAAACGTGGATGACGAATATCGCAGAAACAAGATAGACAGCCAGCTGAAAAGCGAGCTTATCACCGCCCTTATGCCGGCTTTCGGCCAGTTCGCCCAGAAGGGGATGGATTATACGGATATCCCTCTTCATTCCATGGAGCTTGCGGATATACTCAACAACATACTTTCGGAAAAATGGTCTAAACTGAGAGGCATTTCAATAGTAAGCCTGGGTATCAATTCCATCAGGGCCGACGAACAGGACGAAGCCGAGCTCAAGCGGCTCCAGAGGGCCCGGGCCAACGCCGACCCCAGCCTGAGAGCAGGGCTTCACGGCGTAGCCACGGCTACTGCTTTGGAGAATGCCGCCCAGAATGAGGGCCAGGGCGGAGCCTTTATGGCTTTTGCAGGCATGAATATGGCCAACCAGTCCTCGGCAAGCGCCCAGATGAACGAAATGCAGATGCAGATGCAGCAGATGCAGATGCAGCTTCAGCAGCAACAGCAGCAGAACCAGATGAACCAGATGCAGCAGAACGGCGGCGGAGTCGCTCAGGCTCCGGCGGCAGATTCCTGGACCTGTGAGTGCGGTACCTCCAACACAGGCAAATTCTGCAACAACTGCGGAAAACCAAAGCCTGCCCCCAAGCCTGCGGCCGGCAGCTGGACCTGTGAATGCGGCGCCTCCAACACAGGCAAATTCTGCAACAACTGCGGAAAACCCAAACCCGAAGAACAGATAGGCTGGACCTGCAAATGCGGCGCTGTCAACAAAGGAAAATTCTGCGCGGAATGCGGCTCTCCGAAACCGAAGGGCGCTCCCGTTTACAAGTGCGACAAATGCGGCTGGGAGCCCGAAGACAAATCAAACCCGCCCAAGTTCTGTCCGGAATGCGGCGATGTTTTTGACGACAATGATATCGAGTAGGTGTTTTTATGGCAGACGAATTTGAACCTAATGTAGTTACTACAGATGAAGACGCTGGAAAAAAGTGCCCCGAATGCGGCGGGGTCATGGATTTCGATCCCGCTACGGGGGGATTGAAATGCCCTTACTGCGATCATACCGAAGCTATCGAGTCCCCTGCGGGCGAAGGCGTTGATGCTGAACCCAAAAGAGCTGAGGAACTCGATTTTGACGAGGTGGAACATACCGCAAACTGTGACTGGGGCGTTGCAACGAAAACAGTTATCTGCAAATCCTGCGGAGGCGAAATGATATATGACGCTATGCAGACCGCAGGCGAATGCCCTTACTGCGGTTCCAATCAGATCATGGATGCGGCAGATCAGAATTCTATAGCTCCGGGAGGCCTTGTTCCCTTCAAACTGGATTCCGGCCAGGCAGACGAAGCTTTCCGAAAATGGATCAAATCCCTTTTGTTCTGCCCCAATGCGGCAAAGAAGTATACCAAGTCGGGAGCTTTTAAAGGGCTGTATCTTCCGTACTGGACCTTTGACGCGAAGACTATCTCGGATTATACGGCGAGATACGGGATCGACGATCATGACGACGACGGAAAAACTTCTACCACCTGGAGAAAAACCAGCGGCACCTTCAGGCTGAATATCGATGACGAATTGGTGATAGCATCCAACCAGTATGACGACAAGATGCTGTCCGGCATCGAACCCTTCAATACCGGCGACAATATCGCCTACGAGCCGAAGTATATCTCCGGCTTTATCTGCGAAAGATACTCCGTCGGCATCAAGGACGCCTGGACAAAAGCCAAGGAGAAGATCAAAAAGAAGATCGAGAACGGCATCACGCAGAAGATCAAAAAAGAGCATAATGCAGACAGGGTCGACAGGCTGAAGTTTGATACGGATATCTCGGATATCACGTACAAATACCTTCTGCTTCCCGTGTGGATGTCAAGCTTTAAATACGAAGGCAAGATCTATAAATTTATTGTAAACGGACAGACCGGCAAGGTCAGCGGAAAGGCTCCGATATCACCATGGAAGGTGGCGTTGGCAGTCCTTATCGGTATCATTATCATTGCATTGCTGGTTTATCTCAATCAGAAATAAAAATAAAGAGCAGGTCACTCCTGCTCTTTTTTTTTGCTTCTTCTATCGCCGCTCGATTCTTCCTGCGGCAGCCCGCCCCATCCGCCGCCTGCCGCAGGCATAGACCGTGGGTCATTCCGCTCTTTACATAGTCTTCATAAAACGCCCGTTTCTTCCCGGCGGCCTCTCTTAGACTTTACCGGGGGGCCTGTCCACCGCGCCTGTTTGTATTATCCCGTTTGCCGCGATCTGCCGTGATTTGGATTTTAAGCGGATTTATGATATAATGGAAATGTATAATTTTTGTTATTTGAGGTCGGCAATGAGTTTTAAAACCGGAGACAGAGTAAGTATAATAAAACGGGCTGTGACCGATGAAGATATTGACAACCAGCTTTATTTTGAGTATTTTGGCGGACTTACCGGGGTCGTCGTTAAAATCTATGACGACGGGAATATATGCGTGAATATAGATACCGACAGCCTTCGGGAGGATTTTCGAAAAAGGCACACGGAGCTTGAAAAGCTCGAAAAGGAACGCTGGCTTAATTCTCTTTCCGAAGAAGCCAAAAGAAATATGACAAGCGAACAAAAACAATACAAGATCGATTATACTATCCTTGTCAACGAAAAGGATCTGGAACTCGCGTAAATGGATAAGCCACTGATCGCTATAGTTGGAAGGCCCAACGTAGGGAAGTCGACTTTATTCAACCGGATAATCGGGTACCGTCTGTCCATCATTGAAGACCAGGTGGGCGTCACCAGAGACAGGATCTATGCCGAGGCTGATTGGAACGGAAGAGAGTTTGTCATCGTTGATACCGGCGGTATCGTTTTTAATGATGAAGATCCTATCCACAGATCCGTAACGAGACAGGCTTCCGCTGCCGTTGAAGAGGCAGACGTGCTGATTTTTGTTGTTGACGCCGCTTCGGGCCTTTCTCCGCTGGATTTTGAAGTTGCAAAAAAACTTCGGGGCTGCGGCAAGCCCATCGTGGTCGCCGCAAACAAAGCGGATAACGACAACAGGTCCTGGGACAGCGCCGAGTTTTATACCCTCGGTTTTGAAAAGCTTATTCCCATATCGGCATTGAACGGCCGCTGCGTTGCGGATCTTCTCGACGAGATCATATCTGCCTTCCCGGATGACAATAGTTCCAGGGAAGAAGATGACGATACCATAAGGATCTCTGTCATAGGCAGGCCCAACGTAGGCAAGTCTTCCATGGTCAACGCCATATTGGGGAATGAACGGGTCATCGTTTCCGATATTGCCGGAACTACCCGGGATTCCATCGACAGCGTATTTCTCCACAATGACAAAAAAATATCTCTTGTGGATACGGCCGGCATCAGAAAAGCCGGCAAGATACAGGGGAGCATAGAGTATTATACCGTTCTCCGCGCTATAAGAGCCATGGAACGATCGGACGTCACTATGATCATCATCGACGGTTTTGACGGCCTTAAGGACGGCGATAAACGGGTCGCGGGCTTTGCCCACGACTCGGGGCGCGCCTGTATGATAGTTGTCAACAAATGGGATAAATGTCCGGATAACAATATGCGGGAATACGCCGAATTTATCAGGAATCAGGTGCCGTTTATGAGTTATGCTCCCGTCGTTTTCACTTCCGCTCTCACCGGTAAGGGAGTAAAAGCAGCCGTGGATACCGCCGTAGATATATACGGATATCATTCGATGCGTATCTCGACGGGCGAACTCAACAGGATCCTCCAGGATGCCGTCGATCAACATCCGTTTTCACGGAAAGGGAAAGAATTGCGCATAAAATATGCTTCGATGGTGGACGTCAGGCCGCCAAAGATCATTATCAATGTTAACGACACCAGACTGGTGCATTTTTCATACAGAAGGTACCTTGAGAACTGCATCAGGAAGGTGTATTCATACGAAGGGACGCCGTTGGATCTGGTATTCAGGCAGACCAAAAAAGAACGGGGAGGACGCTGATATGACGGCTGCATTTCTTTTATTGTTTGCTTATCTTTTCGGTTCGGTCCCTTTTGGCCTTTTATTGGGAAAACGCGTCCGGAATATAGACATAAGAGATTTCGGTTCGGGCAATATAGGGGCAACCAACGTGTTGCGGACCCTGGGGCCGGGCCTGGGCTTTTTGTCTTTTATCCTGGACGTTCTCAAGGGCTTTCTTCCTGTTTTTGCGGCAGGACGGCTGGGGCTTGACCCTGTGTTTATTGCCCTTGCCGGAGTTCTGGCGGTCGTGGGGCATACCTTTTCTGTTTTTCTCAAATTCAAGGGCGGCAAGGGGGTCTCATCGAGTCTGGGGGCGATCCTTGGCTTTAATTATATCATAGGCCTTTTGGGGCTGTTGTTATTTATTATTATAGTTGCCGTTTCGAGATATGTGTCATTGGGGTCCTGCATCGCAGCTTTTTCTGTCTTTGTGATGACACTGTTCTGGCAGGCGCCGCCTGCTGCTGCAGCGTACAAGATCATGACGGGGATCGTGTTTGCGGTCATATTGTTTAAACATATCCCTAATATCAAACGGCTCATCAGCGGAACGGAAAACAGGTTCGGACAGAGGACCTGTATCACGTCGGATACCAATCGGAAAGGAGAAAAACAATGATTTTTTTTGATATCCTGGATCAGATACGCGCTATCACCAATTTTTACGAGGAAAAACAAAAAGATACC
>JAEEGL017074985.1_pt1 | contig 12338 bp, 10 predicted proteins | sample 9134231 | NCBI WGS metagenome assembly JAEEGL01 (sample SAMN16246548, study PRJNA631951) | gut metagenome | biome: gut microbiome; feature: rumen; material: fiber-attached | host: Bos | place: Iran: Karaj | collected 2018-10 | reverse complement strand
TGTGAGCATGTATGGCAGCAACGACGGTGTCGATGTCACCATCAGTGGCGGTGCCAAGAACATGAATGCTCCTATGGCTGCAGGCGAAGTGAAGGATATGGCCAATGTCGTTCCGTTCACTCCTGACTACACCATGCTGCCCGCTGAAACTGAGAACACTCGTCACTTTGAATATTATAAGGTGATGTGCACCTCTATCGACGGTGTGCCGATCTTCAACCACAACACTGTGCATCCGTTCTGCCAGCTGTCAACCAACGAGCCTTACAATGCTCCTCTGGTTGAAGGCGAGCACTACCTCTGCAAGGTTGCTGTGATGTACAGCACTGGTCTGAGCGCTTGGAGCGAACCTGTTGAATGGGTGTATGAATCTTGCGAACACTGGGGACCTGTTGATGAAGTTAGCGTCAATACTAGCGCACAGGGTAACCACATCGAGTGGGTGTTTGAACACGGCTTCAACCCCTACGGTGGTGATACTCCTGGTCCAGGCCCTGGCCCGCAACCCGGTGAAAATGCCACGGTTATCCTGACTGCTGGTGATGTCTGGGGCGATGGCTCTGGCTATCAGATGCTGCTTGATGAAACTCATACGCTGTTTGGCACCACGATTCCTGAGACTGGTGCTCTGAGCACGAGCTGCTCTGGCAATGAAGGCATCTATGCTCAGTTCTCACACAAGATCCCGACCAACGCTGATGGCAACTGTTCTACTCAGAATATGGTCATGAACAACAGCGTGAGCATTGAGATTCCTGCTGGTGTCTACGACTGGTGCATCACCAACCCGACTCCTGGCGATCGTATCTGGATTGCCGCTGCTAACGGTAACGTGGGTGGCCGTCAGAACGACTACACGTTCGAGGCTGGCAGAACCTATGAGTTCACTGTGAGCATGTTCGGTAGTAACGACGGTGTCAACGTCACTATCAGTGGCGGTGCCAAGAATATGGCTGCTCCTCTGCCGGCTGGCGAGGTTAAGGACATCGCTAATGTCACTCCGATCAGCAATCGTTCAATCGTGAAGGGTGGTGAATTCTTCAGCCAATATGCCGAAGACGGTGCCATGCTGAACTTCTTCGCTCTCGACAATGTTAACTTCAGAGTTTACATGCTCTACAAGCTCAGCAATGACAGCCGCTTCTCGTTGGTTCCTGAAGAGGACTATGGTCAATTTGTCCTCACCTCGAATGTTGCCAACCTTAACTTCGTGGATGAGTTTGAAGCTGCCTATCAAAATGCTATCGCCGACTTCAACTTGCTGAGCAAGGTTGACATCGATGAGCGTATTAATGGCTGGAAGAGCAGCGTGTCTTCCTTCAACCTTACCTCGGTCATGATGGATGTGTTGATGAGCAACGCTAGAGTTGATAATGACCACTGCGTCAACTCACTGCCGTTCTGCACCTCAGAAACGATTACGTTTGAGGCTGCTAGCACGAGCAACACGGCTAACGAGCCTGGTATGGATGATGGCTGTATCGGTAGCTCCTACAATCCTTCGTTCTACCACATGAGAATACATACGGCTGGCCCATTCGTGATCCACATGGAAGGCCACGACCCGAACAACCCGTCCACTACCAGAGACATTGACTTCTGCATGTGGGGTCCCTACACCGAGCAAGAAGTAATCTCAGGCTCGGCTTGCAGCAACTTGACTGGCAACAAGATCATGGACTGCTGCTACTCGGCTTCCTACACTGAAGATTGCTATCTCGGCTATACTGACGGTCAGCACGTGCACAATACCAGCCATGGTACCATCAACTACCATGTGCCTGAGGTTGGTGAGTACTACATCCTGATGATCACCAACTTCTCACAGCAACCTTGCGTCATCAACTTCACCAAGACTGAAGGTGAAGGTGAGACCGACTGCGAAATTGTGACTCCTACCGACCTCATCGGCTTCCTGATTACGGAAGACGGCGAGTTTGTTGCTTTCGCTGGTCCTGATGATCGCGAATACACTGTTGAAGGTGAGTACGGTGACCACGAGTACTGCGTCCGCCCGATCTATCCTGGTGAGATGGTCCTGCCCGACCACAACTATGGTTGGTCAATGGGTTGCCCGGTCTGCGAGTTCGGTCCTACCGGTGGCACTTGCGCTGCTTACATGCCTATCCACGGCGAGGCTATCAACGCTACCGACCAGGTGAAAGTCTGGTGGGGTGAAGAGAATCCTGGCCCTGGCCCAAGTGAGCCTTTCTTCGAGGACTTCGAGAGTGGAGAACTCGACGGCTGGACTGCCATCCGCAATGGTGAAGGCACCGAGTACACCGATTGGCGTGTGGTCAACAGTGAAACCCTCTTTAGTAGCGGTCCAATTCCTGCTCATAGCGGCTCCTATGTCGTCATGGGAAGAAGCTGGAATAGTAGCGCTTATAATGTCGATAACTGGTTGATTACACCTCAGGTTGACCTCGGCGGTACGTTGAGCTACTGGGTGTTGGATGATGGCCAATATCACGAGAATTGTGATGTGTACATCTCCACCACGACCAATGACATCAACGCATTCACTCTGCTTGCTGATCCTGCCAATGCTACTAGCGATTGGAGTGAACGTATCGTTGACCTGACCAGTTACAATGGTCAGCGTGGTTACATCGCCTTCCGTCTTAACGACTATGACCAAGACTACTTGTTCATTGACGATGTAGCGATTAATCCTGGTGCTAAGAACCGCGCCAACATCGTGAACTTCAAGGTGTATCGTTCGACCGACAACGCCAACTATGACCTCATCGGCACTGTGGCTTATGTTGCTGGTCAGACCTACTACGAGTACATCGACACGCCTGCTGGTGCTGGTACTTACTACTACCAGGTGACCACTGTCTATGACAACGACTGCGAGTCCGAGCCCGCTGCTGCCTTCGACAACCCGAACAACGATTATGTTGAGGTTGGTGTGACTGGCATTGGCGAGAACGACGGCAAGGTTGCCCTCTATCCTAACCCGACGAAGGGCAACGTGATGATTGAAGCTACTGGCATGAGCCGCATCACTGTGGTGAGCATGCTCGGCCAGGTGGTCTTCGACACCGAACTCGATGCTGACGTGTACACTCTGAACATGGCCCAGTTCAACGCTGGCATGTACATGGTGCGTGTCTACACTGAGGAAGGTATGACCGTCAAGCGCGTCACTGTCATGCAATAAATGACATCGCGGGATTGATTCCCGCAAAAAATTGGGCGGCACCCTTGTGGGTGTCGCCCTTTTTTTGTAAATTTGCAGAATCAAACCTATGTTGCTATGGAATATTACTATTGGCTCATCGCCGCAATCGTACTTGTGATCGTTGAGATTTGCACCGCTGGTTTTGGTGCCCTTTGTTTTGCCCTTGGCGCCGCCTTTTCAGCTTTGGTTTCGGGATTGGGTGGTAGCTTCACTTGGCAAATCTTGGTTTTTGTCGTGGTTTCATTGCTGACGTTCATCTTTCTAAGGCCTGTAGTTGTACGTTTCTTGGACAAGAAATCGAAGGATGTGAAGACCAATGCCGAGGCCATCATTGGACGGAAAGGCATTGTCTCTGAATGTATCGATGCATCGCAACATACAGGCCGTGTGGCCATCGACGGTGATGACTGGAAGGCTGTTTCCGAAGACGGATCGGTCATCGAGAAAGGAACCGATGTCGAAATCATCAAGCTGGACAGCATCATCGTTACGGTTAAACCTTGTCATTAATCATCAAAAACAATATCATTATGCATTTAACTGTCTTAAACATCGTCTTAATCGTATTGGGCATCCTCGTTGTGATCTATATCCTTCGAGGTATCAAGATTGTTTCGCAGTCGGAAACCATGATCGTAGAACGTCTTGGAAAGTACAACCGTACTCTGAATGCAGGTATCAACATTGTGCTGCCCATCATTGAGCAGGCCAAGGAAGTCATTGTCCGTCAGCAGAACGGTCGCCTCTACCGCGCCAACCGCATCGATATGCGTGAACAGGTGTATGACTTTGACAAACAGAGTGTGATTACTAAGGATAACGTGATGACCGAAATCAATGCCTTGCTTTATTTCCAGATTGTGGATCCGATGAAGTCCACCTACGAGATCCAAAACCTTCCTGTAGCAATTGAGAAGCTGACACAGACCACGCTCCGTAACGTGGTGGGTGAGATGGAACTTGATGAGACTTTGACTTCGCGTGACACGATCAATTCGAAGCTTCGCAATGTGCTGGATGATGCCACCAACAAATGGGGCGTGAAGGTGAATCGCGTCGAGTTGCAGGACATTACGCCTCCTGAAAGCATTCGTCGCACTATGGAACTCCAGATGCAGGCCGAGCGCAACCGTCGTGCCGAGATTCTGAAAGCAGAAGGTGAGAAACAGGCTCAGATTCTGAATTCGGAAGGTGAGAAGCAAGCTGAAATCAATGCGGCTGAGGCCGACAAACAGGCCAATATCCTGAAGGCTGAAGGTGAAGCTCGTGCCAAGGTGCTGCAAGCCGAAGCTGAAGCTGCCGCCATCCGCAACATTGCTGAGGCCGTCGCCGACCGTGGTGCCGACCCTGTAAACTATCTGTTGGCTGTGAAATACATCGAGACTTTGAAGGAAGTGGCGAGCGGACAAGAGAACAAGACCGTTTATCTGCCTTACGAAGCCACGAATGTGCTGGGCTCGCTGGGTGGCATCAAGGATTTATTTGCAAAATGATGTTGTAGAGAACGGTGTGCACACCGTCTCTACAAACAGTTGTAAATTATGGAAATTCTGGATTTGTACGACAGAGACCTGAAACCTACAGGCCAGACCATTGAGCGTGGGAAACGAGTGCCGCCAGGTTTGATGATTCCCATTGTGGCAGTGTATGTCTACAACGACCAAGGTCAGTACCTGATTCAGAAGGTGTCGCCCAAGAAAGGCAATTTCTATTCCACCACTGCAGGACATGTGCAGAGTGGCGAACGCGATTTTGCTCAGGCTATGTTGCGTGAGATGAAGGAGGAAATTGGCCTTTCGGCGACTAAGAGTGAGCTTAAGTTGGTGAAAATCAGAAGGTATGACTATAAGTTTACTTTCCTATATATGCTGAAAAGCAATGTGCCTGCCGAAATGCTGCATTTGCAAGAAGATGAAGTGGCCTCGGTGATGTGGATGAGCCACGAGGACATCGAACTACTCTGCAAGATGGGGCTTTTCAACAGAATCCACTACCAATTGCTGCTCGATTGCGAAGAAAGATTGCAAAACAAGCGCTGAACGCTTTTCCGTTTCGTTATTTTGGCTATATTTGCGGCAATTTAATATTGTCGAAACAAATACCTTATTGATATGATTGCAAAAGAATTACTTAATCCCAAAAGCATCGTAATCTGCGGTGCGTCCAGTGACATTCATAAACCCGGCGGTAAGTCGCTGAAAAACCTCTTGGAGAGTCCTTTCAAGGGCCAGATCTATGCCGTTAACCCTAAAGAAACCGAGGTGCAAGGCGTGAAATGCTATGCCAAGGTCGATGACCTGCCGCAAGTGGACTGCGCCCTCCTCTGTATTGCTGCCAAGTTCTGTGCCCAGACGGTTGACGTGCTGGCCAAGGAGAAAGGCTGCAAGGGCTTCATCATCATCAGTGCTGGTTTCTCTGAGGAAAGCCATGAGGGCGCTGAAATAGAGAAGCACATTGTCGACACTATCAACAGTGTCGGAGGCTCGCTCATTGGTCCCAACTGCACGGGCTTCCTCAATGTGAACTACGCTGGCTGCTTCGACACGCCCATCCCGCCATTGAATCCCAAGGGTGTGGATTTCATCACTGGTTCTGGCGCTACCGCTGTGTTTATCAAGGAATATGGCATGAGCAACGGTCTTCAGTTCAACAGCGTTTGGGCTGTGGGCAACAGCGCCCAACTGGGTATCGAAGATGTGTTGGAGCACCTCGATGAGACCTTCGACCCAGAAAAGTCCTCTCGTGTCATCATGCTTTATATGGAGAAAATCGGCGACCCGCAACGTCTACTCAAGCATAGCCGCAGCCTGATCAATAAGGGCTGCCACATCGCTGCCATCAAGAGCGGCAATAGTGCTGCTGGCTCGCGTGCCGCTTCTTCTCACACCGGCGCTTTGGCCACCAGTGACGCGGCTGTCGATGCCTTGTTCCGCAAAGCAGGTATCGTGCGCTGCCAGAACCGTCAGGAACTGACCACGGTCTGTGCCGTCTTTATGCATCCCGAACTGAAAGGCAAACGCTGCGCCGTTGTCACCCATGCCGGCGGTCCTGCAGTGATGCTGACCGACGTGCTGAGCAACGGTGGCATGGAGGTTCCTTCGCTGAAGGAACACCCCAAAGCCCCTGAACTGCTGTCGAAACTCTTTGGAGGCTCTTCGGTGGGCAATCCCATCGACTTCCTCGCCACGGGTACCGCCGAACAGCTGGGCTATATCCTTGACGCCGTGGAGAATGACTTCGATGAGATAGACTTCTCCGTTGTCATCTTCGGCTCGCCAGGTTTGTTCAGCAACAAGGAGGTTTACGACCTGCTGGATGAGAAGATGAAGACCTGCAAGAAGCCCATCTTCCCCGTGTTGCCGAGTATTATCAACGTAAAGGATGAAATCAATGATTTCATCGCTAAAGGTCGCATCAACTTCCCCGAAGAGTGTGTGCTGGGTAATGCCATTTGCAAGGTTTACAATACTCCCAAGCCGCAACCTGAGCATGTTGAGCAACCCGCTATCGATGTTGCTCGCATACGTCGCACCATCGACCGCTGCAAGGATGGCTATCTTGAAATTGCCGACTACAACGAGCTGTTGGATGCCGCTGGCATCAGCCGCAAGAAGAGCGTCGAGGTCTCAAAGAAGGAGGATGCATTGGCCTTTGCCAAGGAGGTCGGCTGCAGCAAGGATGTGCCGTTGGTGATGAAAGTTGTAGGTCCGCTACACAAGAGCGACGTGGGCGGTGTGACCCTCGGAGTGAAAGATCTCGACACTGTTGCCAAGGAGTTCGATCGCCTCATTGTCATCCCTGAGACTTATGCTGTGGAGATGTATCCCATGCTGGATGGTTTGGATGTCTACATCGGTGCCATCAAGGATGCTAAGTTCGGTCATCAGGTCTTCTTTGGATTGGGCGGTATCTTCATCGAGGTGCTGAAGGATGTGCAGAGCGCGTTGGCACCCATTACCGCTGCCGAAGCCAAAGAGATGCTCAAGCAACTCAAGGGCTATAAGATTCTCGAAGGTGTGCGTGGTCAGGAGGGTGTCAATATTGACCTATATGCCGATCAGGTGGCTCGCGTCAGCGCCTTGGTTCAGGCTGCTCTCGAGATTGTCGAGATGGACCTCAACCCGCTGCTGGGCAACCCGCGCTATGTTACCGCTGTTGATGCACGTATTCGAATTGAAAAGTAATGTACGATGACTAGTGACAATGACTATGACCGCTTCACATATCGTAAAAGCGGTCATAGTCATAGTCAACGGTCATAGTAAACAAAAGCATTATGATTACTGAAAAAGCTACATACTATCTGGTCTATGCTGCGCTAGTTGTCATCACCTTTTTGATTGATAATCTGTTGCTGAAGAAGCCCGACAAGACCAGCCGTACCATAGGCTATATCTTAAGCATCATCGTCGATTTGGCCATGTTCGGCTATGGCATTTATCTGTATAAGGCCAAGGGCGAGGACCAAACGGGCTTTGTGCTTGGTGGTATTCTCTGTGGTGTGTGCTTGCTGTGCCTATTGGGCCGTTACTGGCAGAACAAGGAAAACGACAAAAGAGACAAAAGGTCATGAAAAAAGCAGATGTCATCACTTTGATTATTGTGGCCGCCGTGGTGTGCGGCTTCGCCTTCATCCCAGGGGCATGGGATTGGTTCAACACGACCACCAAAAACCACGGCTTGCTGATGAGTTTCTTCAAGTTCGCCATTCTTGGTACTTTCGGTGAAATGTTGGCCTTGCGCATCCGTGAGGGTATGTACATGAAAAAAGGCTTCGGCTTACTGCCCAAGATGCTGGTTTGGGGCGTGTTGGGTGTGGTCATTGCCTCGGCCATGACTATTTTCAAGACGGGTACTGTAGCCTTGTTGGATGGCGGTTTTCACCTCAATGGAAAAGCAGCTGCGTGGTTTGCAGGTGACCTCAGTTGGGGCAAGGCTTTTGTGGCTTTGTGTGTCAGTGTGCTGATGAACACTCTGTTTGCGCCAGTCTTCATGACCTTCCACAAGATCACCGACATCCATATTGCCGAGACAGGCGGGACGCTTGGAGGCTTCTTTGGCAATCGACTGAAAATCAGGGAGACATTGTCTGAGAAGATTAACTGGGACATTCAGTATGGTTTCGTTTTTGCCAAGACCATCCCCTTGTTCTGGTATCCTGCCCATACCATCACCTTCTTGCTGCCTCCCACGCTTCAGGTGCTGTTTGCCGCCTTGCTTGGTGTGGCCCTGGGCGTGATTCTGAGCATTAAGAAATAGGGGAGATGTGGCGGAAGATATGGATATGGCTATTGCTACTGTTCGCTTTTCGTCTTGAGCTTTTTTCACAGGCGGAGGTTTTGTTTTCGCATCAAGGCGGGTTCTACGACGCGCCGTTTGCGCTTTCTTTGGGCAGCAGCGATTGGGAATGCCAAATCCATTATACGACCAATGGTGATACGCCCACGGCGGCATCTGCCCTTTACGAGTCCCCGCTGTTTCTCGATGAGCGTCAGTATTCCACTTCCGATATTTTTGTCTTTTCTGTCTCCACCGTCTTTGATTCCTTTGTGCCCGACTCGGTGCAACATGCCATAGTCATCCGTGCGGCAGCTTTTGACGCTGATGGACAACGGGTTAGCGAAGTTGTGACCCAAACTTATCTCATCCGCAGCTTGGGATGTGAACATCATGGTCTGGCTGTGGTGTCGATTTGTGCCGACTCGCTGGCCTTGTTTGATTACTACACTGGAATCATGGTGCCGGGTGTGAACTTTGATCCAGAAGCACCTGGAACCACTGGTAATTATTTTCAGCGGGGTAGGGAATGGGAACGGTTGGTCAATGTCGAGTTCTATGAACCCAACAACACGGGCATCAATCAACAATGCGGCTTGCGCATGCATGGCAACCATGGACGAAGGGCTCCTGCGAAAGGCATGAAGATTTATGCCCGCGAAGAATATGGCAAGAAACACTTCAAACACCGCTTCTTCGAAACCACGCAGTTGAAGAGTTTCAAACATCTGGTGATCAAGCCGTTCTCGATACTGTGGCCAAAAACAGGTGTTCAAGACTATGTGACCAACCGAATGGCACTGGAGATGGGATTGGAAGCGCCCAACTCTAGGCCTGTGGTTCTGTATATCAACGGCGAGTATTGGGGTATCTATTTCCTTCAAGAGAAATTGGATGACCATTATTTGGAAGACCATTTCGATATTGAGTCGGAACAGTTTAACGTTGTCAGCGGCAACGGAGTGGATAATGAGACTTGGATTTGGAATGTTGAGGTGGATTCGGGCGATGGCTTGAGTTTTACGCAACTATTGGATTGGCTTGAAGACGCCGACCTGTCCGACAGTGCCAACTATGCCTATGTTGGCAGCCTGATTGACATCGACAACTACATCGACTATCAAATACTGGAGACCTTCATCGCCAATGATGACTGGCCGGCAAACAACTTTCGCTGTTGGCAGACTGGTGATTCCCAATGGCGTTTTGCCTATTTCGATGGCGACTACGCCTTGCTGAAACAGGACTTCGACGCTTTCGGCAATGCCTGTTATGTGATGAACGACAAATGGAATACGGGAGGCAGGTCAACCTTGCTTTTCAGGCGTTTGTTGGAGAATAACGATTTTAAGCTGAGGTTCCGGAATCGTGTGGATGAACTTTGCAGCGACAGGTTTCAATACGAAAACGTAGCTCCCTATCTTGATGAAGTGATGGAAACTATCCGCTTGGAGGTGCCCAACCAGATCGATCGTTACGCTTGTCCGGAAAACATGGACATGTGGGAATGGGGCTGTTCTCTGGTGAGGGATTTCCTGCGCAACCGCGTTGGAAACTATCTGGAGGAATGTGATCGTTTCGAGCCTTTGAAAGTCCATCAATATGAATCGAACACGGATGACTTTGTCATCTATCCCAATCCGACTGAGGATGTGGTGCATATTATGATGCTTGACGGACGCTCGCGTGAGACTGATTTTCTGCTTTGTGACCTCATGGGACGTGTGATTTTGGGTGGAACAGCTTATTTATCTGCTTGTCAAGAGATTGTGCTGGGTTCGGAATTGCGTTCAGGAGTGTATGTCGTCAAGATTGGGCCGTATGTGCATAAATTTATCAAGTTGTAGAAAAGAATCTTTGCGAAAGATGTTGCACTTGTCATATTTTGTATAACTTTGCAACGGTAATATAAAATGCGCATTATGAAATCCTACAAATTGTTCAGATGGCTTTTGAGAGCATCGGCGTTGACAACGGTGATGTTTGTCATGCAGGCTTGTTATGGCACTCCCTATAAGGATAAGGATATGCCAGCAATGCCGGATGATATGGAGATGACGGATGAAGTCTTGGATACTGAAGCGCCTGTAAGCGACACTTTGGCTCAAGCAGAATTGCAATGAAGATCTTCAGATGGATACACCGCATAGCGATGTTTACGGGCATTCCTGCCTTGACAATGATGTGTGATTGTGCAAAGTTGTATGGGCCACCTACGGAAGTGTTGTACGGACCGCCCACTGATTATCAGGTTATTGGTAAAGTCTTGGACAAAGAGAGCAATCAACCTGTCTCTGATGTTCTTGTTCAAGGCGAGAATGGCGATTCAGTGGCCTCGACAAATGAGAATGGCGAGTTCGAGGTGTGGTCAACGGAATGTAAGGACTTGGCATTCAGAAAGAAAGGTTATCAATCAAAGGATACGACGCTTTGTCCTGCTGAGGGAAGGTTGGTCTACATGCAAAAGCAATCCGAAGAATAATGCTCCAAGGCTTTCATAACTATTTTCGTCGTAAAGAGACCCAACTTCACGAGTTGAACTACCTCTTTTGGGAATGCACGCAACGCTGCAACCTCAATTGCCAGCACTGCGGATCTGATTGCTTGGCCTCGTCACGCTATAAAGACATGCCTTTTGAGGACTTTCTGAACGCGATTAAGCCATTGGAAACCAAGTTCAAGCGCAATTCCATTTTAGTTGTTATTACAGGTGGTGAGCCTTTGGTGCGTCCCGACTTGGCCGATTGCGGACGACAATTGAAGCAGCACGGCTTTCCATGGGGCATTGTCAGTAATGGCTATGCCTATGACGAGGCAATACACAAGAAACTGATGGACGCAGGAATGTGCAGCTTTACCATCAGCCTCGATGGTTTGCGTGACACGCACGATGCTTTCCGCAAGCGCCAAGGCAGCTTCGACCACGCCATTCGTGCTATCGATTTGATTGCCAACGAGAAACGCTTGCCGACCTACGACATTGTGACCTGCGTCAGCCCGATGAACTTTGGCGAGTTGGAGGCCATCAAGCAGATGCTCATCGAGCACAAGGTAAAGGCTTGGCGTTTATTCACCATCGCCCCGATTGGCCGCGCTGCTGCCGATGATGGCTTGCAGCTCAGTAATGAGCAACTCCGCCAAATGATGGATTTCATTGTCGCGACTCGCAAAGAGGGGAAAATCGACTGCATGTTCAGTTGTGAAGCCTATGTCGGTCCCTACGAACGCAAGGTCCGTGATTGGTATTATTTCTGCCGCGCTGGCATCACCATCGGCTCTGTCTTGATTGACGGTTCTATTTCCGCCTGCCCCAACATTGACCGCAGCTATGTGCAGGGCAATATCTACCAGGATGACTTCCTTGATGTTTGGGAAAACCGTTTCCAACCCTTCCGCGACCGCGTTTGGATGAAACAAGGCCCTTGTGCTGACTGCAAGGTGTACAAGAACTGTCTTGGCGGCGCCATGCATCTCCATGCGAAAGACAAGGGGGAGATGATGGTTTGCCATTATAATAAGCTCCAACATTAGGAGATTTCAAGCACGAAGCACTTCATTTATGCCTTTTACCCTCATGGCGGAGTCGCATCCGCCATCCCTCACACGGAAGAACATCTTCGTCGTGTGGGAGATTGACTACGTCGAATCTTCGATTTGCGGGTCATGCCCGCTATGAGGGTAAAGGCGTGAGTGACTCGTTTTCATTCAAGGTATTCCACTTTTATTTCAAAAAAATCAAAAAAAATCCACTTTTTTCTTGACAGTAATGAAAATTGTTGTACTTTTGCAGTGTTCTATTTGACTAATACACTAACACAAAATATAACAACATGATTGAAATCAAGAACTTAGACTTCGGCTACAAGAGTCA
>JAEEGL016510944.1_pt1 | contig 12338 bp, 12 predicted proteins | sample 9134231 | NCBI WGS metagenome assembly JAEEGL01 (sample SAMN16246548, study PRJNA631951) | gut metagenome | biome: gut microbiome; feature: rumen; material: fiber-attached | host: Bos | place: Iran: Karaj | collected 2018-10 | reverse complement strand
GCTGGTGTCAAAAAGCACAGCCACTCCTCCGACCAGCATGAAATCTCCCAGAAAACACAACAGCAGTTTTTTCATTTTGTCATTTCGGGTCAGCATTGCAAGCGGCAGAAGATAGGCCGGCATGCTGCAGAGCTGGAACGGAAAATACCATACCCGGTAGCCGTCGGGCATGTTTGCAAGTATCAGCTGTTTTATCGCCTCACTCAGAGGAAAGAAAACAGAAAGCATGACCATTATCCGTTTTCTGGATGACTGACTCATATCCTCTTTTCTCCTTTATCTAGATTATACCAAATCGGATAAAAATAGGGCTTTCTTTTCACATAATTTTTAAAAGCGGATGGTATTATATCAATGTAAAGAAGGAACTTGAGGATCGTTATTATGGAAAGGCTGAAAGAAATACGAAGCAGATTCCCCTTTTCGGGACTTGTGATCTTCCTTGCCGGAATTTTGTTGCTTGTCGCTCCGGATTATTCGGGGCGCGGGCTCTGTTATGTCATAAGCGGGGTACTGATCATTAGAGGTGCTTCCCAGCTGATAGCGCACTATACGCAGAAGAGAGAAGACTACGTTCCTTTCCCTATGGAAAGCCTATGGAACGCCCTGCTCATAGGGCTGGGACTGTTCATAGCGCTTCACAGCGACATCGTCATTTCAATAGTTCCTTTTGCCTTCGGTATCTATTTCCTCGCCAGTTCCGTGTCATCACTGCAGAAGAGCATGCTTCTCAGAAGGATGCAGTATGAAGGATGGGCACCAAACATCCTGATGTCTATATTGAAGATCATCCTGGCGGTGCTGATGCTTTGCAATCCTTTCTCAACGGCAATGACGATGATACGATTCATGGGGCTGTGCCTGATCTATGACAGCATAACCACCTTCGGGACCGAGCTGCAGACTGCAAAGGCAAAGAAACAGCAGGAGAAAGCAGCTGACGAACTGCGCAGTCTCAATCTGTCTTCAAGACCTGTTTCGGCAAGCGAGAACGCAACAGATATACCGATCGTGGAGGCGGAAATAGTATCAGAATCCGAAACGGAATACCGTGAATGACCGGTATACTGAAAATCTATGATCCAAAATCAAGAGCAATAAAAACGGAGCCTTGCGCTCCTTTTTTTATTCTATTTGTATATTCACCCTGCGTGTGATATCATAATTAAGTTAAAAAATTATGCCAGATTCGAGGTCTTTTGCGTGAAGAAATATCTTGATATCATTTTCAGGTTCTTCAGGGTCGGAGCTTTGACATTCGGAGGGGGGCTGGCCATGCTCCCTATCCTGGAGAGAGAGCTCTGCGAGGGAGATAACCCATATATGTCCAAGGAGCAGATCTCCGATAACTATGCCCTGGCACAGTGCGCGCCGGGGATCATAGCTGTAAATACCAGCATCCTTTCCGGCTACCAGATCGGAGGGACCATAGGCGGTTTATCCGCCGCCTTCGGCGTTGCCTTCCCTTCCCTTATAATAATCATGCTCATCGCAGCCGTACTTGGGCAGTTCATGGACAATCATTTTGTGATCACGGCTCTTATGGGCATAAGGAGCGGTGTATGCGCCCTGATCCTGAGAACGCTGGTGAGCCTCTCCAGGAAGAATGTTGTAGACAGGCTGACGCTTGCCATGTTCTTCATTGTATTCACCGTACTGGTCTTTACAGACCTCAGCCCTGTCGTTCCGGTCGTAGCCGGAGCCGCAATAGGCATCATCGCAAAGAAAACGGGGGTGGCTAAGTGATCATCTTCAGACTTTTCTTTGAATTCGCAAAGATCGGCCTTTTCAGCTTCGGAGGCGGCATGGCCACCATACCGTTCCTTCAGGACCTTTCCGTTAAGACAGGATGGTTCACGATCCAGCAGCTGACTGACTTCATCCGGATCAGTGAATCCACTCCGGGTCCGATGGCCATAAATGTTGCGACCTACGCAGGCTTTGAAACTGCCGGAGTCCTCGGCAGCGTTGCAGCCACCTTCGGCGTCATGTTTCCGGCTTTAATCCTCATAACGATCATGGCCAAGTTCCTTGATAAATTCAAAGGGAACAAATATCTTGACTGGGCATTCTACGGATTGAGGCCGTGTGTCCTCGCGCTCATCGGCTTTGCCTTCACAAGCATAGTCAAGGTTACAATGTTCTATTCCGGTGTCACGTTCTCAAACATGTTTTCCATGGTCAACTGGAAGGCAGTATTGATATTTGCAGTGATATTCGCTCTTATCAACGTGAAAAAGCTCAGAAAGTTGCATCCCGTCATGTTCCTCGCCCTTTCAGCCGTTATGGGAATGATCCTGTATTCCTTCTGACGCTCGGTGCTCATCTCTCAAGACCGCCGCGGCGGTCTTTTTTGTTTTCAGGGGTCCGCAATGGTAAAAAATGTGAAAAGTTTGAAAAGCAGGATTTCTGCCATTGACATTTTGCATTGTTTGCATTATATTCAATAATGCAAAGAGGTGATAAGATGATAATTGCATTGGACTTTCAAAGCAATATACCGATATACATCCAGCTGAGAAATCAGATAGTGGTAGGCATAGCCGAAGGAAAGCTTGCCCCGGGAGAGAAACTGCCGACGATCAGAGCATTGGCCGACGAAACGGGGATCAACATGATGACGGTATCAAAAGCCTATCAGATGCTCAAACAGGAAGGGTATATAGTTACCGACAGGAGAAACGGAGCTGTCATCGCTTCAAAGAAAGAAGTCTCCATCCAGTCTGAGACCATAGGCGAACTGAAACTTAGGATCTCTGAACTGAGACTTGCCGGAATGAGCAAGGACGACATACTTACGCTTTGCTCCGATCTGTACGAGGAGGGTAAAAAATGAAGATCGCAATTCTTATTCTCTGGGGGAGCATAATATGGCTCCCGATACTTCAGTACTATATGCTGAAGAATGAGACAAAATTCAAAAAGAACATCGTGCTGGGCGTGACTCTTCCAAACGAGGCAAGAGAAGACGCAAACGTCTTTGCCATAACAGAAAGCTTCATTAAGAACTCCAGGCTCGTCTGCATCGCGGCGATGGCACTGGCTGCTGTGCTCTATCTGGCATCCAATCAGAGTAATTTCATGACGCTGTGGGGTATATGGCTGCTCGTCCGGATAATCCTGCCGGTCATTCCGTATATCAGAGCCAATATTGCCCTTCATGATTACAAGGACAGCATGGGCTGGACAAAAGAAAGAGGCCAGGTGTTCATCAGTCTCTCTTCAATCCCATCCGGAAAGTGGCTTAATCCGATATGGTTCGCTATACCCACGGCGCTGTGCTTCATTCCAATGCTGTTCGACAGGTCATATCTCCGGTTCTGCTTTGTCTGCGCAATAGTCAGCGCATCATGCCGGCTGGGCTACAGGTACCTGTACAGGAACAAGTCAGAAATGGTCGACGAGAACATCAGCCTCACTTCCGCCCTGTCATATATCAGGAAGAGGAACTGGGGCAGGCTGTGGCTGCTGATGGCATACCTTGGTCCCGTCGTGGGCATAGGAATGCTCATCGCATACAAGAATGCCTTGGTGGGAGGACTGTTCCTTTTCGCGGTCTCCATGGGATTCGTTGCGGTCGCAATAAAGATGGAGATGACGACCCGCTCCGTACAGGAACGCCTGACCAAAGACTCCGGTTCCGAATGGTACGTGGATGACGATGACAAATGGATATTCGGCATGCTGTATAACAACCCTGAGGATTCCAGACTCATCATCAATTCAAGGATCGGTCTCAACTCCACCATTAATCTGGCCCGCCCTGCAGGAAAGATCCTGATGGTACTGACCCTCTTCCTGCTCCTGTATCTTCCTTTCATGGGAAGCAGTTTTGACAGTCTGGGACGCCGGAAGATCGACATTTCACTTTCCGAAGGGACCCTGGTCGCCAAATCCGGAATGACATCATATGAGATCGATGCCGGACAGATAGACTCTGTCATCCTGCTCGAAGAGCTGCCGGACGGCTTGTACCGTGTAATGGGAACTGGCATGCCTACGCTGATCAAGGGAGACTTTACCGCGACTGGACTCGGTCATATAAACGTGATGGCAGACCCTACCACGCCACCATTTATACTGATCCACACGACCTCCGGAAAATACTATCTTCTGGGTTCGAGGGACAGCTCTGCTACCAAAGATTTTTACGGAGAGCTGGAAAAGCTGTCCTGACCCTATTAAAGGAGAGATATCATGGAAAACAACATATATGACCATAAAACATTGATCAGATATCTTCTGTGGGCGTTTATACCCGCATACATCATTCAGTTCATAGCGGCAGCGATTGCTTACAAAATCGGAGTTCCCGCCGCGAGACTGGCCATAGCAGGGATGATGTTCGTGCCTGCCCTGGCAGTCCTCCTCTCCGGAAGGGGTCTTGCGGGAATGGGATGGAAATTGGGACTTAATAAGAATATTCTGAACATACTGGTGGCCTGGTTTCTTCCGATAATACTGACTGCGCTCGGTGCCGGACTGTATTTCCTGCTGTTCCCTTCACACCTTGATCTAAGCGGAAACGCCTTGATAGCAAGTCTTGGTCCGCAGGCAGCCGAACAGTTATATGCCCAGGGGCTGACACCTCAGACCTACCTTCTGATCTCAATCATAGGCTCCGTGACATATGCTCCTCTGATAAACACGATCCTGGCCCTCGGTGAGGAGATCGGATGGCGCGGTTTCATGTACCCTCAGCTCAAGACCAGGTTCGGTTACGGAAAAGGCGTCATGTTCGGAGGCGTGATCTGGGCAGTATGGCACTGGCCTCTGATACGGCTTATAGGCTATGAATACGGAGTCGGGTATATAGGCTTCCCGATAAGCGGAATGCTGGTGTTCTGTGTCTTCACGACAGCAGGCGGACTGATACATGACTGGCTGTATGAGAAGAGCGGATCGATATGGCTTCCGGCTCTCTTCCACGGATCCATAAACGCAGCAGCCACACTTCCTCAGGCATTCTGCATCACGGGGACTGGTTCGGCCATGTTGCTCGGTCCTGCACCAAACGGACTCATAGCTGTGATCCCGACAGTTATACTGGCTCTCGTGATCATGCTTCGAAGAAAGGTATAACGATCACATATCACATAAATGAAAAGACCGGACAGCGAATGCTGTTCCGGTCTTAACTATTCTTTTAAAACATATCGTTGACTCATTCCCGGTCATCGGAAGATTCCCGCTCAGGCAGCGCATCTGTTTTCCGGGTGGGGTCATAGAGCGGAAGGACTCCGCCCACCGACTCATTGTACTCATCAAACAGCCTGTCGAGCTCATTCTGAAGCCTTGCCTTGACCTCTCTCAGGGCCTTTCTGCTCCCTTCTTCCAGGTGCATCTCTTCTGACGGTATCGGATCTCCGATCCTTACCACGACCCTTCCGAACACTCTGAGATGACTGGTCTTCGTCGGATAGATCACCCTGACGGGAATAATGTCAGCACCGGTCTGCCCTGCAATAAGAAAGGCTCCGGATTTCATCCTGATCATCTTATTCGAACGGCCTCGGGTGCCTTCGGGGAATATCAGCATGCCGTGGCCTTCCCTTACCTCCCGTATGCCCTTTTCCAGAGCTCCTCTGTCACCCTTGCCTCTCTCTACAGGAAAAGCATTGACATGTCTTCCCATCCAGTTGAGTATAGGATTCCTGAAGAGTTCTGCCTTGGCCATTATGGACAGTTTCTTGCCGATGCCCCATGCCATGATGATAAACACGGGATCCAAAGCGGACAGGTGGTTGGAACAGATTACGAACGGTCTGCCGTTCTTCTTGTACCGCACCAGCTTTTCTCTTCCGTCCACTCTGTACAAAAAGAATATCCTGAAGAAAATGTTGAAAAGGATGAAACACAATAAGTAAAACATGATTTAAGCACCTGTCTTCTCACGGATTATCTCCATGACCTTCTCGACCGACTCCTCAAATCCAAGATCTGTAGTATCAAGCAGGACCGCATCCTCGGCCTGTCTCAAAGGGGCGACCTCCCTGTTCATGTCCTGATAGTCTCTCTGCTTTATTTCTGCAAGGATATCATCATAATTGACATCCTGTCCCTTTTCAGTGAGTTCCTTGAAGCGTCTTCTTGCTCTTTCCTCAACGTCAGCAGTGAGATAAATCTTTACCTGCGCATCGGGAAGCACCACCGTGCCGATATCCCTTCCATCCATGATGACGCTGTTGTGTCTGGCCAGGTTTCTCTGCGTTTCCAGCAGGAAACTCCTGACTTCCTTATGCCGCGACACAGTGGAAGCAGCAAGGGAAACCCTGTTTTCCCTTATCCGGGTTGACACGTCCTCGCCGTTTAGGAATATCTTCTGGGTCCCGTCTTCGAACTTTATCCGGATGTCCACCTGCGAAAGCAGGGGCTCTACTGCTTTGATGTCAGACACGTCCACGTCGTTTCTCAGCATGAATAGGGCGATCCGCCTGTACATTGCTCCGGTGTCAACATAGATGATTCCCTTTCTTGCTGCGACCCGTTTGGCCACAGTGCTCTTTCCGGCCCCGCCCGGTCCGTCCAATGCAATTGAGTAGATCATATTTCTTCCTTTTTCTTCAAATATGTAATCAGGGATCGCGATGCCCGTCTCATAGCTCTTGTTCCCCACTTCCTTCATCAGATCCTTAAGTGTGAACTGACCGGCAAAATACTGTATGCCGAATCCGATCTGCTCCGCGGAGAGATAATCCGCTCTTTTCAATATCTCATCCAGTGATTCGCAGCTGTAAAATCCTATTCCTTCGTTGATCCAGAACGGATAGTCCGGAATATCCATGGTGCACGGCTGCATATGGCTCTTGACATATCCTTCGCTGAATTTCAGCGCCTTCTCGACTATCCCAGCCAGTACATGCTTGAACTTTCCCGGCGAATAGAAGAAATCCTTTACCAGTCTGAAGTCCTTGAAGGCCTGGATATAGTCATCCTGGGTATATGTGTATCCGGGATATGTGGCATCGACCGCTCTCTTGAAAAGATATGTTATCTGATTGAGCGTCAGAGGATTCATCTTCGGACAATAGCTGTCCACGGAAGGTGCCGGGTTTCCCGTCACCTTAAGCGATAAACGGCTGTCCAACGCCGATTCGAAGTATCCGTGTCCCGAAGGGATATTGAAAGGTGAAGAATAGGCGGAATCCACATATTCAACAAAGGGATGCAGTGTGGAATCCATCGAATAATGGCACAGAAAACCAAGACAGTAATCCTTCTGGGCATCTGTCCGCGCAAGTTCAAACAGGTTCTTAAGGAACATCCCTGTCTTTTCCTTATGCATCAGACTTCCGAGAGCAGATAGATTCAGTTTTCTGAATGGATTGTACATCTGATAGCAGAACAAGGGATCCGGTCCGTTGGCTCCCATTATGAATGCATCTATGTCTCTTGGTTCATATGCGACCATCTGCAGTGCGTTCCTCGCACTGTACTGGTGTGTATAGTTGTCTGCCATACTCTTCTCCTGTTTCTTTCCTGCTGATTATACCACTATGCCCGACTGTTTTCAATTTGACGAAAGCAAAAGCCCGAAGGGCATCTGGTGCTCTTCGGGCTCGAACCTTAAAGTATTATTCTACAAAGTATACCCGCTCTGCGTAGCTTCTTCCACCTGCTTCCGACAGTCTTGCCGCAGGCTTCCTCGCAACGCCCACCTTAGTCACGCAGCCTTCGCCGTAGACGGTCTCCATGGCCTTTTTGAAGGAATCCGCACAGACATTCGATACACAGCAGAGCGTCATCCAGTAAAGATCGTATGGCTTTGAGTGCCACTTCTTTACGGCACCGTCAAGGGTCTCTCCCAGCGGATCTATGCTCTTTTCAACCACAGGTGCTCCGACTCCGTCATCGGAGTTCTCGGCATAGATGTTAGAGAAGTTCTCCTGAGTGTAGTAGTCAAGAAGATATAGCAGCGCTTCCTTGTCATCTATCTTCTTTTCAGCGATCTTCGAATAGAACTCGCCTTCTGCCATCTCATCCGGCGAGGCACCGAGGACATCTATGAGCTTGTCGATCCTTGAATCGACTTCGGCCTCAGGAATGTCTATGGAAGTGTTGCCGATATTAACGGTAAACATGCTGCATCCGCACATGTCAAGGTCGATAGGCTTCACGGTCGGATTCTCTGCATTGGAGAAGTCACCGAGCATGGTCTTTCCCTCAAAGGAAGAATAGATGCCTGTCGCATATGAATCTGCGAGCATGTAGTTTGCCAGTGCCCACTGAACTGCGTCAGCGACCTGCTTTGTTGTGAGCTTGTTCTTGTTGAACACATCGTTGAACACAAAGCCTATGCCCATTGCGATATGGGCTGCTTCATCAAGTCCTATTCCCGGAAGCGTGTCGGCATCCACATACATGTCGATACCGTATGTCATGTACTTGCTTCTTTTGAAGGACTGCTGCACTCCTCTGACAAGACCCGTGATGATACCGTATTCGCTGGTGTATGGACCATACTGGTAAAGGTCGATATTGTCCTCTCCCGTAAATGAGCGGAAACGCGTCCTTGAAACGTTTGTTCCGTTGTCGGCAACGAGCATCAGAGCATCGATGTCAGTCGGGATGGAAACATCACATCCGTCACCCGCGAGCATCACTGAATATGGGACCGAATACATACTGATCTTTCTGGACCAGCCGTATGTGGCTCCGAAGAAATAAAGGGCATCTACATAGCGTTTTCTCTGCCTTTCGACATTATGATCGCCGTAATACCGGGCAAGATCGCCGTCGTAGTCGCCTCTTTCATATGCCTTGTGAAGTTTCTCAACTGTCTGCATGTTCAACATTACCTCTATTTCATTTTCATTATATATACAGATGGCCATCCGTTTGGATGTACCTGTATAATATATCACACTTTGGTACTTATAGTAAAGAATATCAGTTAACGTACAAAAGCAAAAAAAGAGGATGCTTTCGCATCCTCTTTTTCGGTCAAACTAGTTGATCTTCCAAACGGATTATTACCACTCTGCGTTGATAACGTACTTGGAAATTCTCTTGAATGCCTCAACTGCTGAGCTGTTAGGGCAAGCGAAGTTGATACGTGAATGGCAAGGACCGTGGAATGGACGACCATCCTGGATGATAGCACCAACGGATACGCACTTCTGGAGTACTTCGTCCATTGTCTTGCCTCTCTCTTCGCAGAACTTTGTCCAGTCATAGAACATTACGTATGTTCCCTGAGGCTTCTGGCTCTTTACGAGACCGTGCCACTCGTTCTGCATGATCTCATAGCAGTCGTTCATGTTCTTCTTGATGACCTCAATCAGAGCATCAACATAAGGAGCACCTTCGTTGTAAGCGCCAACCAGAGCATGTACTGACAGGATGTTCGGCTGGTTGTAGTGTGTCTGAGCAGCCAGTCTTCTGCACTCAGCTCTCATCTCCTTGTTGAAGATGATTGAGTAAGCGCCTACGAGACCTGCGAGGTTGAATGTCTTTGTGCAAGCTGAGAAGGAAGCAACCTTGTCTCTAGCAAGCTCTGAAACAGACTGTGTAGGTGTGAATGGTGTGTCACCAACGATGAAGTCAGCCCAGATTTCGTCAGCGATGATGTGAACATCATGCTTTACGCAAAGCTCTACGAATGCCTGGATTTCCTCAGCGGACCAAACACGTCCTGTTGGGTTATGAGGGTTGCAGAAGATAGCGACCTTGATCTTCTCATCAACGATCTTCTTCTCCATGTCCTCGAAGTCCATTCTGTAAACGCCTTCCTCGTCCTGAACGAGCTCGGAAAGAACTATTCTTCTAGCAGCAGAATTAACTGTACCTGTGAAGCCGATGTATGTAGGGCTGTGGAGCAGAACTGGCTCGCCTTCCTCTGTGTAGGTACGGATAACGTTTGCAACGCCGCCGAGAACTGAGTTCTCATAGGAGATAACATCCATATCGTCGCCGATGTCCATGCCACGACGCTCTTTCTGCCACTTCTTGATGGCCTCATAGAAGCCTGTGTTAGCAAGGTTGAAGTAACCCATAGCCGGTGATGCTGCGAGACGAGCCTGGATAGCTGCGATTACGCAAGGAGCGGTAGGGAAGTCCATATCTGCAACCCACATTGGGATGTGTGAGAAGCCTGGCTCAACCTTAGCGTTAGGAATCGGAATGCTTTCCCACTTTGAGGAATCCAAACCTGTACGGTCTGTAACTGTGGTAAAGTCAAATCTGTTCAGGTACTTTGAATATGCCATATTAAATTACCATCCTTTCGTTTTTTGTGTGGGCACCACTACCCACACTCTTCGTGAACAATTTTACACCCTGCATACCCTTTTCTCAATACTTTGCAGGAAAAATCTACATATTGATAAAATTGAAGTTGCATTTTTGTGCAACTTTTCGACCGTATTTTTTTTTGTCAGTCAGAGACGCAAAACAGCCTATTTTTATTAACTTTTTCGGCTTTTTTCTTTCCATGATTCTATTCATTCGCATGTGTGTTTTTAAGGTTTCGAGGACCTGTTTGAAGCATATTTATGTAATGGTGTGTGAGAATATAATTAATCTCTACCTTATTATATTGCAGACATACGGGCAGTCGTACAGTTGTCTGGTGATGCCGTTGATGTACTCAAAGACGCAAAAGCGGCGTGGCTTTTGCCGCGCCGCAGTGTTGTCTTTACAGTTCGATAAGCTCTTTCGTTGTCCTGGTCAGGTTCTCCGTGCCTACATTCGAGATGTACAGCAGGTCTTCTATCCTGATCCCGAACTTGTCCTTGATATAGATGCCGGGTTCCAGCGTCACAACATGTCCTGTGGTAAGGATATCCGTTGAATGCTGTGCAAGGATCGGACCTTCCCTGAGCTGCACTCCTATGCCGTGTCCGAGAGAATGCCTGAAATAGTTTTTATAGCCGTTATCTTCGATATAGTTCCTTACCTCTGAATCGGCGTCCTGTCCGGAGATGCCTTTCCTAATGTATCTCCGTCCTATGATGCACGCGTCCTGGACCACTCTGTACGCCCTCTTGAACTCATCGCTGGCCTTGCCGATGACGATGGTCCTTGCCATATCGCTGTAGTACCCGTTATATATCGCGCCGAACTCGAGCATGAGATTATCCCCGCTCTCTATAATCCTGTCGGTCGCCTTTCCGTGGATCAGAGTCGAGTTTGTCCCCGATACGCAGCATACGTGGAATTTGCCCAGGTCCGAACCGTTCTCCAGCATGAGCTGGACCAGCTTTGCCTGCACCTGCTTTTCGCTCATGCCCGGCTTTATGAAACCGAGTGCCTGCTCAAAGCTCTTTTCGGTGATCCTCTGAGCCGTCTTGATGTTCTCTATCTCCTCGAGATCCTTTACCATCCTGATCTTGTCCATCTGAGTCTTGAGCGGGTGGACCTTGGCATAAAGGGCATTCTCAAGCGCCAGATAATCCTCATGGCTGACATCCTCGGATTCCAGCAGCGCGACTGATATCTTGTCCGACTGGAATATCTCGTTTATGAACATCGGATAGTCGCTGTCCCTTCCGATGGTCCTGACCGTAAAGCCCTGCGGAGAAAGCGTCCTTGTCGCTATCTCCTCATAGCCGGCATCGACCAGGCAGTACCTGTTGCCCGCTCTTGTGACGATGACCATTCCGTCACCGATGGTCATGCCCGTAAGATATCTGCAGTTTGCTTCGCTCTTCACCACGCATGCATCCGCGCGGGTCAGTTCAAGCACCTTGCGGAGCCTGTCGGCTCGTCCCTTTAATGAAAACATCCTTACCCTCTCACTCAATGAATACTGACTTGCCTGCACATTCTGTGTTGTACTATAATTGTCATGGCATTCATCACGGCCGGGAGAAGCGAAACAGGCTTTTCCTGACCGGATTTGATAGTTAATATTACTACTTTTTTTGATTTTGCACAATAGACCCGGCTCACCTGCCCGGGTTTGGAGCCATAAGAAAATGATATTGAAAATACCGACCGAGAGGATGTATATGACCCTCTCTAACCCGAGACTCGCCAAGGAAGTGGCCGATTTCCATGTCAGGAACAAAGAGGCGCATGCCGATACTGAGCCTGCAAGACCCGCCAGCTACTACGACAAAAACGGATTGAAGAGATACCTGAAGCTGGACTACAAGGATGCCATGCGGGGAAGAGAATTCAGATTCTATCTCACGCTCAAGGGTGAGAAAAAGGTCATCGGGACCGTGTGCATAGGATCCATACTTTTCGGCAGTGTCAAGAGCTGCAATCTTTCATATAAGATAGATAAGGATTATCAGGATCAGGGATACTGTTCCGAACGGCTGGAGGCTCTGATAGATTTTGCCTTCAACACGCTGGGTCTGCACAGGATCGAGCGGCAGGTCATGCCGAGG
>JAEEGL016237606.1_pt1 | contig 12338 bp, 11 predicted proteins | sample 9134231 | NCBI WGS metagenome assembly JAEEGL01 (sample SAMN16246548, study PRJNA631951) | gut metagenome | biome: gut microbiome; feature: rumen; material: fiber-attached | host: Bos | place: Iran: Karaj | collected 2018-10 | reverse complement strand
CTCGGCTTTTCCCTCTGCCACGCCACGCTCGGGCGGGCGATCCTCCTTTCTTTCGAGGCGCTCTGGCTCGGCATCCGCGTTGCGCTCCGCTATCTACTCTTTTTCCTGCTTTTTCCTTTCCGGCGCCTGGTCCTTCCCCTTTGTGCGCGCCTCGCCGCTCTCTTTGCCGCCCTTGCCCGCGCGGCGGGAGATATCGTCTTTCTTTGGCGGGCAAGGCGGTTTGACCGCGGGGAGCAGACCCGTCTCCTTGCCGGACCGCGCCGCTTTTTTACGGATTATCTCAACGATCACGGAGGTCAAATATGAAAGAAGTAACGCCCGCGCGGGGCAGCAGCCTGCTTGTGAAGGTCCTCGCCGTTTTTTTCGTTGTGGTCGCCGTGTTTTCCATTTTCCGGATGCAGCTCCGTAAAAACGAACTCCTCGCGGAAAAGGAGCGGCTGGAGGAACAGTATCAGAAAAACGCGCGCACCATCGCCGCGCTCAAAAAGGATCTGGAAGCGGAGATGGACGACGAGCAGATCAAAAAGATCGCCCGGGAAAAGCTCAATCTCTGCATGCCGGACGAGATCATCTTCTACAACGATCTGACCGAGTGAGGGCGCGCCTCGCCGTGATAAAATCCGCGCCGGCAGGACCGGCGCGTTTCTTTTTCGAGGACGTATGAAACACCTTTCTTTTTCCCTTGTGCGGGATACCGTGGCCCGGCTCTTTCGCGAGGCGTGCTACACGCCGGGGCGCGAAGTGGACGAGGCGCTCGCCCGCGCCGAGAGCAGCGAGAGCTGCGCGCGCTGCCGCCTGGCGCTCTCCTCTCTGCGGGAGAACCTTTCCGCCGCGCGGGAGCTGAACGTTCCCGTCTGCCAGGATACCGGGATGGCGGTCGTCTTCTGCGAGATGGGCGATCAGGTCGTGATCGACGGAGGCAGCCTCCGGGAGGCGGTCGACGCGGGCGCGGCACAGGGCTATACCGAGGGCGGGATGCGTCTCTCGGTCGTTTCCGACCCGCTCTACGACCGCAGGAATACCGGCACAAACGCCCCCGCGATCCTGCATCTTACCTCCGTCCCGGGGGACGGGCTGCGCATCGTCGCGGCGCCGAAGGGCTTCGGCAGCGAGAACAAAAGCGCGCTCCGGATGCTGACGCCCGCCGCGGGGGAGGACGAGGTCGTCTCCTTTGTTCTCGAGACGGTCCGGCGCGCCGGACCGGATCCCTGCCCGCCGATCATGGTCGGGGTCGGGATCGGCGGGGATTTTGAGTACTGCGCCTATCTCGCCAAACGCGCCCTGATCCGCCCGATCGCGGACCGGCATCCCGATCCGCGCTACGCCGCGCTGGAGGAACGCCTGCTCGCGGAGATCAACGCGCTCGGCATCGGCGCCGCGGGCTTCGGCGGGAGCGTGACGGCGCTCGCCGTCAAGGTGGAGGAGTATCCGACGCATATCGCCGGACTCCCCGTTGCCGTCAATATCAACTGCCACGCGATCCGCCACGCGGAGGCGACGCTCTGAAAAAGAAAAAGCGGGGGACACAGATTTCTGTGTCCTCCGCTTTTTTTACGGGCGGCGTTTCCGGTGTTTGAGCTCCTCCCGGAGGGCGAGATAGCTTTCGTGGCGGGACGGGGCGATCCCGCCCGCCCGGACGGCGGCGAGGATCGCGCAGCCTTCCTCTTTACTATGGGTGCATTTTGTGTAGCGGCAGCGGCCGAGATACGGCTCAAACTCGGGAAAGGAGAAGACGAGCTCCTCCGGCTCCATAAAGTCGAAACGGGCAAAGTCGAGCAGGCCGAAGCCGGGGGTGTCGGCAAGGAAGCAGTACCGGCCGCTCTCCCCGAGCGGGAGCCGGTGGAGGACCGCCTGGCGCGTGGTGTGGCGTCCGCGCCCGGTGCGCTCGCTGACCCGCCCGGTCGAGAGGGAGAGGGCGGGGAAGAGGAGATTGAGACAACTGGATTTTCCGACCCCGGAGGCGCCGGCAAAGGCGGCGCACCGGTCGGGCAGGAGAGAGACGAGCGCGGTGCGCAGCGCCTCCGTCCCCTCGCCCGTGCGGACGGAGATCGGATAGACGGCGAGCCCCGCCGCGCGGTAGATCTCTGCGAGAGAGTCGCAGGCCGCGGGGTCGAGGTCGCGCTTGTTGAGGACGAGGATCGGCGTCACGCCGCGGACGAGCGCGGATGCGATCAGCTTGTCGAGCAGCAGGGGGGAGGGGGCGGGCTCTGCCGCCGCCACGGTGACGATCAGATAATCGAGGTTGGCGACGGGCGGGCGGATCAGCAGGTTTTTGCGCGGCAGGATCTTCTCCATCAAAAGACCGCGTCCGTCCTCCGGCACGCCGTTTTCATCCAGCTCCGCCCGCAAAAGGACGAGATCCCCCGCGGTCGGGCTTTCCCCCTGATAGCGGAAGGCGCCGCGCGCCCGCAGAAAAAGGGGCGTTTGCCGGAGCGTTTCGGGAACGGGGTATCCCTCCGTCTCCTCCGGGAAAAAGGTGTAAAGCCCTCCCGTGCAGGAGAGGAGGCGCCCGGTCATCTTGGTTTCCATCGGCGGTCAGGGCGTCGGGGCGGCGTTTTCACGGGTCCCGGCGATACCGGTCGTCTCCGCGGCGCCGGTCGTTTCCGCCGCCGTCGTGGCAGGGGCGGTGGAAGCGTCTGTCGTGACCGCGGCGGTCGTCTTTGCCGTTTCGGTACCGGTCTGGGTCTGGGAGTCCGTCGTGACCGGCGCCGTTGTGACGGGCGCCGTCGTTGTGACGGGGGCGGTCGTAACGACCGGCTCCGGTCCTTTGCTGAGGACAAAGTCGATCTTGGTTACGAATTTGGCGACGCGGCGGTCGGGCTCGACGCTCTGCTTGAGGACGACCCCCTCTTTTTCTTTTTTCGAATACTCATAGGTCACCTCGCCCACCTCCAGATCCGCGTCAAGGAGGGCTTTCAGGGCGCTCTTTTCATCCATTCCGATAAATTTCGGGACGTAGACGTACTCGATCTCCTCGCCGCTGCTGACGTAAAGCTCGATGATGTCTCCGGTCCGGACGGTCGCGCCCGGCTCCGGCGAGGTCCGGATCACAAAGCCGCCGGGGATCGCGTCGTGCATCTCACGGATCAGGGTGACGCCCAGCCCCTTTTCCCGGAGAGCGATCTCCACCGTCCGGGCGTTTTGCAGGGAGTAGTCGCCGAGGACCTGTTCCTCCATCCCGGCGCTGACGGTCAGCACCAGCTTGACGGTCTGTCCCCCTTTGAGCCGGCGGTTTTCCCCGGGCGAGGGGCTCTGCGACATGATCACGCCCTTTTCCACGTTTTTATCGAATACTTCGACAAACTGTACGGTGTAGTTTTTCCCGAGAGAGGAGACGAGCTCCTCGTTTGCGATCTTTCCCATGCAATCCGCCACCGTCACGACCTGGACGGTCCCGCCGCCGGAGAAGAAGAGGGTCTTTACGACAAAGATCCCGGCGACGACCAGCGCGATGCCGAAGGCGGAGAGGATGCCGAGGATGATCGGGAGCATCGGGCTGGCGCCCTGATGCTTTTTCGCTTCCGCGAGGCGGACGGTACGGTTCGGATGGCGTTTCACTTTCTGCAGATACTTTTGCATTTGAGCGGCGGACTCAAAGCGGTCGAGCGGATTTTTCTCCATCGCGGTCAGGATCAGGCTGTTGAGACCGTTGGGGATATCCTTTTTCAGTTCTTTGGGGCGTTTCGGGGTCTCGCTGATCTGTTTCAAGGCGATTGAGACGGTGCTGTCGCTGTTGAAGGGGAGCTTGCCCGTCGCCAGCTCGTACATCAGCGCGCCGAGGGAGTAGATATCGGACCGGGCGTCCACCTTTTTGCCTTTCGCCTGTTCGGGGCTGATATAATAGACGGTGCCGATCGCCTTGCCGGACATATTGGAGGTCTCCTTGGTCGCCGTCAGCTTGGCGATGCCGAAGTCCGCGACCTTGATGGTCCCGTCGCGCAGCAGGAGGATGTTCTGCGGTTTGATGTCGCGGTGGATCACGCCCCGCTCGTGCGCGTGCTGGAGCGCGGCGAGGATCTGCTCGGAGATGGAGCAGACCTCTTCAAAGGGGAGCGCGCCCCGCTTTTTCATATAACTTTCCAGCGTGACGCCCTCGATATACTCCATCACGATGTATTTCAGCTTTTCGCTGACGGAGACGTCGTAGATGTTCACGATGTTTTTGTGGGAGAGCATCGCCACCGCTTTGGACTCGTTGATAAAGCGCTTGACGGCTTCCTCGTCGTCGGCAAATTCGTCGCGCAGCAGCTTGACGGCGACGGTGCGGTTCATCCGGGTGTCCTGCGCGCGGAAGACGACGGCCATTCCGCCGGTGCCGATCAACTCTTCGATCTGATAGCGCCGGTCAAAGAGCTGACCGACGTATTCTTCATAACGGTTCATTTTTCTGTTTCCTCCTCGCCGGTAAAGGCCATCACGGCGGTGATGTTGTCCGAGCCGCCTTCCTCGTTTGCCAGTTTCACCAGGCGCCGGACGGTCGCTTCGATCGGCAGGGAGAAGTCGGCGAGGTATTTTCCGATCACGGCGTTTTCCGCGTTGGAGCTGAGCCCGTCCGAGCAGATCAGGACGCGGCTGTCCTCTACCACGGCGGTGAAGACGTCGGTCGCGAGGCCGGGCGCCACCCCGACGGCGCGGGTGATGATGTTGCGGTTTTTATCGGTGCGGGCTTCATCCTCCGAGATCCGCCCGAGATCCACGAGGTACTGGACGTAGGAGTGGTCGCGGGAGAGCTGGCGCATATCGCCGTCGCGGCTGCAGGTGTAGACGCGGCTGTCCCCGATGTTGATCCCACAGAGCAGGTCGCGCGTGACCAGAGCCGCGGCGAGGGTCGTCCCCATCCCCTGCAGTTCCGGCTGATGCTCCGCCCGCTCGAACACGGCGCGGTTCGCCTTCTGCGCCGCGTCCGCGAGATCGCTCATGATCTTTTCCGTGTCGGCGGTGAAGTACCCTTTTTCCGGGTCGTAGTATTCCTCCGCCTTTCCGGCGATCGCCTCGTAAAAAGTCCGGATCGCGATGGCGCTCGCCTCTTTCCCGCCGGCGACGCCGCCCATCCCGTCGCAGACGCAGAGCAGAGCGAGGCCGGGGAGGAGCTCCTTTGCGATAAAGTCGTCCTGGTTGACGAGACGTTCCCGTCCGATGTCGGTCATTCCGAAGATCTGCATAGACTATCTCACCGTCCTTTCGGTAGTGTGTGGAGATCCCGCGTCCTTTATGCGGGAGCGGCGCAGCTGGCCGCACGCGGCGTCGATGTCCGGTCCCAGCCGCCGCCGCAGGGTGGCGTTCATCCCGAGGCGGCAGAGCGCCTCGCAGAAGGCCTTTGCCGCCGCGTCGTCCGGGGAGCGGTAGTCCCGCTCGCGGACGGGGTTCAGGCGGATCAGGTTGATATGGACCGGAGTCCCCTCGGGAAAGTAGCGGCGCAGGAGCCGCGCAAGGCGCCGGGCGTCCTCCTCGCTGTCGTTTTCTCCGCGGAGCATTGTGTATTCAAAGCTGATCCTGCGTCCCGTAGCGGAAAAATAGTCGCGGCAGGCGGAGAGCAGGACGTCGAGGGGGTAACGGTCGTTGACCGGCATCACGGCGGAGCGCCGCGCGTCGTCGGAGGCGTGCAGGGAGATCGAGAGGGTGATCGGCAGGTCGGCCCGCTTCAGCTCTTCGATCTTGTCGGCAAGCCCGCAGGTGGAGAGGGAGATGTGGCGGTATCCGATGCAAAGTCCTTCCGGCTCCCCCACAAGCGCAAGGAATTTCAGGACGTTTTCGAGGTTGTCGAGCGGCTCGCCGATCCCCATCATCACGATCCCGTCGATCCGCCGACCGGCGTCCCGTCCGGCGGCGATCACCTGCCCGTAGATCTCGGAAGGGAGCAGATCCCGGATCCGTCCCCCGATCGTGGAGGCGCAGAAGCGGCAGCCCATCCGGCATCCGACCTGGGAGGAGACGCAGAGGGTCGCGCCGTGCTCGTAGAGCATCAGCACGCTCTCCACCTCCTCGCCGTCGGTCATGCGCATCAGGTATTTGGTCGTGCCGTCCAGCGCGGAGACCTGTTTCTGCACGATCTCGGGGATGCGGTATTCCGCCGTCTCCTCCAGCCTCGCGCGCAGAGAGAGGGGGAAGGTCGTGATCTCCGAAAAGCGCTTTCCTCGCGCGATCGCGGAGAAGAATTGCTTTGCGCGGTACTTCGGCTCCCCGAGGGAGGAAAAATAAGACTCAAGTTCCCGTACCGTGAGGGAACAGAGATCGGTCTTTACGGTCGTTTCAGGCATGGGCGCTCCCCTTTTTGATCATCCGGCAGAGGAAAAAACCGTCGGTGTGGGTCTTTGCGGGCAGGAGGGTCAGCATCCCGTTTTCAGACGGGAGCGCCGTCCCGTCCCGGCCGGTGAAGGTGAAGTCGAGCGGAGAGAACTCCGGATGCGCGGCGAGAAAGCGCCGGCAGACCTCGTCGTTCTCCGCGCGGCGGAGGGTGCAGGTGGAATAGACCAGCACGCCGCCCTCCCGCAGATAGGCGGAGGAGGCGTCGAGGATCGCGTAGGAGGTCTCCGGCAGGGGGAGGACCTCCGCCTCCTCTTTGCGGCGGATATCCGGCTTTTTGGCGGCGACGCCGAGCCCGGAGCAGGGCACGTCGCAGAGGACGCGATCCAGCTTGCCGAACAGTTTTTTGCGCGGGGAGAGAGCGTTCTGCTCGGCGGGGAAGACGTTTTCCAGACCGAGGCGCCGCGCGCCGCTCTCGATCAGGGAGAGCTTGGAGCGGTGCAGATCGTAGGAGCGGACCCGTCCCGTCCCCTTCATATCGAGGGCAAGGGAAAAGCTCTTGGAGCCCGGCGCGGCGCAGACGTCCGCGACGTCCTCGCCCTCCCTCGCCCCGAGGAGGCGGGCGCAGAGCTGAGACGCCTCGTCCTGAACGAAGAAGAGACCCTCGTCAAACCCGGGGAGACGGGAGGGGGCGGCGTTTTCGCCGATCACGATCCCGCAGTCGGAAAAGACGGTTTCCCGCGCGCCGAAGGGGGCGAGGAGAGCGAGCAGCTCTTCCCGCGAGGTCTTTTCCGTATTGACGCGCAGGGTCAGCGGCGCCTTGCGGGAGAAGGCCTCCAGCGTTTCCTCCGCCGTTTCCTCGCCGTAGTCGCGCACCAGGGAGGCGCACATCCAGAGGGGGAAGGAGTAGCGGACGGAGAGGTAGGGGAGGAGTCCGTCCTCCTTTTTCGGGAGGACGGCTTTTTCCGGCTCGCGCAGATAGGAGCGCAGCACGGCGTTGACAAAGCCGCGCTCGCCCTGCTGCCGCGCCAGCGCGACCGTCTCGTTCACGGCGGCGTGCGGCGGTGTGGCGAGGAAGATCAGCTGATAGAAGCCGAGCCGGAGGATATAGCGGGTGAAGCGCTCCAGCTCCTCCACGGGGCGGGAGGAGTAGGCGGCGAGATAACAGTCGAGGGTGATCTGTTTTTCCGTCACGCCGTAGACGAGCAGCGTGAAGAGCGCCCGGTCCCGCTCGTCGTCAAAGGCGGCGAGCGCGGAGGGGAGCGCCAGGTTGAGATATTTTTTGTCCCGCTCCGCGTCACAGAGGAAGCGGAGCGCGGCGTCTCTTACTTTGTCTTTCATTTTTTTCTCCGGTCGGCGATCAGGAGGAGCCGCAGGATCTGGGTCAGGGAGACGGCGAGCGCCGCCACGTACGTCAGCGCCGCCGCGCGCAGGACCTTGCGGGAGGAGGCGAGCTCTTTTTCGGTGAAGCGCCCGCTGTCCGCCATCGCCTTCAGCGCGCGGTTGCTCGCGTCGAACTCCACGGGCAGCGTCAGAAGCTGGAAAACGGCGGAAAAGGCGAAAAGAAGGATCCCGATATACGCAAGGGAGGAAAAATTCAGCAAAAGTCCGATCGCAAAAAGCGGTATCGCGAGCGTGGAGCCGATCTCGGTCAGCGGGATGACGGCGGAACGGATGCGGACGGGGAGGTAATTCTCCTCGTGCTGGAGAGCGTGGCCCGCTTCGTGAGAGGCGACGCCTACCGCCGCGGCGGTGGCTTTGTCATACACGCCGTCCGAGAGCCGGAGGACGTTCGAGCGGGGATCGAAGTGGTCGGTCAGCTCGCCCGCGACGCGCTCGACGCGCACGCCGTAGAGGCCGCCCCGGTCAAGGATCATCCGCGCGGCGTCCGCCCCGGTCATCCCGTTTGAGACGGGGAGGGAGGAGGCCTTTTTGAAGGTGCTTTGCACGTTGTACTGCGCCCAGAGGGCAAAGAGGACGGCGGGGAGAACGAGGATGACGTAGGTCCAGTCGATCCCGTAATAGTAGAGCATTCAGTTCTCCTTTCGGCCGAGAAGATCGCCTTTTTTCAGCTTCCTGCCGCGCAGGTAGTCCGCGGCTTTCATCTTTTGCTTGCCCTCGGGGATCAGTTCGGTGATCTCGAGGACCTCTCCGTCCCCGCAGAGGACGAGGAGTCTGTTTTCATCGGAGAGGACCTCTCCCGCCTCCCCTTCGGCCGAGAGGGAGGGCAGGGTGGAGGAGACGATCTTGAGCAGCGCTCCGCCGGGAGTAAAGGTGCGGCAGAGAGGAGAGGGAGAGAGGGCGCGGATCCGGTTGTGCAGCGCGCGCGCGGGGAGGGAGAAATCCAGCGTTTCCTCCTCTTTGCCGATCTTTGGCGCGACCGTCGCGCGGGAGTTGTCCTGCGGGATCGGGACGAGCGTGCCGGCCGCCAGTTTTTCCAGCGTTTCGGTCAGCGCGTCGGCGCCGAGGCGGGCGAGCGCGGCCGAGACGGAGCCGAAGCACTCGTCCTTCCCCGGCCGGTAGGTGCGGGTGAGGAGCATATCGCCGGTGTCCATTCCCTCGTCCATCTTCATCGTGGTAACGCCTACGGTCTCGCGCCCGTCCATCAGGGAGCGCTGCATCGGCGCGGCGCCGCGGTATTCGGGGAGCAGGCTGCCGTGTACGTTGATGCAGCCGAGGGGGGGATAGGCGAGGACGGAGGCGGGGAGGATCTTGCCGAACGCGACGACGACGATCACCTCCGGGTCGAGCCGCAGAAGGAGCGAGGCGAACGCCCCGTCCCGCAGGGTGTCCGGCTGGAAGACGGGGAGACCGAGCTCCTCCGCGCGCATCTTGACGGGCGGGGGAGTGAGACGCATCTTTCTCCCCTGCGGGGTGTCCTTTTTTGTGACGACGCCGCAGATCTCGTGTCCCGCGGCGACAAGGGCGTCGAGGGAGACGACGGCGAATTCCGGCGTCCCCATGAACAGTATCTTCATCGTTTTATTCGGCGGGGATCAGTCCCGCTTCCTTCATCTCTTTCTTTGTCAGCATATGGACGGCAACGTCGGGATAGAGCTTTCCGTCCAGGTGGTCAAGCTCGTGGCAGAGGGCGCGCGCGAGCAGGTCGGAGCCCGTCACTTCAAAAAAAGTTCCGTTCCGGTCCTGCGCCCGTACCGTTACCGTCTTCGGACGGAGGGTATAGCCCCAGCGTCCGGGGAGGGAGAGGCAGCCCTCCATCTCGGTCTGCGTTTCCTCGGACGCTTTGATGATCACGGGATTGATCAGCTCGATCGGGTGACCCTCTTCCGTCTCGACCACGACGATCCGGCGCAGCACGCCGACCTGCACGGCGGCAAGCCCGCAGCCGTTTGCGCGGCGCATCGTCTCCAGCATATCGTCGAGCAGGGTCGTGATGCGCGGAGTGATCTCGTCGACCCGCCGGCTGATCTTGCGCAGGATCGGATCGCCGTCCTTGATGATGTTGCGTATTGCCATGGTTTCGCCTTTCTTTTTTTCGTTCAGATTCCCGAGGGGTTGAGATCGGCGGACAGCGTCACGCCGCTTTTGCCCGCCCCTTCTCCGAACTCGCAGAGCAGCGTCCCGAAGAAGAGACGCGTCCGGGCGGAGAGCCGGCACTTGACGACCATCCGCATCCGGTAGCGGTCCGCAAGCTTGTAGATCGGCGCTTCAAAGGGACCGAAGGCCGTCACCTTCACGTCGGAAAAGTCGTTTTGCAGATGGGCGGCGAAGAGGGAGGAGAGTCGCTCGCTCGCCCGGGTCAACGCGTCCTCGTCGTCCGCGGCGAGGGAGAGGGTCACGATGTCGCAGCACGGCGGCCAGACAAAGCCGCGGCGCAGCGCGATCTCCGCGTTATAGAACTCCTCGTAGTCGCCGCGGCAGGCGAGCAGCAGCGACTCGTTGTCCGGGCGGAAGGTCTGCACCACGGCGACTCCGCCGCGTTCCGCCCGCCCGGCGCGCCCCACCACCTGCGTGATCAGGGAAAAGGTGCGCTCGTTCGCGCGGTAGTCTCCGATCGAGAGGGAGGCGTCCGCCGAGAGGACGCCGACCAGCGTCACCATCGGGAAGTCGTGTCCCTTCGCCACCATCTGCGTACCGAGCAAAAGGTCGTACTCTCCCTGCCGGAAGGAGGTGAGCATCCGGTCGTAGAGCGATTTTGTCGTCGCGGTGTCCGCGTCCAGCCGCAGGACCCGGATCGAGGGGAGCAGGCGGGAGAGCTCCGCCTCCGCCTGCTGGGTGCCGCAGCCCTCGAAGGTCATTTTTTCCGAGCCGCAGGAGGGGCATTTTTTGAGAACGGAGGAGGTAAAACCGCAGTAGTGACAGAGCAGTTTGCCTTCGCTTTCATTTTTTTCGCGGTGGCGGGTCAGCGGGACCGAGCAGCGCGGACAGACGACCGGCTCCCCGCAGGAGAGGCAACTCTCGTAGCTGTTATAGCCGCGGCGGTTGAGCAGGATGATCGCCTGCTCGCCCCGTTCTTTGACCTTCTCCAGCCGGGCGAGCAGCTCGCGGGAGAAAGGGGAGACGTTCCCCGCGCGCAATTCCTTGCGCATATCGCAGACAAGCACCTCCGGCAGCCTGGCGCCGCCGTAGCGCTCCGTGAGCTCGCAGAGCTCGTACTGGCCGCTTTTCGCTTTGGAAAAACTCTCCACGGAGGGCGTGGCGGAGCAGAGGAGCATCAGGGCGTTTTCCTTTGCGCAGCGGAAGCGCGCCACGTCCCGCGCGTGGTATTTCGGGTCGGTATCGGATTTGTAGGTGTGTTCCTGCTCCTCGTCGAGGACGATCATCCCGAGGCGCGGGAGAGGGGCGAAGACGGCGCTGCGCGTGCCGATCACCACGTCCACCTTTCCGGCGCGGATGCGTTTGTAGGCGTCGTAGCGCTCCCCCGCCGAGAGGGCGGAGTGGAGCACGGCGACCCGCTCGCCGTAAAAGGAGCAGAAGATCGAGACGGTCTGGGGGGTGAGGGAGATCTCCGGCACCATCAGGATGACGGTGCGCCCCGCCCGGATCACCTCGTCGATCATCGCTTTGACGACGCGCGTTTTCCCGCTCCCGGTGATCCCGAAGAGGAGCGCCGCCTTCGGCTCGCCGGAGGCAAAGAGCTCCCGCAGCCGCAGAAAGACCCTGCGCTGCGCGTCGGAGAGGATGTTTTTCTTTGTCGCGTCCGGCCGGATATCGGCGTAGGAATTGCGGAAGACCTCGGTCTGCTCGAGCCGGATCAGTCCGGCGCTCTCCAGCGCGGCGAGCTGAGCGGCGGAGCAGCCCGCCTCCGAGAGCAGAGCGGACTTTTCGCTCCCCTCGGACGCAAGGACCGCGGCGAGCAGCGCGCGCTGCTTTTTGCCGCGCAGAGCGAAGGGACCTTTTCCCTCCGCCGCCTCCCGCGCGGTCTCCCGGTCAGCCGATAAAAAGACGCGGACGGTGTAGCGGTCGTTTTTTCCTTCCCGGACTTCAAAGTCGCGCAAAAGATGGCCGGAGCGGCAGAGGCGCGTGAGGAGCTCCCCCGCCGTCTCGCCGCAGTCGGCTTTCACCTTTGCGGCGGAGACTTTCTTCTCCCGCAGGACGTAGTCGTATACCGCCCGCCCGGCGGGCGGGAGAGAGGCGGGATCCGCCTCTCCGGGGAGAAAGAACTCGGAGAGAGAGGAAAAAGCGGCGGAAGGGAGCAGGGTCCTCGCCGCTTCCCCTACCGTGCAGAGGCAGGTGCGCTTGAGATAGAAGCAGAGCTCAAGCTGCCCCGGATCGAGGGAAAAGCGTTCTCCGTTGACCGCGAGGACGGGCTTGACCCGTTTGAAGTCGCAGTTTTCCCGCCGCTCGACCGCGAGGGCGGAGACCCGCCGGTTCGACGCGCCGAAGGGCACGGTGAGGAACGCGCCGGGGACCGCCTCCTCCTCCATCCCGTCGGGGACGAAGTAGTCGTACGGCCGGTCGATATGATAGGGGGCGTCCAGGATATGGACGGCGATATATCCGCTCATAGAGTCACCCCCTTCTTTTTCTTTTCCGTCAGTCTGCTTTTTCCTCTTCCGCGGGAGCGGCCGTTTCCGCCTCTCCGTCCTCGTCACGGGTCAGCTCGTACTCGCCGCTGTCCAGGCGGTTGATCG
>JAEEGL014347445.1_pt1 | contig 12338 bp, 14 predicted proteins | sample 9134231 | NCBI WGS metagenome assembly JAEEGL01 (sample SAMN16246548, study PRJNA631951) | gut metagenome | biome: gut microbiome; feature: rumen; material: fiber-attached | host: Bos | place: Iran: Karaj | collected 2018-10 | reverse complement strand
GGTTCTGGAGCGCACGCCGCCGGAGCTGGTGGGCGACATCTCTTCGAACGGCATCATCATGACCGGCGGCGGGAGCCTTGTTTACGGCTTCGACCGCCTGATCACCGAGCATACCGGCATCGTCACCCACGTGGCGGACGACGCGGTCTCCTGCGTGGTATACGGCACCGGCAAAGCGCTGGACAATCTCGCCATCATGCAGGACGGCACCATGAATATTTCCCGCAGACGCTACCAGTAAGGGAAAGAGGGCCAAAACTATGCAGGAATTCCCCCTTGCATCGCTGGAAAAGCAGGAACCGCGTCCCCGGCTGCACTTTATCGGCATCGGCGGCGTGCATATGAGCGCCATTGCGGAGCTTTTGTTCCGGCGCGGATTCCCGGTTTCGGGAAACGACAGGGACGAAAGCGATAACGTGCGCCATCTGCGCGAAATCGGCGTCGACGTCAGGATCGGGCACAGACCGGAATACGTGGAAAAGGCCGATATCGTGATCCGCAACGCGGCCATCCACGACGCTTCTCCCGATATCGCCCGGGCGAGAGAGCTCGGCCTTCCGGTATATGAAAGACAGGAAGTGCTGGGCGCCCTGATGCGCGGTGCGAAAAAGCGCGTCTGCATCGCGGGTACTCACGGGAAAAGCACCACCACCGCCATGTGCGCCCGCATCGCATCCGACGCGGCGACCGATCCCACGGTTTTCTGCGGCGCGAAGATCCCGGAAACGGGAGTCGCTTACCGGTTCGGCGGGAACGATCTGTTTATCGCGGAATCCTGTGAATACTGCGACGCCTTCCTGAGCTTTTATCCCACTCACGCGGTGATCCTGAACGTGGAGCCCGATCATCTGGACTATTTCTCGGGGATCGATCAGATCCGCGATTCCTTCCGCCGCTTCGCGTCCCTCGTGCCGCCGGACGGCGTCGTGGTGGCCAACGGCGACGACACGGCGATCCGGGCTTTCCTGAAGGACATCGGCAGAAGGATCGTCACCGTGGGCTGGAAAACCGGGAACGAATACTATCCGGATGCCTGCGTCCAGACCAACGGATGCTACGCCTTCGACGTGATCCATCACGGCAGGAAAGAAGCGCATATCGCCCTTTCGGTGCCCGGCAGACACAATATCACCAACGCCCTCGCCGCTTACGCCGTGTCGGCGGCTTGCGGTATGGATAAAGAGGGGATCGCCCTTTCGCTCTCCCGCTTTGCCGGGACCAAGAGGCGTTTTGAAAAGATTGGATCCTTCGGCGGCGTCGACGTGATCGACGATTTCGCCCATCATCCCACCGAAGTGGCGGCCACCATCGCCGCGGCCAAGGGGCTTCCCTACAACCGGGTGATCTGCGTCTACCAGCCGCATACCTACACCCGGACCGAAGCGCTGTACCGCGACTTCGCGGAGGCGCTGAGGGCGGCGGACGCGGTGCTTCTGGCGCCGATCTACGCGGCGCGGGAAATCAACGAGCACCAGATATCCTCCGCTCTGATCGGCGATCTGGTGGAGGGAGCCGAGATCCTCTCCTCCTTTGAAGAGATCGAAGAGAGAGTGCGCGCGATCGCCAAGCCCGGCGATCTCGTCATGACCGTCGGCGCGGGCGACGTCTATAAGATCGGCTACCGGCTGATCCAAAAGTAAAATCGGGCCTCCGCAGCGTGCGGAGGCCTTTTTGTGAGGGAAAAAAGATGAGAAGAACCATTCGCCCCGTGCGCACGAGATCCTTTATCACCATGGCGGGCGGCGTCGTCTACAAGCAGGTGCCCGACTGGTACGGCAGCGACAGCCGGGCGTTATCTATGAATCTGATCCGTCTGATGGACGGGAAACCGCATCCGACGGTCGTCTGGCTGACCGGGGGAGCCTGGCAGAAGGTCTCGAAAAACGCCCACGTCCCGGAAATGGTCTATCTGGCGGAGGCCGGATATACCGTCGCCACGGTGGAGTACCGCTCCAGCGAGGACGACATCTTTCCGGCGCAGATCGAGGACGTCAAGGCCGCGATCCGCTTCCTGCGGAAAAACGCCGCGTCGTATCAGGTCGATCCCCTGCATATCGCAGTCATGGGAGAATCAGCCGGAGGGCATCTCGCGGCGATGGCCGGCGCGACCAGCGGTCTCGGGCTTTTCGACGTCGGGGAAAACCTCGACGTCTCCTCCGACGTGCAGTGCGCGGTGGACTGGTATGGGCCGGCGGACTTCGAAGCCTTCAAGGTCGGCGTGCCGGAGATGTTTTCCTTTTCGCCGGAGGCGCTCCTGATCGGCGGACCGGTCCGGGACAATCCGGAAAAGGCGCGCGCGGCAAGCCCCGTGGCCTACGTGGGGGAGAAGACCCCGCCCTTCCTGATCCTGCACGGGACCGAGGACCAGCTGGTGCCCTTCTCACAGAGCGAGACGCTCTATGAAAAGCTCACGGCTGCCGGAGCCGAGGCGGAACTGGTGGCTCTGGAAGGCGCGAACCACGGGGATCCGATGTTTATCACCGACGAGGTGAGAGCGGTGATCCTGGATTTTTTGGACAGGCATCTGAAATAAAGCCGGCAATCGGTAAGACGACCCGGGGAGAAGCCGCGGCTTCCCCCCGGGTCCTTTTTCATTTTTATTTGAATTCAAAGGAGCGGGGTCTCCCAAAAGGACTTTCCGTCCCGCAGCGGGAGCCCGACCCACCGCCTTTCTTTGGCGTTCCGGAATCGCATGACGACCCTTTCTTCATAGATCTCCAGAACCAGGCAGCAGTTTTTGTGATTGTATTCGCCGGAATGGTTCCCGCAGCCGACGCTCGGGAGATTGATCACCGTCAGGGTTCCGTCCTCCTCGATGCTCGCGTATCCCTTCTGCCGGGCCGACGCCTCGCCGGAGATGCCCATGTGGGAATGCCCGCTGAAATAGAAGACGCGCGGAGCTTCCCGCAGGATCTCTTCCAGACGGGCGGATTCCGCTCCGACGCCGCTGTCCGCCGGATCCATCCCCGGATAGGGATGCGCGGTGCCGGTCTCGGGAAGGCCGTGGCGCCCGTTCAGACTTTCGTGATTGAAGACGAAAACGGGAAGGCCGGTCTCCTTTTCCTTCCGGATCTCCCGTTCCAGCCAGGAGAGCTGTTCTTCGCCGAGGATCGGATAATCGCCGCCGTCGCCGGTGCTCCCCAGGAACAGGAAGCGGAAACCGCCGAAAGTCGCGGCGGAATACGGCGCCACAGGCTCCTTCCCCGTGATGTCGGAGGAGGCGCGCCGGTATTCCTCAAAGGCGGGATCGTATCCCCCGTCGGACCAGGTGTCGTGATTGCCGGGCATGAGGACGATCTCCCGGGCCGGGCGGGGGGAGGAGGCGAATACGGCCCGGGTCTTTTCCCAGTTCGCCGCGCTTCCGCGGGAGGTGACGTCGCCGGCGACGATGAACGCGTCTGGCACGGGACGGGCGGAGGCGGCGTCCCGCAGGACCTTTTCCAGCCGGATCATCGGGAGCCGCGGCTCCGGGTGCCGGACGTCGATATGCGTGTCGGCCGCGATCACGCAGGAGACGAGAAGACGGGGGTGCATCGGTCGGATCTTTCCCATAAGAAACCTCCGTTTCGTTCGTTCGGGCGGAAGGACCGGAACCTATCGGTTGGTCTCGTCCCAGGGCTCTTCGACCGGAAGGCGGAATTCCGAAAGCCGTATCTGACGCGTCGAGAAGGTGCCGTCGGCCTCCCTCAGGACGATCTCCCTGCCGCCGCGGTTGTCTTCGATATCCCGGTCGCGCCGCATGTCATACAAGGCACCGTCATAGGCCAGCGTGATCCCGCAGAGGGTCCCGGAAAAATCGTTCAGGTGATCGTGCCCGAAAAAGACGCCTTTCACATCGCCCCGTTCCAGAAAGGCGGCGAAAAGCCCTGTGTTCAGGACCGGACAGCCGATCCCCTCGCCTTTTCTGCCTTCCATGCGGCACTCCGTGGGATTGTCGGCGACGAGGCGCATCTCCATCAGCGGGTTGTGCATCCACGCGAGAGCGGGGACCTTGCGGCCTTCCTTTTCCTCCAGAGCCAGAGACATGCGGTAATACCAGTCCACCTGGTTGGGGAGGGGCGTGCTGTCGACGTTCCGTACGGGAATGAGGTTATGGGGAAGGAGCAGTTCCTCCTCCGGCCGGTGAAAGGCGGAGGAAAGGTCGTTCAGGGAGGACAGCGAATCGAAGGCGAAAAGACGCCATGCCGTCTCGTCCCGGTCCGAAAAGAAGACCGTGAGCACATAGTTGGAAAGCCCCGTCAGGCTGTGATCGCCTTCTCCGGAAACGCACGAGGGGAAAGAGGCATAGACCCGGTTCTGCATGAGCTGAACAGCGCGCCGCTGTTCCGGCGTACGGGCGGAAGCGGATTCCGCGTCGTGATTCCCGAAAACGTGTGCCCAGGCGATCTTTCTCTCTTCGATCTCCTCCAGCATGAAGGAAAGGTAGTCCCGAAAGGTTTCTTCCCGGCACTCTCCGGCACGGAACATGCCGGAAACGATCATGTCGCCGCCGAAAAGCACCAGATCGGGACGGGTCTCCTCCAGCAGAAGGTGCAGGGCCTTCTTCTGCGGACGGTGGTATTTCTCCCCGCCGTGCAGGTCGGAGACCAGAAGGATGTGAAAGGTGCCGTCTTTTCGGAACCGCAGGGGATTTCTCATATCGATCTCTCCTCGTACAGCCGGGAACCGCCCCGGCGCGTCTGCCAGGTATTCTCACCATGGGTACTATACAACAGAACCGAAGCCGGTGACAAGCGCTGCGCGGGAAAAAGGGAGCACGCCGGACAGGGAAACCCCGCGGCGGTCCGTTCGGGACTGCCGCGGGGGAAAAACCCGGCGGGATCAGTATGCTTTGCCCCAGAAGATGGTGGTCACCGACTTTTTGCCGCAGACCGGGCAGACGTCGTCCACCGGCGCTTCGCCGAAGGGCATGCAGCGGGAGGTGACGCCGACTTCCTCTTTCAGTCTGTCTTCACAGGCCTCGTCGCCGCACCAGGCGGTGCGGATGAAGCAGTTCTCTTTGGCGAATTCCCGGATCTCCTCGAAGGTATGGGCGGTGTGCGTGTGCCGTTCGCGGTTCTCCAGAGCTTTCTTGTAAAGCCGGTCGTGGACGGCGTCCAGAAGCTCTTTGACCTTGCCGGCGCTTCCCTCGATGGGCAGGATCGTCTTTTCCCGGTTGTCGCGGGCCACGGCCACGAAGGTGCCGTTTTCGATGTCGCGCGGGCCGATCTCGATGCGCATGGGATAACCCTTCATCTCGTATTCGGCGAATTTCCATCCGGGGGAGTTGTCCGACGCGTCCACCGCGACCCGGAGTCCCGCGGCCTTGAGGCTTTCGGCAAGCTCGTTTGCCTTTTCGATGACGCCGCCCTTGTGGGCCGCGATGGGGATCACGACGATCTGGGTGGGCGCCATGCGCGGCGGGAGCACCAGACCGGAATCGTCGCCGTGCGTCATGATCAGACCGCCGATCAGACGGGTGGAAACGCCCCAGGAGGTTTCGAAGGGAGTGGAGAGCTTGTTGTTTTTGTCGGTGAAGGTGATATCGAACGCCTTGGCGAAGCCGTCGCCGAAATAATGGGAGGTGCCGCTCTGCAGGGCTTTGCCGTCGTGCATCATGGCTTCGATGGTGTAGGTGGCTTCGGCGCCGGCGAATTTCTCCTTATCGGTCTTTTTGCCCTTGATGACCGGCATGGCCAGGACGTTTTCGCATACGTCGGCGTAGATGTTGAGCATCCTTTCGGTCTCTTCGACGGCTTCCTCGGCGGTGGCGTGCAGGGTATGGCCCTCCTGCCACAAAAACTCGCGGGTGCGCAGGAAGGGACGGGTGGTCTTTTCCCAGCGGACCACCGAGCACCACTGGTTCAGAAGCTGCGGCAGATCGCGCCAGGAATGGACGATATTCTTGTAATGATCGCAGAACAGGGTCTCGGAGGTGGGACGGACGCACATTCTTTCGGTCAGCTCTTCGGTCCCGCCGTGGGTGACCCAGGCGACCTCGGGAGCGAAGCCCTCGATGTGATCCTTTTCCTTCTGCAGAAGCGATTCGGGAATGAACATGGGCATATAGACGTTCTGATGTCCGGTTTCCTTGAACCGGCGGTCAAATTCGGCGCGGATCGCCTCCCACAGGGCGTAGCCGTAGGGGCGGAAAATCACGCAGCCCGCCACGTTCGAATAGGAAACCAGCTCCGCCTTCAGACAGACGTCGGTATACCACTTGGTAAAGTCTTCCTCCATGGACGTGATCTGTTCCACAAGCTTTTTATCAGCCAAAACGCATCATCCTTTGCCAGTATTGATCGTGATACCATCATTTTATCCCATTTCGACGGCAAAGTCAATGTGCATTGTGATCAAATAAGCGTACGGGCAAGGATCAAAACTACATGGATCGCGGCAAAACCTTCCGCGCCGCAGAGGGAAAGGACCCCGACCGTCAGGGGATTGATCCCGATCCCGAGTCCCATCGGCGTGAAGATGCGATTGTAAAGAAAGAGGAATCCGGTCGCCAGAGCGGCGTTCCGCACCAGAAGATAGAGCGGCCGGACCGGGTATCCCAGAAAGTGGAGCAGAGTGACGAAAAACGCGGAAAGAATCCCCATGGCGATCAGGGTTTCCCGGAGATCGGGCGCAAGAGACGACATACACTTGTCCCTCCCTTTCGTATGGATAGGACATATATATGCCGCGCGAAGGGAAAACTTGCCTTCCTTTCACGTTTCGTCCAGAAGCTCCCGGAGATGATCGAGAGCTTTTTTCCGGATCCGGGAGATCTGCACCTGAGAGGTTTTCAGAAGGGCGGCCGCCTGCGTCTGCGTCAGACCGTGATGGAACAGGAGCCGGATCACCTTCGCTTCTCTCCCGGGGAGCCGCCCGATCGCCTCCCGCAGAGAGAGCCTGTCCAGAAGGACCTCTTCGCTTTCCCCTCCGGGCAGGAGCTCGCCCAGGGGGGAACCGTCCTCGCCGACCTCGCGGTCGAGGGAGTCGACGCCGCGGAAAAAGCTTTCGGTCTCGGCGATCTCCGCCGGGGAGAGCGAAAGACGGGCGGACAGCTCGGAAAGCCGCGGCGCCCGGCCCAGGCGCATGGAGAGCTCCTCCTCGGTCCTCCGGACAAGAAAGGCCCTTTCCCGGAGGGAACGGGAGAAGCGGACCGATCCGCCGTCGCGCAGATACCGGCGCAGCTCGCCTTCGATCTTGGGCACCGCGTAGGTGGAAAAGGCGGTCCCGAAGGCGGGATCGAAGGAGAGGATCGCTTTGTAGAGACCGATGAGGCCGACCTGATAAAGCTCCTCGGGCTCGGCGCCCCGTCCGGTGAAGCGGCGGACGAGGCTTCGCACCAGGCCGAGATTCCGGGCGATCAGTTCGTCTCCGGCCGCCTTTTCGCCGTTCTGCGCCTTTTGAAGAAGCGAGAGCGCGGCGGGATCAGCGGGCACGCCCAATGACCTTCTGCATCCGGACCGCCGTCCCCTTACCGGGGCGGGAACGTACGGCGAGCGATCCCATGAAGCTTTCCATAATGGTAAAGCCCATGCCCGACCGGTCGGCGCCGCCGGTGGTATATGTAGGCTCCATCGCCTTCTGCACGTCCTCGATCCCGCAGCCCTTGTCGCGGACGACGATCTCGACGACGTTCCCCTCGTGAAGCCTGAGGACCATCTCCACCGGTCCGATTTTATCGGGATAAGCGTGCACCACGACGTTGGTCACAGCCTCGCTGACGGCCGTCTTGACGTCGGAAAGCTCCTCCAGCGTCGGATCGAGCTGGGAAACGAAAGCGGCGGCGACGCTGCGCGCCAGGGATTCGTTCGCCGAGCGGGAGGGAAAAACGAGCTTGACGAAATTCAGCGGTTTCTTTCTCATACCGGTCCTCCTTCAGATTAAGCGCTGAGATCCAGAAGCTTATCCATCCCCGCTGCGGCCAGGGTCTTCCTGACCGGAGGGGAGACGGAAAAGAGACGCAGCTCGCCGTCCAGCGCTTTGACGTGTTTGTAAAGCGCCAGGATCAGGGCGATGCCGGAGCTGTCCATAAAGGTCACCTGCCGCATATCCAGATCGATCGAGGCGGGCAGGGACTGGTCCAGACGGGCGCGGATCTCGGCCATGGCGGTCCTGGCGGCATGGTGATCCAGCTCGCCGATCAGGGCGATCTCGCAGGAGGCGCCCGCAGCGTGAAAAGCGATTCTCATATCCGACCTCCTTTTTTCCTGAGTATACCCTCTTTTTTCCAAAATATCCGTCGAAAGGAAAAGAACGGAAAAAAGAATTCCGGACGGATTCTGAAATCCGTCCGGAAGAGTGAGCGCGGGCTCATATCAGGTTTTCGTATCTGTCGAAGGCGTAAAGCAGGGTTTCCGGCGCGTGGCTGTCGCTTGCAAGGATCAGCTTGCCGCCGCCCCTTCGGATCGCTTCCCGGATGGGCGGCGCCGGATAGGGAGAAGTGCGGTAGCCGCGGGAAATCGCTCCGGTATTGATTTCAAAGACGGCGCCTGTGGGCAAAAGAGCCGCCAGCGCCTTTTTCCAGGCCGCGACGTAGCGCGGATGCGCTTCATCGAAGAGAGGATACCGCTCCTGAAATTTGGTCACTAGATCGAAATGCCCCACGATCGAAGCTCCCGTCTTTCTCACGACGTCGCCGACCAAGGCGTAATAGGCTTCACAGAGCGCGTAGGGATCGCCGCCGAAGCCGTCGTTTACGGCTTCCCGAAAGCATTCGGGCGAATGGTCCAGCGCGTAATAGCGGCCGTTCGCGTTCACGTAATGGACCGAGCCGATGACGTAATCGTAACAGGTGGGATCGTCGTCGGAAAAATAATCCATTTCGATGCCGCAGAGGATTTCGATCCTGCCGCGGTATTTTTCCTTCAGCCGGGCGATCTCTTTCCGGTAGGCAAGCGTGCCTTCGGGCGACATGCAGTAGGTTTCGTCGATGGGGGTATGGCTGTGCCCCGAAAAACCGAGGGTCGTGATCCCCGCCCGGAGCGCCGCCTCGGCCATTTCCTCCGCCGTACCTTTCCCGTCGCAGAAGACCGTATGGAGATGAAGGTCTTTTCTGATCATGAGGTCATCTTCTCCTGTTTGACCTTGTGGTCGATGACGTGACGGGAGGCCAGCTCGTCATGGATATCCTCCAGACCGATCCCGGCTTCGATCATCAGCACCAGAAGGTGATAGACCAGATCGGCGATCTCGTAAACCGTCTCCTTTTTGTCCTGCGCTTTGCCGGCAATGATGACCTCGGTGGACTCCTCGCCGACCTTTTTCAGGATCTTGTCCAGTCCCTTTTCAAAGAGATAGGTGGTGTACGATCCCTCTTTTTTCTCCTTTTTGCGCCCTTCGATCAGATCATAGAGGATCTCCAGGGAAAACTCGTGCCGCTCCTCGCTTTCCCAAACGGGATTGGTAAAGCAGGAGTCGGTTCCGAGATGGCAGGCGGGGCCGTCCGGCTCCACCAGGACCACCAGGGCGTCGTGATCGCAGTCGGCGGTGATCGACACCACGTGCTGATAATTCCCGCTGGTTTCGCCCTTCAGCCAGAGCTCATGCCGCGAACGGCTCCAGAAGCAGGTGAGCCCCTTCTCCATGGTGATTTTCAGGCTCTCCTCGTTCATATAGGCGAGGGTAAGGACCTTCCTGCTCTTCGCGTCCACGACGACGGCGGGGATCAGACCGCGTTCGTCAAATTTCAGTTCCGCAACATCCAGCATGTTATTCCCTCCGTATCCTCCGCGCGGGGATCCCCTCGCGCGCCATGGCTTCCTTCAGATCTTCGATTTTCACCTCGCCGTAGTGGAAGATCGAGGCGGCCAGCCCCGCGTCCACTTTGGGGAGGGTTTGGAACAGAGTGATGAAGTCTCCGATGCATCCGGCTCCGCCGGACGCGATCACCGGCACCGACACCGCGTCGGTCACGGCCTTCAGGAGCTCCAGATCAAATCCTTTTTTCACGCCGTCGGTGTCCATGGAATTGACCACGATCTCGCCCGCGCCGCGTTCCGCTCCGGAACGGATCCATTCTATGGCTTCCATACCGGTGTCTTCTCTGCCGCCCTTGCTGAAAACATGGAAAACGCCGTTTACCCGCTTGACGTCGGCCGAAAGCACCACGCACTGACTGCCGTACCGCCTGGCCGCCTCCTCGATGACCGAGGGGTTCCGGATCGCGCCGGAATTGACGCTGACCTTGTCCGCGCCGCATTTCAGCACCCGGTCGAAATCGGATACGGCGTTGATGGCGCCGCCCACCGTCAGAGGGATGAAGACGCGCCGCGCGGTTTCGGTCAGGATGTCGGTAAAGAGGCTCCTCCCTTCGGCCGAGGCGGTGATGTCGTAAAACACCAGCTCGTCCGCGCCGGCGGAGCTGTAATACTCCGCGAGCTCTACGGGGGAGGCTACGTCTCTGTTATTCAGGAATCGGACCCCCTTGACCACCCGTCCGTTCCGGACGTCCAGGCAGGGGATGATGCGTTTTGTGATCATTTCGTCACCTCGATGGCTTCCTTCAGATCGACGTCGCCGGTATACAAGGCCTTACCCACAATGGCGCCGTACAGACCGAGGGAGGAAAGCACCTTGATATCCTCCAGAGAGGAAACGCCGCCGGAAGCGACGATCTTCATGGAAAAGCGTTCCTGGAGCTTTTTGTAAAGCGCCCGGTTGGCGCCGCGCATGGCGCCGTCCCGGGAAATATCGGTGGAGATCAGCGTGGACAGCCCCATCTTTTCCAGCTTTTCGCAGAAGGCGAAGGCGTCGACCCCGCTCTTTTCGCGCCAGCCGCGCACCGCCGCTTCGCCGTCCAGGATATCCACGCCTACGGCGATCTTCTCGCCGTAACGCGCCAGTGCTTCCCGGAGAAAGGCCTCGTTCTCCAGGGCGGCGGTACCGAGGATCACCCGGTCCAGCCCTGCGGAAAGATACTTTTCCACCGTTTCCATCCGGCGGATCCCGCCGCCGATCTCCGCGGAGAGCCCGCTTTCCCTTTTCAGGCGGAGCACCGCGTCGAAATTCGGCGTCGTCCCGTCCCGGGCGCCTTCCAGATCCACCAGATGGATCCATTCCGCCCCCGCGTCCCGGAAGCGCAGCGCCGCGCGCAGGGGGTCTGATTCATATACGGTCATTCGGGCGTAATCGCCCTTCAAAAGCCTGACGGCACGACCTTCGTAGAGGTCCACGGCCGGGAAAAGGATCATAAGCAAGCCTCACTTTCCGCAAAAGCCTTCAGGATCGAAAGACCGATCCTTCCGCTTTTTTCGGGATGGAACTGGCATCCGTAAACCGAACCCTTCATGACCGCCGCGGTAAGAGGCGCCGAATACTCGGTGACCGCCGTGATCGAATCCCCGCAGTCCGCGGCGTGGAAGGAATGGACGAAATAGACGGCGTCTCCTTCTCTGACGTCACGGAAAAGAGGACAGGGCTTCACGAAATGCAGGGCGTTCCAACCGATGTGCGGGATCTTCAGGGAAGGATCGATCACCTCGCCGATAGGCCTTACCTCGCCCCTGAGAAGGCCGAGACCCGGGTGCACGCCGAATTCAAGGCTTCTTTCAAACAGGAGCTGCATCCCCAGGCAGATCCCGAGCACGGGCTTTCCCTTCGCCGTTTCCGCAAGGAGCGCCTCAGCCATTCCGCTGCCCGTCAATTTGTCCATGGCGTCGCCGAAGGCGCCTACGCCGGGCAGGATCAGCCGGTCCGCCGCGGCAAGGCCCGCGGGATCGGATATCACCTCCGCCGCCGCGCCGACCGCGGCAAAGGAGCTTTTCAGCGAAAAGAGGTTCCCGACGCCGTAATCGATGATGCCGATCATGAAAGCACTCCTTTGGTGGACGGGATCCCGGAAGGATCGGCTCCGTCGGCGGAGACGGCTTCGCGCAGGCTCCGCGCAGCCGACTTGAAAGCGCCTTCTATGACGTGGTGGGAATTGGAACCGGCAAGGCTCCGGACGTGCAGGGTGATCCCGGCGTTGACGGCGAAGGCGCGGAAGAATTCCTCCACCAGCTCGGTATCGAAGGTCCCGACCTTTTCCGTGGGGATTCTGAGATCGTAAGCGAGGAATCCGCGCCCCGAAAGATCGACTGCCGTAAGGATCAGGGCTTCGTCCATGGGAAGGATCGTATGGCCGTAACGGCGTACGCCGCGCTTTTCACCGAGCGCTTCGGCAAAGGCGCGCCCCAGGACGATCCCGATATCCTCCGCATAGTGATGATCGTCGACGTACGTGTCGCTCTTGCAGGTAAGATTCAGATCGAACCTCCCGTGCCTGGAAAACAGGGTCAGCATGTGATCCAGAAAGCCGATGCCGGAAGCGATCTCGCTTTTTCCGGATCCGTCCAGATTCAGGAAAAGCTCGACTTCGGTTT
>JAEEGL014096997.1_pt1 | contig 12338 bp, 10 predicted proteins | sample 9134231 | NCBI WGS metagenome assembly JAEEGL01 (sample SAMN16246548, study PRJNA631951) | gut metagenome | biome: gut microbiome; feature: rumen; material: fiber-attached | host: Bos | place: Iran: Karaj | collected 2018-10 | reverse complement strand
GAATGGGCTTTAGAGATTCCTGTCAGGATCTTCTCGGATTTGTACACCTCATCCCCGACAGGGCAAGACAGAGGATAATAGACATCGCGTCAACTCAGTTCCAGGATGGATCTGCTTATCATCAGTACCAGCCTCTGACCAAGAAGGGCAACTCAGATATCGGTTCAGGCTTCAATGATGATCCGCTGTGGCTCATCGCAGGAACCAGCGCATATATCAGAGAGACCGGAGACATTTCAATATTAAATGAGATGGTTCCTTTCGATAACGACATGAGCGTTGCCAAGACTCTCATGGGTCACCTCAAGTGTTCATTTGACTTCACAGCAACACACAAGGGACCTCACGGACTTCCGCTTATCGGAAGAGCTGACTGGAATGACTGTCTCAACCTCAACTGCTTCTCAGAGCATCCCGGTGAGTCCTTCCAGACCTTCGGGCCTTCAGAAGGACCTGTTGCGGAGTCAGTATTCATTGCCGGAATGTTTGTAAAATACGGTGAGGAATATGCTCAGCTCGCAGAGCTCCTAGGCGATGATGCCGAGGCAAAGAGAGCCAGAGAAGAGGTTAAAAAGGTATACGACGCAACCTGCACTGCAGGATGGGACGGCGAATGGTTTGTCCGCGCATATGATGCAAACAGCAACAAGGTCGGCTCCAAGGAGTGCGAAGAGGGACAGATCTTTATCGAGCCCCAGGGCTTCTGCGTACTTGCAGGCATCGGCGTTGAGGAAGGCCTCGCAGAAAAAGCACTTAAGAGTGTTGAAGAAAAGCTTGATACCAAGTACGGCGTTATGATCCTTCAGCCCGCATATACCAAGTACCACCTTGAACTTGGCGAAGTCAGCTCATATCCGCCTGGATACAAAGAGAACGGCGGTATCTTCTGCCACAACAACCCATGGGTATCTATCGCAGAGACAGTACTCGGACACGGCGACAGAGCTTTTGAGATCTACAAGAAGACATGCCCTGCTTATATCGAAGAGATAAGCGATGTGCACTGCACAGAGCCTTATGTATACTCACAGATGGTTGCAGGAAGAGATGCGAAGTTCTTCGGACAGGGCAAGAACAGCTGGCTCACAGGAACAGCTGCCTGGACCTTTGTAAACATCTCACAGTACATCCTCGGTGTATATCCCACACATAAGGGTCTCTCAATCAACCCTTGCGTGCCTGAAGGCTTTGGTGATTTTAACATTACAAGAAAGTACCGCGGTGCAACCTATAATATCTCAGTTAAGCAAAATGGTGCTCAGAAGGGCATTTCAAAGCTAACTGTCAATGGCAGAGAGATTGAAGGCAACGTAATACCTTACGAAGAGGGAACAAAAAAATACACGGTTGAAGCAGTAATTGGCTGATAAGCTTCACTGAAATATGCCCCAAGGCACGTCCTTGGGGCTTTTTTTGACCTAACAGATATGTTAGTGTTATAATTAATTGTTAAATTGGAGGGTCAATATGAGCGCAGATAACAAGAAGCCCAGAAAGCACAGACACAGAAGGCATTATACATTTATGATCATATCGGGAGATTCCGATGGTTCAACCAAGAGCCTGCATCTTAATCACTTCAAGACACAGGTGCTCGCTTATTCGGCATTTATCGTTGCACTGGTCATTATATGCTACGTCATTTATTCTGCAATTACCATCCACAATCTAAGATCCATCGACAGTAGCCAGCAGGTACAGATTGAGGCGCTTATAAATGAGAGCAGCACCTTGGAGGCTTCTAACGACGAACTGCAGACCAAGGTCCAGCAGCTCAGCGCAGCTCTTAATCAGAGGCTTGAGGATGAAGCCGTCTCCGCCGAAGAGGCTGAGAATATGGCTGTTCCGTCCGGTTTCCCGCTAACAGGTACAGCTCCCAATCCTGAGCATGCCATGGATGATCCCAATGAGACAACCGTCACCAAGATCACCGAGGAAAATGAGGGCACACTGACCGGAAATCCTATACTGCTTTTCGAATCATCCGCAGGCAATACAGTAATTGCCACAGGCTCAGGCAAAGTCCTCACAGTGACAACAGATGTCAAATTCGGCAATATTGTCACAATAGACCACGGCAATGGTTATATCTCCATATACAGAAATTCAGGAGATCCTCTCGTGGCCGAGGGCACAGAGATTGAGAAAGGCGCTGTGATCTACGCCATCACAGACAAAAACACAACCCTCGGTTACCAGATCCAGATGGATGAAAAATATCTTGATCCCGAAGAACTAATAGAGATTAACGGGTAACAGACCCGCAGGCAATAATATCACAATGGAGGAAATGACATGTTCGGAAGCAGAAAGGAAACAAACGTTGATACTACTCTTGAACAGGTAGGAACCATTATCGGCCCCGGCGCTGTTTTAGACGGACCACTTACCACCAAGGATTCCGCCAGAATTGATGGTATCGTCAAAGGCAATGTAACAATCAGCGGAGCGCTGATCGTTGGCCAGGAGGGCAAGATTACCGGCACAGTATCCTGTCTCAATGCATATGTAGCAGGCGAGATAAACGGCAATGTTTCAGCCCCACAGGGCAAGGTTGAGATCAGTGACACGGGTAAGGTGATAGGCGATGTCTCCTGTAAGGGTATCGTAATTGACGAAAACGCTGTGTTCCACGGTAAATGTGACATGACAGATGTCGAGAAAAATTCAGCAGAGATTGCGAAGCAGAGAGCTGTAGCCGATAAGGCTTCTGAGGAAAACAAAGAAACTACTGCCGAAAGTCAGGACAACAAAGAAGATAAGAAGGAATAAAATAAAAAAAGAATGTCGAAAGCTTTCGGCATTCTTTTTTGTTGCTATTAGTCCTGCATTCTTCCAAATACCAGCTCATAGCCGTCATCGCCGTAGTTGAGCGATCTGTTGACCCTGCTGATAGTCGCTGTAGAAGCACCGGTCTTATCCGCTATTTCAAGATATGTCTTCTTATCCCTAAGCATCGAAGCAACTTCAAATCTCTGGGACAATGACAGAAGCTCATTTACTGTACACAGGTCTTCAAAGAAGCTGTAGCACTCCTCTTTATTCTGAAGACACAGTATCGCACCAAATAAATGATCTACCGCTTCTGTTCTTATCTTTTTGTTCATTTGACAAACCTCCATAAAGTACTATTTATAATTAACAATATTCCGTTAATAATACTTTCATACTAGAACATTTTACCACGCTAAATTTTTAAAGTAAAGGCATTAAATACTTTTATTTCGCTTTACTTTTGCCACTATATGTGCTATCGTAAATGTGTTGTCATAGACAACAGAACGATTATTTTTTAATTTTTGTGGAGGTATTACAATGAACAAAGGTACTGTTAAGTGGTTCAACAACCAGAAGGGTTACGGCTTCATCTCTGATGAGGAAGGCAAGGATGTATTTGTACATTACACCGGACTCAACATGGAAGGTTTCAAGTCTCTCGAAGAGGGCGCTTCTGTAGAGTATGACGTAGTCCAGGGCGAAAAGGGACCTCAGGCCGTAAACGTAAACAAGCTTTAATTCCTTGTTTATTGTGAATTAATCAGACTACAAAGTGCCTTATTCTAAAATAGATATATTTTTTGAATTAGCAAGGTGTAACAATGATTAATGAAAAGAACCATCTGACGCAAGCCAGATGGTTCTTTTTCTATTTGATTTATTCTCTTACCACCTTCAAAACATCCTCAATATCCAGATTCCCTCCAAATATTGAAAGTGCACTGCCAACAGTCACATCTAGCCTTCCTCTTCCTGAATCTTTGAGAGTCCGGATATCATCAAGGCTGTGTACTCCACCTGCATATGTCACAGGGATTCCATCCCATCTCCCCAGCATTGATGCAACATTTGTCTCAACACCGCTCTGCTTTCCCTCCACGTCAGCAGCGTGGACAAGAAATTCATCACAGTACGAAGACAGATCATCCAGGGTCTCCTCGCTCAGTTTTACATCAGTGAACTTCTGCCATCTGTCTGTGACGATATAGTAGTCATCATCTCTTTTTTTACATGACAGATCAAGAACTATATGCTCTCTTCCAACTGCCTGTACAAGGCTCTTCAGATTATCATAATCAATTCGTCCGCCCTTGAACACAAAAGACGTCACGATTACATGAGAGGCCCCTGCATCGATGAATTCCGAGGCATTAAGATCCGTCACTCCTCCGCCTATCTGGAGAAATCCCGGAGCAGCCCTGAGGGCACTGAGCCCTTCAGAAAGCGTAGCCTTGTAGTAAGGACTATCCTTAGCATTTAATAAAATGACGTGGCCTCCATCAAGCCCCATTTCCTTATATAGTCTTGCGTAGTGATCAGCTCCTTTGTCGGATACAAAGTTTTCTTTTGCCAGATCTCTGTCATCCGACAGGCTTGCGCCCACTATCTGCTTGACTCTTCCATTGTGTATATCAATGCATGGTCTGAATTTCATCTGATTGTCCTTTGATCGGTTATCTGGAAAATCGTCTTCTCACAAATTGCACATTTCCAGTCCAAGCCGCAATTATCTTAGATAACATCACTCATGTCATACATTCCCGGAGTTTTTCCCGCAAGGAACCTTGCCGCTTCTATTGCACCTTTTCCAAATATCGCTCTGGAATAGGCCGTGTGTGAAAGAGTGATCACCTCGTCGCGACCTGCAAAAATCACATCGTGGTCACCCACTATGCTGCCTCCCCTGACCGCGGAAATACCGATCTCATTACCGGGTCTCTTCATCCGTCTTGTGCTCCTGTCATAAACATAATCAAACTTATGATCAAGAGAATCATTGATACTGTCAGCAAGAGCGAGGGCGGTTCCGCTTGGCGCATCTACCTTCTGATTGTGATGTTTCTCAACAATTTCGATATCAAATCCTGCATCTGAAAGTGTCGGCGCAATCTCTCTGAGCACCTTGAGAAGCACGTTTATCCCGACCGACATATTGGCAGATTTGAGCACCGCTACTTTCTCAGAGGCTCTCCTTACCTTGTCCATCTGCTCGTCGGAAAGACCTGTAGAACAGAGAACAACGGGAATATTCTTATCAACACAGTAGTCCATCAGTCCGTCCACCGCAGACGCATTGGAAAAGTCAACGATAACATCCGCACTTACATTGCACTCAGCAAGTGACTTAAACACCGGAAAATCATAGCTGCTCTCGCCGTAAGCATCAACTCCCGCAACCACATCTATCCTGTCATCATCCTTGCACAGATCCACAATTACATGTCCCATTCGGCCGTTGCAGCCATGCATCAACATTCTGGTAGCCATAAAATCCTCCTCATATTATGAAATTGGTGCCAAAAGATTCTTTTGACACCATTAATGATCAGCACTATTTATTCAGATAAGTCCGTATTTTTTCATTTCTTCGCGAAGCAGCTGCTGATGAGCAGGCTCAAGCTCTGTAAGCGGAAGACGAAGAGGTCCGACCTCAAATCCTATCATCTTAAGGGCACTCTTTACAGGGATCGGATTGACCTCTGAAAAAAGAGCCTTCACAAGCGGATATGCCTTAAACTGGAGCTTGCGCGCAGTCTCGAAATCACCTTCAAGACATTTCTGACATATCTCATGTGTCTGTCTCGGAGCAATATTGGAAAGAACAGAAATAACTCCAAGTCCGCCAACTGACATAATCGGAACTATGCTGTCATCATCACCTGAGTATAGATCGATGCAGCCGTCGGCAAGAGTCATCATCTTGATGGTCTGTGAAATATTGCCCGATGCGTCCTTAATTCCAACGATATTGCTGTACTTGCGGGCAAGTTCAACTGCCGTCTCGGGAAGTATATTACATCCGGTCCTGCTAGGTACATTGTAGAGGATTATCGGAAGATCTATCGCCTCTGCCACTGCTCCGAAATGTGCCAGCAGACCTCCCTGTGTAGCTTTATTATAATAAGGAGTAACAGAGAGGATCGCATCTGCTCCATACTCCTGTGCCTCTTTTGACAACTCGATCGCAGTCTGCGTACAGTTCGATCCGGTTCCTGCAACGACAGGAATCCTGTGTGCCACTCTGTCTATACAGAACTTAACGACATCCATGTGCTCTCTCTCCGACATGGTCGCAGCCTCGCCTGTAGTACCGCATACTATGATGGCGTCGGTTCCGTTCTCAACCTGGAACTCAATAAGCCTTGCAAACTCTTCGTAATTAACTTCTCCACTCTCTTTAAAAGGAGTTGCTATAGCAACACCCGCACCTTTAAAAATAGCCATAATCCACCTTCTATCCTTATAAAACTCATCTATCCACAATTAACACAATAGTAACGCAGTAACAATGCATGTGTCAATCCGAAACATTTTTTACTTGAAGTAAAAAAAAACGCGTGCTATACTACATTAGTTTGAAATTAAGGTAATGTGTTTTCTTTATTATAAGGAGTAGTGATTATTTATGAAGCAGACAAGGAACGATGTAAGAAATGTAGCGATCATAGCCCATGTTGACCACGGCAAGACCACACTTGTTGACGGACTCCTCAGACAGAGCGGAGTATTTCGTGAGGGCGCTGACGTTGTTGAACGTGTTATGGATTCAGGTGATATCGAGCGTGAGAGAGGAATCACGATCATGTCCAAGAACACAGCCATCACATACAAGGATATCAAGATCAACATCATTGATACCCCCGGCCACGCTGATTTCGGCGGCGAGGTTGAGCGTGTCCTCAAAATGGTAAACGGTGTAATCCTGGTTGTCGATGCTTTTGAAGGCCCTATGCCTCAGACCAAGTTTGTACTTGGCAAAGCTATGGACCTTGGTCTTCCCGTTATTGTATGCATTAACAAAATAGACAGACCTGAGGCAAGGCCTAATGATGTAATAGATGAAGTTCTTGAGCTTCTTATGGATCTTGGTGCAGATGACAACCAGCTTGACTGTCCGTTTGTATTCGCATCGGCAAAGGCAGGAACGTCTTCGCTCAGTCTCGATGAGACGGGTACTGACATGAAGCCCCTTCTTGATACGATAATCAACTACATCCCTGCTCCTGTTGGAGATCCAAACGCCAGCACACAGGTGCTCATCAGTACAATTGACTACAATGAGTATGTAGGAAGGATCGGTGTCGGCAAGGTAGACAACGGCGTTGTTAAGACCGGTCAGGAGGTTGTAGTAGTCAACCACCATGAGCCCGGCAGACGCATCAAGACCAAGATCAGCAAGCTCTATGAATATGAAGGACTTGGCCGTGTAGAAGTACAGGAAGCAAGGATCGGATCCATCGTTGCGATCTCAGGAATCGAGGATCTCAAGATCGGTGATACTCTCTGCTCTGTAGAGAATCAGGTTGCAATACCTTTCCAGAAGATCTCAGAGCCCACAATTTCGATGAACTTTATCGTCAATGATTCACCTCTTGCAGGACAGGAAGGCAAATATGTTACTTCAAGGCACCTTCGCGACAGACTCTATAAAGAGCTCAACACCGACGTATCGCTCAGAGTAGAGGACACTGATACTACAGAGACCTTTAAGGTTTCAGGAAGAGGAGAACTTCATCTCTCTGTCCTTATAGAGACCATGAGACGTGAGGGATTTGAGTTTGCAGTCAGCAAGGCTGAGGTCATCTACAAGACCGACTCAGAGGGTCACAAACTCGAGCCCATGGAGAAATGCTACATCGATGTTCCGGATGAGTTCTCCGGCAGCGTAATCCAGAAACTCGGCGAGAGAAAGGGCGAGCTCGTAAATATGGGAGCCGGCAACGGTGGCTATACCAGAATCGAATTCAACATCCCTTCCAGAGGTCTTATCGGATACCGTGGCGAGTTCATGACAGATACCAAAGGAAATGGTATCATCAATACTATTTTTGACGGATATGCTCCTTACAAGGGAGATATGAATTACAGAAAGACCGGTTCTGTTATCGCGTTTGAGTCCGGCGAAGCAACTGCTTACGGCCTGTTCAATGCCCAGGACCGCGGTCAGCTCTTTATCAAGACCGGTGACAAAGTTTACTCCGGAATGGTAATTGGAACCAGCGGGAAGAGTGAAGACGTAGAGGTCAATGTCTGCAAGACCAAGCACCTCACCAACACAAGAACCTCTGCTTCCGATGAAGCACTTCGCCTCGTTCCGCCGAGGATCATGTCTCTTGAGCAATGCATCGAATTTATAGACAACGATGAGCTTTTGGAAGTAACACCAACAAGTCTTCGTATCAGAAAGAGGATTCTTGATCCAACCCTCAGAAAGAGAGCCGGTTTCAAGAATAAACAGTAATACAGAAAGAGAGCCGGTTTCAAGAATAAACAGTAATACAGAAAGAGGACGTTTCATTCCGAGTCAGAATGAAACGTCCTTTTATACCATAAAAAATCCTTTTTGCATCTCTTCTATCTTAATCTGACCATCACACTTTTGTATCAGATCTTTTTGTACTCTCTCAGCATCCGGTTCCCTCACACAGATCTCAAACCGAACATCTGCAGCGTATTGCGAGTCCCTTATACTGATATCGTTCTGTGCAAGGTAGTACTGAACAGCTCCAACCCTGCCATAGTCAATCGTCATAGCAAGGAGCCTTCCATAGACCTTCTCCCCCACCTGTGATGCCGCCACGCCCGCCTGAGCTGCCTGTGTGTATGCTCTGACAAGTCCTCCTGTTCCAAGCAGAACACCTCCAAAATACCTCGTGACGACTATGAGAATATTGGTAAGCCCTGCGCCTGTAATCACCTCAAGAATAGGTTTCCCTGCCGTTCCGGATGGCTCGCCGTTGTCACTGCACTTGGTTATCTCGCAGTTGTCGCCGATCACATAGGCATAGCAATTATGCCTGGCATCATAGTATTTTTTATTGAGCTGCGCAATCATACTCTCAGCTTCTTCAACACTCTCAACATAAAACGTGTTTGCTATAAACCGGGATTTCTTTTCCACGATCTCGCCGGTACCGTTTGAAGTTATTACTTTTATCGAATCTCTTCTGTTCATAATCACAAGTATATCATATATTTTGTTTTATTTAACGTTTTGGCTTGTGTATGCTATAATATACTAGTTTAATTTTGGTCTTTTGAAGAAAGCAACCGATCAAATAGAGAGGAAACCTTATGAATTATGGAAAAAGAGGTATCGTAAAGCAGGCCAGAGCCCTGAATTCCGGTGCCGATAAATGGGGAAAAAAGTTAAGTCTCTTCGGATTCTATATTTTGCTGTCGGGCATCATAGGTGCGGTGATCATAGGTGCCAGTGCCGGTATCGGTATCTTCAACGGCATTAAGGACGGAGCTCCCGATATCACCAATATCGATGTCACACCCTCCGGGTTCTCCACTTTTGTATACGACACCGACGGCAATCAGATTGCGAAGCTTGTGTCGACAGACTCCAACAGGATCCCGGTGACCTGGGACATGATCCCGGAGAATCTGGCCCATGCTTTTGTAGCTATCGAGGATGCGAGATTCTACGAGCACAACGGAATTGATATTCAGGGTATCATAAGAGCGGGAGTCGTTGGTGTTACCAGCGGTGACCTCTCGCAGGGCGCAAGTACGATCACCCAGCAGCTTCTCAAGAACAATGTATTCTCAGGATGGACCAATGAAAGCGATATCCAGAAGATAAAGCGTAAGATCCAGGAGCAGTATCTGGCTATCCAGCTTGAGAAGAGCATGTCAAAAGAGGATATCCTTCTCAACTACATGAACACCATAAACCTTGGACAGAACACTCTTGGTGTACAGGCTGCATCGCTTCGTTATTTCAACAAGTCCGTCAGTGATCTCACCCTTTCCGAGTGTGCTGTAATTGCCGGTATCACTCAGAACCCGAGCAGATTTAATCCTATTACGCACCCCGACAAAAACACGGAGCGTAGGGACAAAGTTCTCAGGAATATGCTTGAGCAGGGGTATATCAATCAGGCTGAATATGACAGCGCAATGGCTGACGATGTTTACTCAAGGATACAGAACGTCAATCAGGAGACAGGCGGAGACACCTCCATTAACTCATATTTTGTCGATGCGCTCACCAATGATATTCTTGCAGACCTCATCGCTGCCGGATACAACGAAACACAGGCTTATACTCTGCTTTACAGCGGAGGTCTCAAGATCTATTCAACACAGAATCCCGCGATCCAGTCAATCTGTGATTCGGTATTCCAGGACGAGAGCAACTATCCCGAAGGAACCAAGTACCTGCTCTCATACGAGCTCTCTGTACAGTCTCCCGACGGAACCGTGACCAATCACAGCAGTGAGATGTTCCAGGCCTATTTTAAGCAACAAAAGAGCTCTTTTAACATGATATATGATTCCCACGAGTCAGCAGAAGCTGCCATCGAGGAATACAAGAGCGTTGTTATGGCAAGCGGTGACACTGTTCTTGGTGAGAATATCACCCTGACTCCGCAGCCTCAGGTCTCCATCACAATCGAGGAGCAGAACACCGGATACGTTGTTGCAATGGTTGGCGGAAGAGGTCAGAAGACAGCAAGCAGAACCTTAAACCGTGCCACAGATACCTATCGTCAGCCCGGTTCAACATTTAAGGTTCTGGCCTCCTATGCTCCTGGTCTCGACAGCGCAGGACTTACACTCGCAACAGTATTTAACGATGCGCCTTTTGCCTATTCCAACGGAACCCTTGTAAGGAACTGGTGGGGTTCCTCCTACAGAGGTCTCAACACCGTCAGAACAGCCATAAGAGATTCAATGAACGTAATCGCAGTTGAGGCTCTTACACTCATAACCCCGCAGCTTGGCTTTGACTATCTCAAGAATTTCGGTTTTACAACTCTTGCCGAGAATGTAGTCATCAACGGACGTGTTTATTCAGATGTCCAGCAGTCAGCTGCCCTCGGAGGACTAACTTACGGTGTCAAGAACATTGAGCTGAATGCAGCTTACGCCTCAATCGCTAACGGAGGAGTTTACATCAAACCCAAGCTCTATACCAAGATCGTTGACCACGACGGCAATGTAGTTCTCGACAACACGCAGCCCGACTCCAAGAGGATCATCAAGGAGACAACTGCTTTCCTTCTGACAAGTGCCATGCAGGATGTTGTCACCAGCGGTACCGGCGGATCCGTAAACTTTGGTACCACGGCAATCGCAGGTAAGACCGGAACAACTTCCGACTACAATGATGTGTGGTTTGCAGGATATACCAATTACTACACAGCAACCACCTGGGCAGGCTATGACAACAATGCCAAGATGACAGTCTCAGCGGAAAAGAACCTGGCAAAGACGATGTGGCGTAAAGTCATGGAACAGATCCACAAGGATCTTCCTTATTCATCCTTCACACAGCCTGAAGGCATCGTCACCGGAACCGTATGCTCAAGATCCGGTAAGTCGCCTATCGCAGGACTTTGCGACGGAGCTCTTCACAGTGAGCTTTTTGAAGAAGGGACAATTCCTACAGAGAGCTGCGATGTCCACTACGCAGGAACCAGATGTGCCATGGACGGAACACCCGCGGCAGAGACCTGTCCGTTCAAAGTAGCAGGAGTATTTGAAATGTCACCTGTAGTTCCTCCTGCACTTCAGTCAGGATTTGTCAACTACTCGCCGTCAAATTCGGCTTACACTACGATTACCGATGAAAATGGCAATACCGTTACTGTGCTCAATCAGTGCCACCATACACCCGAATTCATGTCCCAGGAGGGAATTGAGGGAATAATAGCGGGTGAACAGGCGCAGATGGAAGCAGCTGCAGCAGCTGCAGCAGCCGCTGCTGCCCCTCCGGAAGCTGCACCTGCTCCCGAGGGCGAGCAGCCTGCTCCTGCAGAACAACCTGCACCGGAACAGCCTCCAGCACCTGCTCCCGCCGAGCAGCCTCAGGAACAGGCTCCCGTAGTTGAAACTGTTTCCGAAGATGTATCTGCCGGCAACTGATAACCGATTAAGACATATACATGCACAAATCCCGGAAGTCATCTGATGGCTTCCGGGATTTTTACATGTAGATTAAATGCTGCAGGCTCCACTTTCAGGCTCTGCCAAAAAGCGTCTAAATCCAATATTTATCCGGCTTTAGGTAAAAATGCATGTTGCTCGCAACATGCTCGCGCAGAGCGCGGATGCATTTATGCAACATTTGCATTGCGCGCTCGTGCGCATCCATAGCGGAGTTTTTTTTGCTTAATAACTCATAGGAATTTCCAATTAAACAAAAAGACCATCCACACATAAGTGTGAACAGTCTTAAAATCAAGTGCGGATAACAGGACTTGAACCTGCACGGTCGCCCACTGGAACCTAAATCCAGCGCGTCTGCCAATTCCGCCATATCCGCTTAAGTGCCTGTCTATCATACGATGACAGGCACTAAGATAGTATATCACCAAGTAAGATTC